>Ga0209536_100005333_pt1 | contig 20010 bp, 17 predicted proteins | sample DeeMarSeWOR28_12_FD_187461 | JGI IMG/M metagenome (GOLD analysis project Ga0209536, IMG submission 187461) | Marine sediment microbial communities from White Oak River estuary, North Carolina - WOR-2-8_12 (SPAdes) (version 2) | ecosystem: Environmental > Aquatic > Marine > Intertidal zone >...
TTAATCACCTCCCCAAAGTAAAAATGAAATCAATCAAATATTGTGTCTTTCTGTTTTTAGAATTTATGCAAGAATTTTTTCAGAATTCATCAATAAGAATTGTAAAATTAAATTTAGTTAACTAACCAGAAAATGCAGACATGTCATAATTGGCACAGAAAAATTCTTTTAACAGGATGTTTATAGGTAGAAGGTGGGGGAAAGAATGCCCTTAGGTTTCTTCAATATTAATTGGTTCAACAAAAATCATAGAGAATCCTAAGGACCAATCGGACCGATACCTACACGCGCTGCGTGCACTCCTGCGTGCGGTGGATGCATTCGTTCAATGTTTTGTGACATTTCCCATGATCAAGAGGCACGAGTTTCTTAATAAGTTCCATGATCTTACAGTACTCAGCAACCCCCAGAGTCGTTTTTTTCTGGATATGAACCGCACCGTGTTCAAAGACGATTTTGCCAAGAACCCTCTTCACCCGCAGGAGTTTCTCTTTCGCCTGAACTGCAGCAGTGAAATCGCCGTAAAGATTTTCGACGGTCCGTAAATCAACAACCTCTACAAATTCATTGAGCAACCGCGCAGCCAATATGCCGTCAGGATGTAGGAAGCTGACTACCGCGAATGACGGCTCATTCTTGTTAATTTGAACGCGGAGATTCTTGTCAAATCTTCCATCGAAAACTTCGTGGCTATCAGTCTCGCCAGCCGGAGCGCTCGACAAATAACCTTCAGCAAGATGATGCGTAGTATAGAATTCATAACGTAAACCTTTGGATCGAAGGTTGCGTAAGAACTTTTCATAAACAGACTCGGGTGTATAACTTTTAAAGGAGATATCTACCGCGTCACCGAAATCTAACAATAGGCCTTGAATATCCCTCTGCTGAGGCGGAAGCAGGTGGACTTCGGCACGATACAGGGGTTGCGCCAGGGATAGATAAGAGAAGCCCAAGATCATTGCTGCCAAGAGGGTTACTATAAATACCCACTTGCGCTTCACTAGGACCTGCCACAGAGCGGTAATATCTATCGCCCCACCCTTATCGGGGCCCGGCGCAAGGTATACGGGCACTGAGTGGAGCGAATGTTTACTATCTAGCGAATGGGGTTCCATACTTGGTTTTGTCGCACGTTTGAGGTACTACATGTCGCTCGAATTTCCATTAGGCCGCGCGGAGACACCCTAATCTGAGGGCTTATGCGCTCACACTAATGCTCAATACGGTTATAAACATCCTCAAACCGCACAATATCATCCTCACCGAGATAGCTGCCCGACTGCACCTCGATAATCTCCAGCGGGATAGTCCCGGGATTCTCCAGCCGGTGCTGGGTACCAATCGGAATATACGTCGATTCGTTCTCGGACAGGATGAAGACATCATCACCGCGGGTGACCCGGGCGGTACCCGATACGACGACCCAGTGTTCCGCGCGGTGGTGGTGCATCTGCAGGGAGAGCTTGGCGCCGGGTTTCACCCTGAGGCGCTTGACCTGGTAGCGGGTACCCAGATCGATGCCCTCGTAATCGCCCCAGGGTCGGTACACGCGGCTGTGAAACTGGTACTCCTGGCGCTGGCTTGCCTTGAGTTGATCCACTATTGCTTTGACTTCCTGGCAGCGATGCTTGTCGGCCACCAGCACCGCATCGGCCGTTTCTACTACGATGACGTCCTCGAGCCCTACTGCAGCCACACAGCGCTTTTCCGCCAACAACAGCGAGTTGCGACTGTCGTGTACAAACACATCGCCTTTCGAGACATTTCCGGCCGAATCGCGTTCTGATATCTCCCAGACGGCAGACCAGCAGCCCACATCGGACCAGGATGTCTTGAGGGGGATCACGGCCGCGCGGTCGGTGTTCTCCATCACGGCATAATCGATGGAATCGGACGGACTGGAGACAAATGCCTTCTTGTCGACGCGCAGGAAATCACTGTCCTGTTGACTGCCCGCCATGGCGGCCTGGCAGGCTTGCAGTATATTCGGCCTGAATTTGCCGATTTCCTCCAGCCAGCGGTCCGCCCGGAGCAGGAAAATACCGGCGTTCCAGTAATAGTCGCCACTGCTGACATACTCCTGCGCGGTCGCGAGATCCGGCTTCTCGACGAAGCGATCGACCTGGAAGACACCGCTACCCTCGAGCTCCTGACCGCGACGGATGTACCCATAGCCGGTCTCCGGCTTGTCGGACTCCACGCCGAAGGTGACCAGATAGCCCTTCTCCGCAAGCGTTGCTCCCCGTTCCACCGCCGCCGAAAACGCGCCCTGGTCCGGAATGACGTGATCAGCTGGCATCACTACCATCATGGCGTCCGGGTCCTTCCCGACCAGGTACAGCGCGGCGACGGTCAATGCCGGTGCTGTGTTGCGGCCTTCCGGTTCCAGCAGAATGGCCTCGCATTCCTTGCCGAGTTTTCGCACTTGCTCGGCAACCAGAAAGCGGTGTTCCTCGTTGCAGACAAACAGCGGCTTACCCGCACCGCTGATCGGGTCCAACCGCATTGCGGTATCCTGCAGAAGCGAATTCGCTCCGAACATCGGGAGCAAGGGTTTGGGATAAAACTCGCGAGAAACAGGCCAAAGGCGACTGCCGGCCCCCCCGGCCAGTATCACAGGATAATAATTCATGAAATCTAGTTATCGTTAACAGCAAATGGGCTGGGCGTTAACGATACCCAAAGCCCCGCCGCCGGTCAACAAAATCAGGTCCGACCAAGGCATCCTATGCTCTTCAATTGACTATGATTTATTGAGCGCAAAGCAAACTGATATGCCCCTGAAAGGCGCCACTGTCCCCATCCCTGAATAGCAGCCATGGCTTCCTTGCCACACTCTCCTGACAGAGGCATATCCATTCACTTCTGTCGCCCGGCAGCACCATTTGTCCCGGTGACGTCAGAGCCTCTCTCGCACCGACCACCAAGCCCTGAGCCGGAGCCCGACGGACGGCGCTCTCCCCGAGGCGCTCAAGGCGTTCTCGGGGAAAGGCACCGGCATCATCGGTCAGGGTTTGGCCATGGGTTTGTCGGACTCGGGGCTCTCAACCTTTATCCGCGAACGGTTCAGCTCCACGGTCTTAGCACCGATGCCGCTGACCAACGCCAGGTCATCGATGTGTTGGAAAGGCCCGTTGTCCTGCCGGTAGCGAATGATCGCCATGGCTTTCTGTGGCCCGATCCCGACCAGGCCGTCGACCAGGGTTTCCGAATCGGCGGTATTGATATCCACCAGGGGGTCAGAGTGGGCCGACAGCGGTATCAACAGCAGACAGGCCACCAGCATGTTGCGCAGCATTTTCATCGTATCCTCCTTGAGTGCTGAATAAAGGGCATCATCCATTGACGCCCCGGACGCCGTTTCGACGCGTAGATCGAAACTGGCTGTATCATACCGTGCTGCAACACAGGCTCAATTGGGGAGTTTCTGATTCTTTCGTATACTTTCTCTTACGGCCATAGCCGTAATCCACACGACCGATAGCGCGCACTTCACGCTTCGAGTGCGGCTTCTATGTCCGTGTTGATGGCGGCCAGCGCAGCGACCGGATCTGCGGCCTGAGTGATCGGCCGACCGATCACCAGGTAGTCCGAACCGCTGCGAATCGCCTCGCCCGGTGTGAGCACACGCGTCTGATCGTCCATGGAGACGCCTTTCGGCCTGACGCCCGGCGTGACCAGGCGGAAGTTGGCGCCCATCTGTTCTCGCAGCTCGCCGGCTTCGCGCGGCGAACACACTACACCATCAAGCCCCGAGGTTTTCGCCAGCGCCGCGAGCCGCGCTACCTGCTCCTGCGGTTCGACCTCCAGACCCAGTTCGCGAAGATCCTCGCTGCCCATGCTGGTCAACACCGTAACGGCTATCAGCAAGGGGCGGCGGCCCGCGGCCTGGTCCAGCGCTTCGCGCGCCGCCACCATCATTTTGCTGCCGCCGGAAGCGTGCACATTGACCATCCAGACACCCAGCGCGGCGGCCGCCTCGCAGGCACGCGCCACGGTGTTGGGAATGTCGTGAAACTTCAAATCCAGAAACACATCGAAACCCCGTTCCACCAGCCGCCGCACCAGGGCTGGTCCCGCACGGGTAAACAGTTCCTTCCCGACCTTGAGGCGGCAGCTGCCCGGTTGCAGGCGGGTCACCAGCTCCCATGCCCGTTCACCATCGGAAAAGTCCAGCGCCACAATGACGCGCGCATCGCCGCTTACCGTCTGACTCATTGTGCATTACCTGCGGTTATCGGTTTCACGGTACTCCAGTCTCGACACCCCGGACACTGCCAGAACAATTTTCTGCTGCTGAAGCCACAGGCCTCACAGCGGTAGCGCGCCTCCCGCACTCCGGAACGCCGCGCCACCACAGCAGGCTCATCGTCGAAGCACACCGCCCCGGCCCCGGATTGCACACCGACCAGGCCTACCCTGGTCTCGCCCAAGGCGGCGTAACAGCGTTCCAGCGCCCCGATCACCTCGGCTATCAGGCTGGCATCCTGCTCCTGCACCTGCCGGTAAGCGTCGACCGCGGCGCGGAAATCTCCCTGTGCCTCATGACAACGTCCACGCAGCAAGGTGGCCCGCACGCACCCCGGGTCGTCATCAAGTGCCCGGCCCGCGCAATTCAGCGCCCGCTCGAGGTCGTTCTGCTGCAAGGCCAGCTCGCCGAGCTCGCACCGGTAATGGGCTGTCCGCACACACCAGCTTTTGGAATCGATGTTTGCCAGCCGCCGGCCGATTTCAATGGCCTTTTCCCATTCACTGACTTGCTGGTACAGATCGGCCAGATGGCGACAGACCTCCTTCTCATACAGCCCTTTCGCCAGCATGCGTGCGAACAACTGCTCTGCGCGATCCAGCAGCCCCGCTTTCAGGAAGTCGCGCCCCAGCTCCAGGCTTGCCTGCTGGCGCAGCTCCTGACTCAGAGACAAGCGGCCCATGACATTCTCGTGCACCCGGATGGCGCGATCGACCTCGCCTCTGCGGCGGAACAGACTCCCCAGGGCCAGGTGCAGCTCGACGGTGTCGGGGTCCACTTCGAGCATCTGGACCAGCACTTCAGTGGCCTTGTCGGGTTGCTCGTTGAGCAGGTAATTGAGCCCCTCGCCGTAGGCCGAGTTCAGCACCGCTCGGGAACCGGCGTTGCTTTTCTTGTGACTGTAACGCGCCGCCCACCAGCCCGAGGCAGCAGCCACAGGCAACAGCAACCAGACGAGGATCTGCATCTCGATGGGACAGCCCCTCTACTGCTTCGCCGGTAGAATACTCAGATGATCGGCCGCCTTTTCTGCGCGCTGCAGATTTCTGCGCAGCTGTGCCGCCTGCTGCTTGAGGCGCAGAATCATGCCCATGCTGACCAGCACGCCGATCAGGGCACCGGTGGCCAGTGACAACACAACCACCATGGACAGAGGGATGTCGCGGGAGCCGAAATAGTAATTGAGCGGCACAGGTTCGGCGTTAAGCACCGCGAACGACAAGCCGAGCACTACCAGAATGATGAGCAAAATGAAGCCGAACAGACGCAACATGACCGCCCCTAACGCATTCTTTCCGATCAGGAGCGGTAATTATGTGGTGTTCGCAGGTGTGCGGCAAATGCCTAAAACAGGCGGCCTTCTTTCGGAAGGCTATGCTCGCCGCTGTCACCGGACGCTGGCGAAGAACTCTCGGCGCTTTCGGGCGGCTCGTGGATGTTGACCCGTTCACGCAGTTCCTTGCCCGGCTTGAAGTGAGGTACATACTTGGCCGCCAGCGCAACCGCTTCGCCGGTCTTGGGGTTGCGTCCCATCCGGGGCGGACGATAGTGCAGAGAGAAGCTGCCGAAGCCACGGATCTCGATGCGGTTACCGGTCGACAGCGACAAGCTCATCTGTTCGATCAGGCTTTTGACGGCCAGCTCCACATCCTTATGGTTCAGATGACTGTTTTTAGCCGCGAGCAGTTCGATTAACTCTGACTTTGTCATAACGCTGTCCCCGATGGGTTCTGGGGAGGCCGCCCGGCCTCCCCTTCACCCGCTGTCCTAATACCAGACTAATATACTGATTAGTCTCCACTATTTTCAAGCTGTTCCTTCAACACGTCGCCCAGCTTGGCGCCCGCCGGCCCCGAGGAGCGGGTGTAATCCTTGATCGCCGCTGCTTCCTCGTCGCTATCCTTGGCCTTGATCGACAGCTGAATGGTGCGGTTTTTCCGATCCACACCGATGTACTTGGCTTCGATCTCCTCGCCGACGTTCAGCACTGTGCGAGCGTCTTCGACCCGGTCGCGGGTGAGCTCGGATGCACGCAGTGTTCCTTCCACGCCATCTCCCAGCTCGACGATTGCCGCCTTGGCATCGACTTCCTTAATAACGCCCTTGACGATACTTCCTTTAGGGTTTTCAGCTGTGAAACTGGAAAAAGGATCTTTCTCAAGCTGTTTAAGTCCAAGGGAAATCCTCTCACGTTCCGCATCCACGGACAGCACCACGGCCTCCAGATCGTCACCCTTCTTGAAGTCGCGGACGGCTTCCTCGCCCTCATCGTTCCAGGAGATGTCAGACAGGTGCACCAGGCCGTCGATACCTCCGGGCAGGCCGATGAAGATGCCAAAATCTGTGATGGACTTGATGGTGCCCGTAACGTGATCACCCTTGTTATGGGTCGCGGAGAACTCCTCCCAGGGGTTGGTATGACACTGTTTCATGCCCAGCGAAATGCGGCGGCGCTCTTCGTCGATATCGAGCACCATGACTTCCACTTCCTGACCGATGTGCACAACCTTGCCGGGATTGACGTTCTTGTTGGTCCAGTCCATTTCCGAAACGTGCACCAGCCCTTCGACGCCGTCCTCGATTTCCACGAAGCAGCCGTAGTCGGCGATGTTGGTGACCGCACCGAACAGCCGTGTGCCCTCCGGATAACGGCGCGCCAGGTCCGCCCAGGGATCCTGACCCAGCTGTTTGAGACCCAGCGACACGCGATTGCGCTCGCGGTCGAACTTGAGCACTTTGACTTCGATCTCGTCGCCGACATTGACAATTTCAGACGGGTGTTTGACCCGCTTCCAGGCCATGTCGGTAATGTGCAGCAGACCGTCGATACCGCCCAGATCCACGAACACACCGTAGTCGGTGAGGTTCTTGACGATGCCCTTGACCTGCGCACCTTCCTGCAGGGTCTCGAGCAGCTGCTCGCGTTCCGCGCTGTACTCGGATTCGACCACGGCACGACGCGACACCACGACGTTGTTGCGGCGCTGGTCCAGCTTGATGATCTTGAATTCGAGTTCCTTACCCTCCAGGTAGGTGGTGTCGCGCACCGGACGCACATCGACCAGCGAACCAGGCAGGAAGGCACGGATCTCATCGATATCGACAGTAAAACCGCCTTTCACCTTGCCACTGATGACACCCTTGACGATTTCACCATCCTCGGTGGCTTTTTCCAGGCGCTTCCAGACCTGTGCACGTTTGGCCTTTTCGCGCGACAGACGTGTTGCACCGAAACCGTCCTCGACCGCATCCAGTGACACTTCGACAGCATCGCCAACGGCGACCTCGACTTCACCCTGACTGTTGTAGAACTGTTCGATGGGAATGACGCCCTCGGACTTGAGACCGGCATTGACAATAACCGCGTCGGGCTGGATGTCGACCACCGTACCAGTGACTATGGAGCCCGGACGCATTTCTTTGTTAACCAGGCTTTCTTCAAAGAGTTGAGCAAAACTTTCAGACATGGGTGAAAAATCCTTCCGCTACACTCGGGCAACGGCACAATTGGGTCCGCTCTGCGGGGAGAAAATGCCCCGGTTGACGGGTTGACGTTGAAAAACAACTGGCACCGTACAACGGCGCCAGACCAGATAGCCATACAGTATAACTGTATATTCTATGAAATTCACGGGTTTAGACGATTGTTTAGGAAATCGCGCAGGCGCGCCATCGTTGCGGCGATATCCAGCTCGGTGGTATCCAACTGTTGAGCATCGTCAGCGGCCCGCAGCGGCGCCACAGTACGTCCGGCGTCACGCTCGTCGCGCCCCCGGATATCCGCCAGAATATCCTCGAATACAGACTCGATTCCCATTTCTTTCAGTTGCTTATAGCGTCTTTCTGCACGTTCTTCTGCACTTGCAGTGAGAAAGAACTTCGCCTGGGCATCCGGAAACACCACCGTCCCCATGTCGCGACCGTCGGCCACCAGGCCCGGCGCGATGCGGAAATCGCGTTGACGTTGGAGTAGCGCAGTGCGCACCGCCGGCAGTGCTGCCACCCGCGAGGCACCGCTGCCGGCCGCCTCGGTACGGATCTCCTGGGTCACATCCTCGCCGTCGAGCAGCACCAGGTCGGCAGCGGCGTCGGCGGGGAAGCGAATGTCCAGTTCGCCACACAGCGCTGCCAACCCGGCTTCGTCATCGAGCGGCACACCGCGCCGGGTGGCGGCCAGCGCCAGCAGGCGATACAGGGCACCGCTATCGAGAAAATGAAACCCCAGCTCTCGGGCGAGCATGCGGCTGACGGTTCCCTTGCCGGAACCGCTCGGGCCATCGATGGTAATCACCGGCACCACTGGATCATCAGACATAGGAGTTACTCCCTGGCATCGCCCAGCAGCCAGCGGTCGCAGCGAGCTCGACGGCCGGCATGACTCACGCCTCGCGAATCCCGAGGCCGACGCCGGAGGCCAGCGTAACGAAGCCCGGAAACGAGGTATTCACGTTGGCGCAGTCATCGATCACGATCGACCCGGTGGCGCGCAAGGCGGCCATGGCGAAGGACATGGCGATGCGGTGATCACCCTTGCTGTCCACCGCTCCCCCGCTCAGCGTTCCGCCTTCGATCACCATACCGTCCGGCGTCGGTTGCGCCGCGACGCCCAGCGCCTGCAGGCCGTCGGCCATCACCTGGATGCGGTCACTTTCCTTGACCCGCAGCTCCTCGGCACCGGTCAGCACCGTGCGACCCTCGGCACAGGCCGCGGCCACGAACAGCACCGGAAATTCATCAATCGCCAGCGGCACCAGCGGCTCGGGGATCTCGATACCGTGCAGGCGCGCCGCCCGCACACGCAGGTCTGCGACCGGCTCGCCGCCGATCTCACGCCGGCTCAGGACTTCGATGTCGGCCCCCATCAGCCTGAGGATCTCCAGCACGCCGGTGCGGGTCGGATTGATGCCGACGTGCTCGAGCAGCAGCTCGGAGTTGCCAGCGATACTGGCACCGACCAGGAAGAACGCTGCCGAAGAAATATCGGCCGGCACGTCGATGCGCGTCGCCCGGAGCGTGCCGCCGCCCTGCACACAGGCGGTGCTGTCTCTGCGCTCGACCGGATAACCCATGCCGGACAGCATGCGTTCGGTATGGTCCCGCGTCGGCGCCGGCTCGGTCACGCAGGTGCGGCCGCCGGCGTACAGTCCGGCCAGCAACAGGCACGACTTGACCTGGGCACTGGCCACCGGCATGGCGTAGTCGATGCCGTGCAGCGACTGGCCGCCGCTGATCCTGAGCGGCGCGGTGCCCTGTTCCGTGCTGCTGATACGCGCGCCCATCTTCGCCAGCGGTTCGGTGACGCGACGCATCGGCCGGCTCATCAGGGATCGGTCCCCGACCAGTTGGACATCGAAGGCCTGGCCAGCCAGCAGCCCGCATAACAGGCGCATTGAGGTGCCGGAATTGCCCAGGTCGAGCGGGCCGGCAGGGGCGCGCAGGCCGTACAGGCCGACACCGTGCACCACGACCTTGCCGTCGTGCGGACCTTCGATGGGCACGCCCATGGCGCGAAACGCATTGAGGGTCGCCAGACTGTCTTCACCTTCCAGAAAGCCACTGATTTCCGTCACGCCCTCGGCGATGGCACCCAGCATAATGGAGCGGTGGGAAACGGACTTGTCACCGGCAACCCGAATACGGCCCTGCAGTGAGCCGCCCGGCTGCAACGAAAAACGGAGATTGTGTCCAGTATGCATTGATCTAGTTCCATCAGCCCGCAAAGGCATCGCGCGCCGCTTTCGCGTCGGCGAAAATCTTCAGGATGGCATCCGCGTCACGCTGGCGCATGGCCTGGGTGAGGGCATCGAGGTCGTTGCTGAAATGCTCCACCATGGCCACCACAGCATCGCGGTTGGCCAGGCAGATATCCCGCCACATGACCGGGTCGCTGGAGGCAATGCGGGTGAAATCCCGGAAACCGCCGGCGGCGTATTCGAAAATCTCGCGCTGTTCACTCATGCGCGCCAGGCTCTCCACCAGGGTGAAAGCCAGCACGTGGGGCAGATGACTGGTGGCAGCCAGCACTTCGTCGTGATGCCGTACCTCCATCTCTTTCACCACCGCTCCGGTGGCCTGCCACATGGCGCGCACCCGCTGCAGCGCTTCGGCCGCCGTGCTGGCAGTCGGGGTCAGGATCACGCGCTTGCCGCGGTACAGGTCGGCGAAGGAGGCCTCGACACCGCTGCGCTCGGTGCCGGCGATGGGATGCCCGGGCACAAACCACGCCGGCACCTCACCCCACACCGCCTCGACATCAGTGACCACACAGGCTTTGGCGCTGCCGCCGTCGGTCACCACGGCATCGCCGGCCAGCGATCCCTTGATCAGTTCAAACACCTTGCGCATGGCTCCCAGCGGTACCGACAGGAACACTATGTCGGCGCCCCGTACCGCCGCGGCGATGTCGGTGTCGAAGCGGTCGATGACACCGAGGTCCACGGCCCGCTGCAGGTGTTCGGCGTTGCGCGAGGCCCCAACGATCTCCCCAACCGCACCCGCCTCGCGCAGGGCGCGCGCCAGCGAGCCGCCGATCAGACCGACACCGACGATGCACAGCCGCTCGATCATCGCGCCAGAACCCGCCCGAGCGCCTCGAGCGCGCGCCGGTTTTCCGCGGCCAGACCGATGCTGATTCGCAGGTAGCCGGGCATGCCGTAGTTTTCCACCGGGCGCACGATGACGCCCTCGCGTAACAGCTGCTCATAGACCTGCCCCGCGTCGCGGCCCACATCGACCGCCACGAAGTTACCCACCGACGGAATGAAATCCAGTTGCAGCGCGCGCAGCCCGTCCACCAGCTGCTGCATGCCTGCCCGATTGGCGTGCACGCTGGCCGCCAGGTGGTCCTGGTCCGTGAGCGCAGCGACCGCCGCGGCCAGCGCAAGACTGTTGACATTGAAGGGCTGTCGAACCCGGTTCAGCATATCTGCCAGGGGCGCTTGCGAGACACCATAGCCGATGCGCAACGCAGCGAGACCGTAGGCTTTGGAAAACGTACGGGTTACCAGCAGATTGGAGAACTCGCCGATCCACTGCATGGCGTTGGGGTAGTCGGGCTCGTCGACGTACTCGAAATAGGCTTCGTCGATCACCACGATGACAGTGTCCGGCACCTGCTCGACGAACGCGCGCAGCTCCCGCTCCGCGACCCAGGTGCCGGTGGGGTTATTCGGGTTGGCGATGAAAACCACCCGGGTGTCGGCGTCGATCGCCGCCCGCATGGCCTCCAGGTCGTGCGCGAATTTCGGGCCGCGACTGCCATCGTGCGCCGCAGCCACGTTGGCACGTGCGCCGATCGCCTGGGTCACGATCGGATACACGGCGAAAGCATGCGCCGAAAAGACCGCCGCCGAGCGCGCTGTCAGGAACGCCCGTGCCACCAGTTCCAGCACGTCGTTGGAGCCGTTGCCGAGCGTGATATTTTGCGGCGCCACCCCCAGCCGGCGCGCCAGCTCACCCTTGAGCGCGAAGCCGTTGCCGTCCGGATAGCGGGCCAGGTCGGGGAACTGCGCCTGCAGGGCCTGCAGCACCCGCGGGCTCGGACCGAGGGGATTCTCGTTGGATGCCAGCTTGACGGCGTTGCGGATGCCGTACTCGCGTTCCAGCTCGCTGAGCGGCTTGCCCGGTGTGTAGGGACGCAAGGCCTGCACGCCGGGCGCCGCCAGTTCTGCTATCGTCTGGTTCATGTCAAAGCGTTGCCGCACTGCCGATCGCGCTCATGACCTGCCCAAGACAGCGCGTTCATTGTGACGGTGATCAGAGTTCACTGGGATAGGAGCCGAGCACCTTGAGGAGCGACGCCTGCGACTTCAGCTCCTCCAACGCGGCTGCCACGTTATTGTCCTCGACGTGTCCTTCGATATCCAGAAAGAACACGTAATCCCATTTACTGACCCGCGATGGCCGCGATTCGATCTTGGTCATACTCACGCCGTGACGCGCGATCGGTTCCAGCAGCGCATACAGCGCACCGGCCTGGTTGTGAACCGCCACCAGCAGCGAGGTCTTGTCGCGCCCGCTCGGGCCCACGTACTGGTCGCCAAGCACCAGAAAACGCGTCGTGTTGTTCGGGTCGTCCTCGATATTGGCCACCAGGACAGTGAGGTCATACATCTCGGCTGCGGTATCGCTGGCAATGGCGGCGATGGACGCGTCCTCGGCTGCCATACGCGCGGCCTCGGCGTTGCTGCTCACCGCCACCCGCTCGGCATTCGGGAGATTGGCGTCCAGCCACTCGCGGCACTGGGCCAGCGCCTGCTGGTGCGCCCTGACACTGCCGATCTGCTGCGGCGCGGTCGCACGGCTGAGCAACTGGTGGTGGATCGGCATTTCCACATCGCCACAGATTTTCAGCGGAGAGCGTACAAACATGTCCAGGGTGTGGTTGATGGCGCCCTCGGTGGAATTCTCCACCGGCACGACGCCGAAATCGGCGCTGCCCGCTTCCACCTCGCGGAAAATCTCGTCGATCGCCGCCAGCGGTTTGAGCTGCACCGAATGGCCGAAGTGCTTCACCGCGGCGGCCTGCGTGTAGGTGCCCTCCGGCCCCAGGTAGGCAATGGTGAGCGGCTGTTCAAGCGCCAGGCACGCCGACATGATTTCGCGGAACAGGCGTACCACTTCGTCGTCGCTCAACGGCCCGGTGTTGCGCTGGCGAACCCGCCGCAGCACCTCGGCTTCCCGTTCCGGTCGGTAGAAATCGGCCTCGCCGCCACCGTCCTGTTTGACTTCGGCGATCTGCTTGGCACAACTGGCGCGTTCGGTCAGCAGCGTCTGCAGCCGCTCATCCAGCTCGTCGATGCGCGCGCGCAGTAGTTCGAGTTTCGGCTCGGCCATGGGCGGACGATCTACCTACAGCACCCGCACCGCACGCACGCCCGCGGTTGCAGAAATCCGCTCCACGCAGTCCGGGCCGATCTCGCTCTCGACATCGACGAGCGTGTAAGCCAGCTCGCCTCGGGACTTGTTGATCATGTCGATGATGTTCAGGCCGGCGTCGGCCAGTGCGGTCGAAATCTGACCCAGCATGTTGGGTACGTTTTCGTTGACCACCGCCAGGCGATAGCCCGCGTAACGCTTCATGTACACTTTGGGGAAGTTGACCGAATTGCGCACATTCCCGTTTTCCAGGTAGTCGCGAATCTCCTCGGCAACCATGACGGCGCAATTATCCTCGGCTTCCCGGGTCGAGGCACCGAGGTGCGGCAGGGTAACGACGCGGGGGTGATCCTTCAGCCCGTTGCTGGGAAAATCGCATACGTAGGCATACAGCTTGCCTTGGTCGAGCGCCTTGACCGCAGCCGCGTCGTCGATGATTCCGTTGCGCGAAAAGTTCAGCAGCACCACGCCGTCCTTCATGGAACGCAGGCGCTCCTCGTTGATCATGTGCCGTGTGGCATCCACCAGCGGCACGTGGAAGGTGACGAAATCGCTGCGCGTCAGCAGGTCATCGATGCCGGTCGCCTGCTCCACATCCGACGACATCTTCCAGGCGCTCTGCACGGTGATGTCGGGATCGTAGCCGATCACCTTCATGCCCAGTGCAGTCGCCGCGTTCGCCACCAGCACACCGATCGAACCCAGACCGATGACGCCCAGGGTGCGGCCGGGGAGTTCCATGCCGGCGAACTGTTTCTTGCCCCCTTCCACCTGTTTGCTGATTGCCGCGTCATCCCCGCTCAGAGCGCGGGCAAAAGCCCAGCCCTGGCACAGGTTGCGTGCTGCCATCAGCATGCCGGCCAGCACCAGTTCCTTGACGGCATTGGCATTGGCGCCCGGTGCGTTGAATACCGGAACGCCGCGCTTGCTCATTTTGTCGACCGGTATATTGTTGACCCCGGCACCGGCGCGCCCGATGGCCCGCACCGAGGCGGGAATGTCCATGTCGTGCATGTTAGCGGACCGCACCAGGATGGCGTCCGGGTGCTGGATCTCGGAAGCGACTTCGTAACTGTCGCGCGGCAACCGCTCCAGACCGGCAACAGAAATGTTGTTCAGAGTGAGAATCTTGTACATAAGTCATTAAACCCGTTAGCCACGGAAAACACCGAATTATTGATTAATCGCTGCGCCTGCACCCGTTTTGTATTAACAGATTCCGTGCTTTCCGCGTATTCCGTGGCCGTCTTTTATCCGAATCAACCGTGGCGTTTTTCGAAATCCGCCATGAAGTCGATCAGCGCGTTCACGCCTTCCTCCGGCATGGCATTGTAGATACTGGCGCGCATACCACCCACGGAGCGGTGCCCTTTCAGCGTCACCAGACCCGCCTGTTTGGCTTGCTCCAGAAACGTCGGATCCAGCGCCGGATCGGCCAGCGTGAACGGCACGTTCATCCAGGATCGGCAGTCGGGATCGACTGGGTTGCTGTAGAAAGCCGAACCGTCGATGGCGCTGTACAGCTTGTGCGCCTTGGCGTGGTTGACGCGCGCCATCGCCTCCAGGCCACCGTTTTCCTTCAGCCATGCGAACACCAGGCCGGCCAGGTACCAGGCATAGGTGGGTGGCGTGTTGTACATTGAGCCGTTCCCGGCGTGGGTAGCGTAATCGAACATTACGGGTTGGCCGTCCACCGGCTGTCCGATCAGATCTTCACGCACAATCACGACCGTCAGGCCGGCCGGCCCGATATTCTTCTGCGCTCCGGCATAGATCACCCCGTAGCGGCTCACATCGATGGGCCGCGACAGGATAGTGGAAGACATATCCGCGACCAGTGGCACATCGCCGACATCCGGAATCCAGTGAAACTCGACACCACCGATGGTTTCGTTAGGCGTGTAGTGCGCATAAGCGGCCTGCCCATCCAGCCGCCACGCTGCCGGGTTCGGAATGGTGGTGAATTTTTCCGCCTCCGAACTGGCCGCGACATTAACATTGCAGTAGCGTTTGGCCTCGGCGATCGCCTTTTTGCTCCACGAGCCGGTATTGATGTAATCGGCCTTGCCTTTACCGCGCAGCAGGTTGATCGGCACCATCGCAAACTGGCTGGACGCACCGCCCTGCAGGAACAGCACCTTGTAACCGGCCGGGATCTTCATCAGCTCGCGCAAATCAGCCTCGGCCTGCTCGGCAATGGACATGAACTCCTTGCCGCGGTGGCTCATTTCCATGACCGACATACCGCTGCCATGCCAGTCGACCAACTCTTCGCGCGCCCGCTCCAGCACCGGCGCCGGCAACGCCGCCGGACCGGCACTGAAGTTATACACTCTCGTCATTTCTAGCGCTCCTGGAACATAAGAACTATTCGGCCTGCCCGCCATCCTCATCGGCCGGCAGCTCGTCTTCGTCGTCCTGCACCTCGATGATGCGCTCGACACCCACCAGTTTCTCGCCGTTGTGCAGACTGATGAGTCGCACACCCTGGGTGTTGCGACCCAGCACCGAAATCTCCTGCACCCGGGTGCGTACCAGCGTGCCGCCATTGCTGATCAGCATGATCTCGTCTTCGTCCTGAACCAGCACGGCGCCGACCACTTCGCCATTGCGTTCGGAACTCTGAATGGAAATGACCCCCTGGCCGCCGCGACCGTGCACTGGGTAATCGGATACCAGGGTGCGCTTGCCGTAACCGTTCTCGGTCGCCGTCAGCACCGATCCCTCCTCGACGATGATCAGCGCAATCACGCGCTGCCCGGCCGCCAGGCGTGTGCCGCGCACCCCGCAGGCGGTACGCCCCATGGGTCGCACGTCGCTTTCCTTGAAGCGGATCGCCTTGCCGGTATTGCTGAACAGCATCACATCGCGGGTGCCGTCGGTCACCGCCACATTCACCAGGTAGTCGTCCTCACGCAGGTCGACGGCGATGATGCCGTTGGCGCGCGGCCGCGAGAAATCCGCCAGCGGCGTCTTCTTGACCGTGCCCTGCGCCGTTGCCATGAACACGAACCGGTCCTCGGGGAATTCCCGCACCGGCAGCACAGCGTTGATGCGTTCGCCGTCTTCGAGCGGCAGCAGGTTGACGATCGGTTTGCCGCGCGCCGTGCGGCCCGCCTGCGGCAACTGGTAGACCTTCAGCCAGTAGGCCTTACCACGGCTGCTGAAACACAAGATGGTATCGTGAGTGCTGGCGATGAACAGCTTGTCGATGAAATCCTCTTCCTTGACCCGGGTAGCGGCCTTGCCCTTGCCGCCGCGCCGCTGAGCACGGTAATCGGACAGCGGCTGGGACTTGGCGTAACCCGAGTGCGACAGCGTCACCACCACGTCTTCTTCGGTAATCAGATCTTCCAGGGTGAGATCGAGGTGATCGGCGAGGATCTCGGTACGCCGCTCGTCACCGAACTGCTCACGCACCTCGATCAGCTCGTCGCGGATTACCTGCATCAGCCGGTCGGGGTTGTTGAGGATATCCAGCAATTCGCCAATGCGTTCGATCACCTGTTTGTATTCGTCGACGATCTTGTCCTGTTCCAGTCCGGTCAGCTGGTGCAGACGCAGATCCAGAATCGCCTGGGCCTGCACCTCGGACAGACGATACACGTCGCCCTGATAACCGAAGCGCGTCTCCAGACCGTCCGGGCGCGACGCCTCGGCACCGGAACGCTGCAGCAGGTCGGTGACAATGCCCGGCGCCCATTCGCGGCGCATCAGTTCCTCGCGCGCTTCGGCGCGGCTGCTCGACGCCTTGATCAGGGCGATCACTTCGTCGATGTTGGCCAGCGCCACCGCCAGGCCTTCCAATATATGCGCGCGTTCACGCGCCTTGCGCAGCTCAAAGACGGTACGCCGGGTGACCACTTCGCGGCGGTGACGGACGAACGCCTCCAGCACCTGCTTCAGATTGAGCAGCCGCGGTTGACCGTCGACCAGCGCCACCATGTTGATGCCGAACACGCTCTGCAGCTGGGTGTGCTGGTAGAGGTTGTTCAGGATGACTTCGGCCACCTCGCCGCGCTTCAGTTCGATGACCATGCGCATGCCGTCCTTATCGGACTCGTCGCGCAGCGTGCTGATGCCCTCGATTTTCTTGTCCTTTACCAGGTCGGCTATTTTCTCCAGCAGCCGCGCCTTGTTCACCTGGTAGGGCAGCTCGGTGACGACGATGGACTGCCTGGCGCCCTCTTCGCCCTCGATGTGGCTGCGCGCGCGGATGTACACGCGCCCGCGGCCGGTGTGATAGGCCTCGTAGATGCCGCGCACGCCGTTGATCAGGGCGGCGGTCGGGAAATCCGGGCCCGGCACGTGCTCCATCAGCTCCTTGATGGACAGTTCCGGGTTATCGATCAGCGCAATACAGGCGGCAATGATTTCATTGAGATTGTGCGGCGGTATGTTGGTGGCCATGCCCACCGCGATGCCTGCCGAGCCGTTCACCAGCAGATTCGGAACCCGGGTGGGAAACACCGACGGCTCCCGCTCCGACTCGTCGTAGTTGGGCACGAAGTCGACGGTTTCCTTATCGAGATCGGCCAGCAGTTCGTGCGCGATTTTGGCCATGCGCACTTCGGTGTAACGCATGGCGGCCGGCGAATCGCCGTCCACGGAGCCGAAATTGCCCTGCCCGTCGACCAGCATGTAGCGCAGCGAGAACGGCTGCGCCATGCGCACAATGGTGTCGTACACCGCGGTATCGCCGTGCGGGTGGTACTTACCGATGACGTCACCGACGATACGGGCGGATTTCTTATAGGGCTTGTTCCAGTCGTTGCCCAGCTCGCTCATGGCGAACAGCACACGCCGGTGCACGGGTTTCAGCCCATCGCGCACATCGGGCAGCGCCCTCCCCACGATGACGCTCATCGCATAATCGAGATAGGACTGCCGCATCTCGTCTTCCAGATTGACCGGAAGCACTTCTTTGGCAAAATCAGCCATGTTGATTCTTAATCAGGTTCCGTGCTCGCAGGAAACGGACTGCGTATCTCCGTCCCCGTGCTTGTCTCGTTGTTCTGGGACGCGCTGAAACATCCAGAGCGGCTAAAACCGCGATTCTATCATAGCCCTGTCAGGTACTGCATCTGGGCAATCGCCCCTCAGAATGGCTCTGAGAACGCCTGGGAGGCAGCCCGTCAATTTCTCGTCATTTCATGAGGGCAGCCATTTTGGCCGTATTCGGCTGCTCGACCACGCCGCGCTCGGTCACGATCACGTCCACCAGCTCCGCCGGCGTTACGTCGAAGGCGGGATTCCAGGCCTCGGCACCCGCTGCCGCCAGCGCGCGTCCCCCGAGCTCCAGAACTTCGCTTGCCGGACGCGTTTCGATGGGAATTTCGGCACCGCTCGCGACCTGCATGTCTACCGTCGAGCTTGGTGCAACCACCATGAATTTCACGCCGTGATGGCGCGCCGCTACCGCCGCGCTGTAGGTGCCGATCTTGTTAGCGACATCGCCATTGGCGGCGATACGGTCAGAGCCCACAATGACCCATTGCACCCGTCCCTGCTTCATCAGGTGCGCCGCGGCGCCGTCCACCAGCAGGGTCACCGGGATACCGTCGCGCACCAGCTCCCAGGCGGTCAGCCGTGCACCCTGCAGCCAGGGCCGGGTTTCGTCGGCGAACACCCCGGTCAAGCGGCCACCCGCCCAGGCACTGCGAATCACCCCCAGCGCGGTGCCGTAACCGCCGGTCGCCAGGGAGCCGGTGTTGCAGTGCGTGAGCACTGCGCTGCCGGCCTCGATGAAGGCGGCGCCCAGTTCTCCCATGCGGCGGTTGGCCCGAATATCCTCCGCGTGAATCGCCCGGGCTTCTGCGAGCAGCGCCGGCACCGGGTCGCCCTGGAGGTCGGCAGCCTTGGCGCGCATACGCTGCAGGGCCCACTGCAGGTTGACGGCGGTCGGTCGGGCCTGCTGTAAAACAGCCAGATCCTGCTCGAACCCGGTGCGCCAGTCCAGCGCGTTCTCGGCGCAGCGATTCCGCGCCGCCAGCACCGCAGCGTAGCCGGCGCTGATGCCGATTGCCGGCGCGCCACGCACCACCATCTGCTTAATCGCATCGGCGACCGCTGCACTGTTATCCAGCCACAGGTAGCGTTCCTCTGCCGGCAGCAGGCGCTGGTCCAGCAGACACAGCGCTGTCGAGTCCCAGCTCACTGCCCGTATCGAATCGTGGTCCCCCTGCATCGCTCATTGCTCCCGGCAGATGAATGTGTAAACAAGTGTGGCAGGCCGCGGCAGCCCAAGCCGAAATGATTGCATATGTGCGCCGATTGTACTTTACTCACGCCGCCAGGAAACCCGGCAAGGGGCCAGCGAGCGGGTAAATTCAGTGCCACCTCAGCCCGCACATCCGGGTATGCCGCAATCGCACCGACCGGCATCACGATTGCCGGTCACGCTGCGTTCGAATCCGAACCTGTGACAAAAAGAAGGAGTAGTTCATGGACCAACTCGCCAACCTAAGCGACCCGACCCTTATCCAGACCATGGTCATCCCCTGGGCTGTCAAGATCGGCGTCGCGCTCGCCATTTTCATCGTCGGTCGCTGGATCGCCAAGTGGATCACCAGCATGGTGCGCCGGGTCATGACGAAGGCCAACATGGACGATATGCTGGTCCGTTTTCTGGGCAACATCGTCTACACCGTGCTGCTGCTGGCCGTCGTCATGGCCGCGCTCGATCACCTCGGCATCCAGACAACCTCGCTGCTGGCGGTGTTCGGTGCCGCCGGTCTGGCCATCGGCCTGGCGCTCAAGGACTCGCTGGGGAATTTTTCTTCGGGCGTGATGCTGATCCTGTTCCGGCCCTTCAAGGTGGGCGACTTCATCGAAGCCGGCGGCACCAGCGGCGTGGTCGAGGAAGTACGCATGTTCGCCACCAT
>Ga0209536_100005335_pt1 | contig 20005 bp, 17 predicted proteins | sample DeeMarSeWOR28_12_FD_187461 | JGI IMG/M metagenome (GOLD analysis project Ga0209536, IMG submission 187461) | Marine sediment microbial communities from White Oak River estuary, North Carolina - WOR-2-8_12 (SPAdes) (version 2) | ecosystem: Environmental > Aquatic > Marine > Intertidal zone >...
GCTCGCGGCCCGGCATTTGCTTGAAGTCACCGCGCACCTTGGCGGTGATTCCCCGTTGTCGCCCAGACCCTCTAACCCATCGCCCACAACCGGAATAGAGGCACTACCCGACATGGCCGATGTCAAAGGCCAGCATTTTGCCAGGCGCGCACTGGAGATCGCGGCGGCGGGCAATCACAGCCTGCTTATGATTGGCCCGCCGGGCTCGGGCAAGACAATGCTGGCCAATCGTCTGCCGGGGCTGCTGCCGGAGATGGATGACGCGGAAGCTGTCGAGACCGCCGCGATCCATTCCATCGGTAGTCGTGGATTCCGCATCGAAGACTGGAAACGCAGGCCGTTTCGATCTCCGCATCACACGGCGAGCGGCGTCGCACTCGTCGGTGGTGGCAGTTACCCCCGCCCCGGGGAGATTTCACTGGCGCACAACGGCGTCCTGTTTCTGGACGAGCTGCCGGAGTTCGATCGGCGCGTGCTCGAGGTCCTGCGTGAGCCGCTCGAATCGGGTTCGATTACCATTTCTCGTGCGGCACGCCAGTCCGATTTCCCGGCCAGATTTCAGCTGGTGGCAGCAATGAACCCTTGCCCATGCGGTTACGCCGGCGACGACAGCGGTCGTTGTCGATGCACCATGGACCAGATCCTGAAATATCGCGCCCGGGTTTCAGGCCCGTTACTGGACCGTATCGATATGCATGTCGAGGTGCCCGCGTTACCCCGGGAGCAGTTGCTGAAAAAACGGGCAAATGGGGAAAGCTCCGCGATCGTGCGCCAACGTGTTCAGTCGGCACGCGCACGGCAAATTCGACGAGGGCGGCTCAATGCCGGACTCGACAACCGGCAGATTGAAAAGTACTGCGAACTTTCTGACACCGATGCGGCACTACTGGAGGCAGCGATCGAGCGCCTGGGTTTGAGTGCCCGCGCCTATCATCGGATCCTGAAAGTCGCACGCACGATCGCCGACCTCGATCACAGCGATGCGATAGAAACCGGCCATGTAAGCGAAGCCATTCGTTACCGCTGTCTTGATCGACCGCTGAACTAGAATCGTGAACAAAAAAAACGGCCCCCGAGGAGGCCGTTTCCTGTGTTGCTTTTATGTGCGCTTACTTGCTCTGTGAAACCATGTAATCGACAGCAGCTTTCACGGCGTCATCGCTCAGGTCCGCACGACCACCCTTGGCAGGCATTGCGCCTTTGCCCTTGAGAGAGTTGTTGTAGAGTGCGGCATTGCCCTGGGCAATACGCGGAGCCCAGGCAGCCTTGTCGCCCACCTTCGGCGCGCCGGCAGCACCGGTAGCGTGACAGGCAAAGCAGGCCTGCTGGTAGGTACCCTGACCGTCGGCGGCCTGGGCACTCGGCACAACGCTGTTGGCAACAGCAGATACGGCCTTGGCCAGCACCAACTGACCCACCGGCTCAATGCGAGCTACCACGGCCTTGTCCTGATCCACACTCGCGGTCGCGACGGGCTTGGTTCCGATGATCTGGGCAAGGATAAAAATCACCACAGCCAGCGCGATCAGCGCGCCGAGCATCAGGGAGAAATTCTTAACAAAATCATTATCACTCATGTTGCTGCTCATAATCTTTCCACCTAAATAGAAACAGAAGCTTTATATATTCCGCTTTCGCCGAAACGAGAGCGGACCCAAAAATCGCGGGCGCCAGTATATCCCAATTAATTACCAACCCAAATATAGATTTCCGCGGCTGAACAGCGGCTGAATCGCTGAAAAATGGACGCTTTTCAATGAGACGGGTATGCTTCGGCAGCGCTTGGCAGGACCTGATGAAAAGCAATCAATACCCATATTGTCCTGATAAGTGACTGATTATTAAAGTAAAGCGCCCGTAGTTCAGCTGGATAGAATATCGGTCTCCGACACCGAAGGTCACAGGTTCGAATCCTGTCGGGCGCGCCAGACCCAAAAAAAGGCCCGCTTTTAAGCGGGCCTTTTTTGCCGGGACTCTCGACAAACAGCCGGAGACGGCCCGTGTACGGTTACACCGGGCAGACCAGTGAGCCAAGCTGGTCGGTAAGTTTGAGATTCTCCCGATAATCCACCGGGCAGTCGATGATACTGACGGTGTTATCGGCCAGCGCAGTCTTTAACATTGTCTCGAGATCGCCTGCCTTTTCCACACGATAACCTTTCGCGCCGAAAGACTCTGCGTACATCACGAAATCCGGGTTGGTAAAATCGACATAGGATTTACGGCCAAACTGGCTCATCTGCTTCCACTCGATCAGCCCGTAACCGCCATCATTCCAGATCAGGATCACGATCGGCACATTAAGACGCATCGCGGTTTCGATCTCCTGCGAATTCATCATGAATCCGGCATCCCCGGTAACCGCCACCACCTGACGATCGGGGAAGGCGAGCTTGGCGGCAATGGCGCCCGGGACAGCGATGCCCATGCTGGCAAAGCCATTGGAAATAATGCAGGTGTTGGGATACTCACATCGGAACATGCGCGCCATCCACATTTTGTGTGCGCCCACATCGCAAACAGCGATGCCCTCGAGTTCCATTGCCGTACGCAGGTCCCAGATAATTTTTTGCGGCTTCATTGGTACCGCTGTGTCATCCTTTTGCTGATTCATTTCCTCGACCAGGGCTTCTCGCAATGCTCGCATCGCGCTCCCCGGATGCGGACTGGCCATTTGCTTGATGCGCAACAGCGAGTGCTTGATGTCGCCGACCACACCAACCTTCACCGGATAGAAAGCATCGACCTCGGCAGGTGTGTTGTCGATATGAATAATGGTTCGATCTTTGGTCGGATGCCAGAGATAGGGGTGGTATTCCACCAGATCGTAACCAATGCAAAGAATGACGTCCGCCTTATTGAAACCGCAACTGATATAATCATTGGCCTGCAAGCCGGCGCTGCCCAACGCCATTGGGTGCTTGAACGGTACGACACCCTTTGCCATAAAAGTATTGGCAACCGGAATGCGCAGTTCTTCCGAAAATTCGGCCAGCTGTTTCCACGCCTTGCTGCGAACCACTCCGTTGCCGGCGAGGATAATCGGGTTTCTGGCATTGGAAATATATTCGGCCGCCAATTCCACTTTTTCCGCCGGCGGCTCCGGCGGATACGGATGCTTGACCGGCAGCGGCTCGTCGTCGACTTCCATCTCCGCAATGTTCTCAGGAAACTCTATAAAGGCAGCACCGGTCTTTTCGGTTTCTGCTACCTTGAAGGCCTTGCGCACCACTTCATTAATAATGTTTGGGGTTAGTAGACGTGAGGAGTACTTGGTAACAGAGCGGAAGATTTCTTCCAGATCCAGCACCTGATGGGACTCCTTGTGCAGGCGATGGGTGCTGGCCTGGCCAGCGATGGCGACAACCGGTGCATGATCCATGTTGGCGTCTGCGACACCGGTAAACAGGTTAGTCGCGCCAGGACCCAGCGTCGCCAGGCACACCCCGGCCTTGCCGGTGAGCCGGCCATAGACATCTGCCATGAATGCTGCCCCCTGCTCATGCCGGGTGGTAATAAATTTGATATCTGAATCAAGCAAGGCATCCATGACATCGAGATTTTCCTCGCCGGGGATTCCGAAGATAAATTCGACGTCTTCATTCTCCAGGCACTTTATAAATAGCTCGGCGGCCTTCATTCCATGATTCTCCCGTTATGCTGCTGCTTGATTATTTGGATGCGCCCTGGCCCTTTAAGTTCGGTTCAACTGCGAATTGACTGACAATGCTGGTCGCTAGCCCTGAATTGACTGCCCTAGCATCAGCGCGACTGGCCCATATGCTATTTTTTTCGCTCTGAGGCGGCCTTTTTAATCAGGTAGTCGAGCACTTGCATCGTGCGCTCATCGCTACCGGCCAATGAGGCACTGGTACGATACTTTCCGTCCACAACAAAATTTGGTACCGAGCGAACATCAAAATCGGTATTTATCTGAATTGCCCGCTTCATCTTCAGTCGTACACCAAAGGAATTGTAGGCCTTGACGAAATCTGCCTTCTTGACACCATGTGCCTCAACAACTGCTATCACCTCATCGAGCGAATTGAGCCTGCGTTTGTCGCGATGGATCGCATCAAAAATCGGCTTGTGAAGCTTGTCCACCAGCCCAAGTGACTCGATCGAGTAGTAGACGCGGCCCAGAAACTGCCAGGGTTGATAGGTTCCGGGTGTGCGAACAAAGCTGGCGTTCTTCGGCAGGCTTTTCAGCCAGTGACTCAGACTCGGTTCGATGGCATAGCAGTGGGGGCAGCCATACCAGAAAAATTCGCGCACCTCGACCTGGCTGCCGGTTTCAACAGCCTGGGGGAACGCCAGTTGTTCATAATCCTTACCCGAACGAAAAGTTTCTGCCTGGACGTTGCTGGCCAATCCCGCGACAAGGAGGAACGCCGCGATCCTGATGGTTTGTTTCATCGTCTATTCTCCGATCGATAATCAATAATTCTGGATTCATGGGTTTCGATTGCGACAATGATCAACAGTTCCCGCTTATCAGGCAAGCTGCTCGATCAATCGCTCAAGCAGCCCGCCAAAGCCGCCGTTACTCATAAACACCACGTGATCGCCATCACGCAACATGCCAACAAGTCGCCCCAACATCGACTCGATGGTATCACTGGTGACAATTTTACCTGCACTGTCAGCGACAACACGGTCAACATCCCAGTCGAGCGTACCTGGCCTGAACAACTCAACCACATCGGCCCGGGACAGTGCATCAGCCAGCGTCGCCTGGTGTACGCCCATGCGCATGGTGTTGGAGCGGGGCTCTACCACCGCCACGATTCGCGAATCACCAACACTACTGCGCAATGCCGCCAGCGTGGCCGCGATCTCGGTCGGGTGGTGCGCAAAATCATCATATATGGTGATACCGCGTTGCTGAAATCGCACCTCCAGCCTGCGCCTGGCGTTCCGGAAATCGCCAAGCGCGGAAATGGCATCCGCTGCATTGACACCCGCGTGGCGTGCGGCGGCGATGGCCGCCAGCGCATTATTCATATTGTGTTCGCCAATTAGTTGCCACTGCACCTGGCCCTGAACCTTGCCATCAAACAGAACATCAAACCTTGCACAATCCGCCTGTAAAGCGACCGCCTGCCATTGCCCGTCACCCGCGAAGGTTTCGCTTTCGCTCCAGCATCCACGGTCCAGCACATCTTTCAGGGCCGCTTCCGTGGCATTGACCAACAGTCGCCCGCTGGCCGGCACGGTGCGCACCAGGTGATGGAACTGGGTCTTGATTGCGTCTATATCCGCAAATATATCGGCGTGATCGAATTCCAGGTTGTTCAGCACCGCGGTGCGCGGCCGATAATGAACAAACTTCGAACGCTTGTCGAAAAAGGCAGTGTCGTACTCGTCGGCCTCAACCACAAAAAATGGCGCATTTCCCAACCTCGCCGAAACGCCGAAATTTATCGGCACACCGCCAATCAGGAAGCCCGGCGACAAGCCAGCGGCCTCAAGTATCCAGGCGACCATGCTGGACGTTGTCGTCTTGCCATGGGTACCGGCGACGGCGATGGTCCAACGACCCGCCAGCACATTTTCCGCCAACCATTGTGCCCCGGAGGTGTAGGGTAATCCCTGATCAAGAATGGCTTCGACTTCAGGATTGCCGCGCGACATGGCATTACCAATAACAAACATATCAGTCGCATCGCTGACGTTGGCCGCATCAAAGCCTTCAACAATTTCAATTCCATGCTGTTGCAACAGCGTACTCATCGGTGGATAGACGCTGGCATCGGATCCCGTAACCACGTGACCCTGTTCACGCGCCAGCAGTGCCAGTCCGCCCATAAACGTGCCACAAATTCCGACAATGTGCAGTTTCACGCGCTTGCTACTCAACCAGTAAAAATGAATCAACTCGCCAGACGTTTTCGGCATCGCGTGACAATTCGACGCTGAAACGGGCGCGCTCCTGCTTTATGCCCAACAGACTTTTTTCGTTTACGACGACGACTACCCTGCGGTGTGCCGGATTTTCACGCTTCACGCTATCCACGTTGTAGCTCAGCTTACCGCCCTGCTCGCGCAGCGCACGCAAATAATCAAACAGCGCACGCTCGCGCATGGGAAGCTCACCTGATTGACCAGCATACTCTTCAGCGCTCATGCTCGCGTAGCTCCCGATGATACGAAGGGCCATGTTGGTTGGCTCATCTCGCAGTAACTCGCAGCCTGGCAACACGGTAAGTACAGCTACCAGGGCAGCAAGCAGAATCTGCCGGAGGTTTGTAAGCACCGATGCGGGCGGAAAGCCTGTCGTTTGAGTAAACAATATTATTCGCTGGATTTCGTGAATGTTCGCTGAACAGGTTATCATGATCGCAAAATTAACTGGAATCATTCCTGCTGTGCCCTTCACCCCCTGTCACGTCGATTCTCCCGGCCGTCTTTTCTCGCCTTGCAGCTGCTCGGGTGACAATAAGACATGAGCTACGTATTAATCGAAACGGAAGATCGGCTCGCGGAATGCTGCGAAGAGCTGGCGACGCAACCCTGGGTTGCGATCGACACCGAGTTCATGCGAGAGAAAACCTACTACCCTGAACTGTGTTTGCTCCAGATAACCGGGGCGGGTCAGATCTACTGCATAGACACGTTGGCATTGCAGGACACGAGCGCGCTGCAAAACCTGCTCGATCAACGGGAACTAATCAAGGTGTTTCACGCCGCCAGGCAGGATCTCGAGGTATTGCACTTTCTCTGTGGCATGCCTCCGGCGCCCGTTTTCGATACCCAGATTGCCGCGGCACTGCTCGGATACGATGACCAGCTGGGTTACGCCGCACTGGTCGAAGCGGTAACCGGGACCGTTTTGCCAAAGACCCATCAGCGTACCGACTGGAGTCGACGACCATTGCCTGAGGCGCAACTCGAGTACGCGGCCGACGATGTGCGCTACTTGCGCAAACTGTATCCGGTAATGTTTGAGCAACTGGAAGAAAAAGGGCGCCTCGCCTGGGCGATGGAAGACAATGCAAGGCTGACGGATTCGGCCCTCTACGAAATTGATCCCGACAGCGCCTATGTGCGCGTGAAACAGGGCCGCGCACTTCCGGCACAACATCAGCGGGTGTTGCGAGAACTGGCAGCGTGGCGGGAGCGGACAGCCAAAAAGCGAAACCTGCCGAGAAGCTGGGTTGCCAAAGATAGCTTGCTGATCTATTTGTCGCAGACTTGCCCGACGACACCCGAGCAACTTGAACAGGTTCGTGGACTCTCCGATGCTATGCGAAAACAACAAGGCGAGCTTTTACTTGCCGCCATCGAAACCGGCCTCAACCATGAGGCGCAACCCCTGTTTGACGCAGCAGGACCACTAACACCGGAACAGACAGTGCGGCGCGATCGCCTGCTTGATCATCTCAAGTCCCGGGCGATCGAGCTCGGTATCAGACCCCAGGTACTTGGTGCCCGCAGAGAGGTTGACGCGATTGTCCGCGGTAACGACAACAGCATGCTGTTACAGGGATGGCGCAGGCAAGTGATAGGCGAAGAATTGCTGGAGATGGATCAGCGCTGAATCGATCCCGATCCAGCTGCTAGGAGCCGCGTTGGCCGCTGGCGGGCTCGGGCAGATTGGCGGCGCTACGTTGGGCGGGCACAAGCACATACAGCGATCCCGGCTGGCGCATTCGCCCTGCGTACTCGCCCGCCTGTGGTCCTCGCCCCCAGAACAAGTCGGCACGGATACTGCCATTGATCGCGCCGCCGGTATCCTGGGCAAACACCAGTCGTCGATAAGCGGGCAACTCTTTTTCACCGGAACCGTTGGCGGGCAGCGTTGTGTCCAGCCAAACCGGCAACCCCAACTGGATTACCCTACGATCCACCGCGATACTGCGCTCAGCAATTAATGGCACACCAAGCGAGCCGATTGGCCCCGAGTCGGTTGAGGCTCGAACATCGAAAAAGACATAGCTCGGATTATCGTTCAGCAACTCGACGGCGCGATCAGGGTTGTTGTTCAGCCACTCGCGAATCGCTTGCATGCTCATCTCTTCCTGTTTGACTTCTTCCAGCTCAATCAATCGCCGCCCGATTGCATAGTAAGGATGTCCGTTCTGGTCGTGATAGCCGACGGCGAGCAGGGTACCGTCTTGCAGGCGAATAATGCCCGACCCCTGGATGTGCAGGAAAAACAGAGAGACCGGGTCGTCCACCCAGGCGATTTCGCTTCCCTTTAGCGGGTTTCCACCGTTTTCAATTTCCTCGCGACTGAAATAGGGCACAACACGACTGTCGCCCTGTAGTCGCCCGCGCACACGTTTGCCCTTCAGGTCCTCGTACAAATCTCCAAGATCGATCACCAGCAAGTCATCGGGGCGACGATAAACCGCGTAACGAAAACGCTCGGTTCTGACCTTGCTGCCTTCGAGCATGGGTTCGTAGTAGCCGGTGATCAGTCCCTCGTCGTTTTCATCATCCCCGGCTACGACCTGGCGTGCGACGAACCGGGTTTCAAAAAAGGCCCTGGCCTCGGCGTCATTAGGCTCGCCCATGAGCCGCGCCTCCAGACATAGTTCACGCCAGTTCGGATCACGGCTTTCCAGCTTGTCGCAACTCCTGAGCAATGCCGGCCAGGCTTCTGCCTGCCGATCTTCCTGCCAACCGCTGAGCTGGCTCCATTTGACAGCGGCGCCCAGCCCACCTTCCGGACGACCGGGACCTAGACAGCCCGACAGCTGGGTTGCCAAAAGCAACACGAGCAGGAGACCGACGCCTGGCAGCGCATGCCTGAACGGGGTGGTGATTGATTTGAACCGGGTAGTCATGTGCACTGAATCCGGATTCCGATATTTCGCTGCATACTGAATATTGTAGCCAAAATACACCGACGGGACGCCGGGCAGGTTACGCGGGGCTACGCGTCACTTTTTTCTGCCAGCGCCGGGTCCTCGCCATCATACGGCTCGGCATACTTGCAGTCTTTCTGCGGGCATACCTTTTCTGTTCCACGTCGCTTGGTAGTCTTGATGGTGAGCATCGGGTGATTGCATTCCGGGCAGGGCTCGTTCAATGGATAATTCCAAACGGCATACTTGCAGTCCGGGTAACGTTCGCAGGAATAGAATATCTTGCCGTAGCGTGATTTCCGCTTCAGCATCTGCCCCTGGTTACATTCCGGACACTTCACGCCGGTATCTTCCGGCGGCTCCAGCGGCTCCATATGCCGACAGTCCGGGTAACTGCTGCAACCGATAAACTTTCCGTAGCGACCGCGCTTGATCACGAGGTCCGAACCACACTTGGGGCAACTGCGTCCTTCCACCACTTCCGGTTCGTTGGTTGAGCCCGGCGCCTCGTCGACGTTTCTTGTGTAATCGCACTCGGGATAACCGGTGCATCCGATAAAGTAACCGTTACGACCCAGTCGTTTTGCCACTTTCTTGCCACACTTGGGGCAATCTTCATCCAGCAGTTCGACGCCCGGGCGCTCGACATCGGCCTTGCTATCGACCTGGTCCTTGAACGAAGACCAGAACTCCTTAAGCAGCGGCTTCCATTGCCGCTCGCCACGCGACACCTCGTCCAGATCATCTTCCAGCTTGGCGGTAAAATCGTAATCGACATACTGGGTGAAATGTTGCGACAGGAACTTGTTCACGACACGACCAACGTCGGTAGGAATGAAGCGCCGCTTCTCCAGCACCGCGTACTCACGATTCAGCAATGTTGAAATGATACTCGCATAGGTCGACGGTCGGCCGATGCCGTGGGCTTCCAGTGTCTTTACCAGGCTTGCCTCGGTATAGCGTGGTGGCGGTTCGGTGAAGTGCTGTTCGCGACGGATTTCGGTCAACTCAATTTGCTGGTCGACCTCCATTGGAGGTAGCAATTTTTCCTTGTCGTCGTCGCCGGCCTTGTCGTCACTACCTTCCTGGTAAACTGTCATGAATCCGGGTTTGACCACAGTAGAACCGTTGGCCCGGAATACGTTTCCAGACCCGGCCCCGGCCTCGAGGTCAACTGCGACGGTATCGAGCGTCGCGTGAATCATCTGACATGCCACCGTTCGCTTCCAGATCAGGTCATATAGCTTGAACTGGTCACTGGAAAGATGGGCTTTAATTTCTTCGGGCACACGCTGCACCGATGTCGGACGCACGGCCTCGTGCGCCTCCTGAGCATTTTTGGATTTTGATTTATAGACCTGCACTTCGTCAGGTACGTTTTCGGCCCCATAACGCTCGCCGATAAACTGGCGCATTTCCTCGATCGCTTCGCCGGCAAGGTTAACCGAGTCAGTACGCATGTAGGTAATCAGACCGATGGTCTCTCCGCCGATATCAACACCCTCATACAATAACTGAGCGGTGCGCATGGTCCGTTGTGCGCCAAACCCGAGTTTGCGTGACGCTTCCTGTTGCAGGGTGGACGTGGTAAACGGCGGCGAAGGATTGCGTCGACGCTGTTTCTTGTCGACCTTGGCAACGCGCAGCTTGCCATTGGCGGCACTGGTTAGCGCTTTCCCTATCTCTTCAGCGCGCTTTGCGTTTTCTACTGTGAACTGCTCAAGCTTTTCGTTTTCGAAATACGTCAGGCGTGCGACAAATTTCTTGTCTTCTGCCTTAAGGTCAGACTCGATGGTCCAGTATTCACGCGGATCAAAGCGTTCGATTTCTTCCTCGCGCTCGACGATCAGGCGCAGCGCCGGGCTTTGTACCCGGCCCGCAGACAGTCCGCGGCGTATCTTTTTCCAGAGTAACGGTGACAGGTTGAAGCCAACCAGATAGTCGAGCGCGCGACGTGCCTGCTGGGCATTGATCAGGTTGGTCGACAGTTCGCGTGGCTGATTGATCGCCTCCTGGATCGCGCGCTTGGTAATTTCATGGAACTCGACGCGGTGTACCGGCTTGCTGTCCAGCGCTCCACGTTCGCGCAGGATTTCTTCCAGGTGCCAGGATATGGCCTCGCCTTCTCTATCCGGATCAGTGGCCAGGTACAGTGCATCTGCTTTTTTCATCGCCTTGACGATGGCATCGACATGTTTCTTGTTCTTTTCGATGAGTTCGTACTTCATGTCGAAGTCGTGCTCGGTGTCGACGGCACCCTGCTTCGGAATTAAATCGCGTACATGGCCGTATGACGCCAATGCGGTAAATTCCTTGCCCAGATATTTGGACATGGTCTTGGCCTTGGCCGGCGATTCAACAACTATAAGGTTCTTTGCCATCAGCAGTTATCGTCTGGTTTGGTGCTATTCCGTTGTGCGCGAACTTGCACCTGTGTTATCGATTGTGGCGCATTTCAACGACTGAGAGAGGGCTTTGTCAAGCCCGGGGAGATTCGGGATCGGGAAAACGGTTCGGTGAAAAGACAAATACAGGACGCATTTGCCTGTAATTTCAGTTTAAATGCCCTTCCATTTCGTCAAAGACAATGTCTTCCAGCAATACGTGCGCGTGCTCCTGACCGGGTTGATTAAACAATACCATCAGGATGACCCACTTCAGTTGTTCAAGCGAGATCCCGTCGAGATCAAGCGCCATGACGCGATCGATAACGAGTTCACGTGTGACCGAATCGAGCACACCACTCTGTTCCATGAACATTATAAAACCGCGTGCTTCCGGATCCAGCTGCTCGAGCTCTTCGGCAGAATACATGCGAAAGGAATCACTGCGTGGTGGCTCAGGCAGCTCGGATTCGTTGTTACGCAGGTTGGTCAGGTCTTCCAGCCAGGAGAACGCCTTGTTCACCTCGCCGCTGGGAAATCCGGCTTCGGTCAGCTCAAATACGAGGGAGTCGTGATCGGGAGAAAACTCGGAGCCCTCTTCCATGTAATTCTCGAAGAGGTACATCAATACATCAAACATGCTTTCACTTTCTTTCATCATAAACCTTCTACGCATGTATGCGTTGGTACTTGCCTCCTGCACAGGTTTGCACCTCGCCAGCAAGCTCCATCTCCAACAGCATGGAGGAAATGGCTTCTGGCGTCAATCCGCTACGTTCGACCAGTGTATCTATATCAATCGGGTCATATCCCAGGTATTCAAGCAAAGCGTTGCTACTGCCAGGACCCTTCTCCCTGTTCGTCGAAACCGCATCGCTCACCTGTCTGAGCGAGCCCACCAACGCGCCCAGCTCTTCGACAATGTCGCTGGCGGTTTCCACCAACTTTGCGCCCTGACGAATCAAGTGATGGCAGCCCTTGGAAAGCGGCGAATGAATCGAGCCGGGGATCGCAAATACCTCGCGGCCCTGCTCTAGCGCAAGCCTGGCAGTGATCAGTGAACCACTGCGTTGCGCCGCTTCGACGACCAACGTACCGAGACTGAGGCCCGAAATAATTCGATTGCGCCGGGGAAAATTTTCACGAAGCGGTGCTGTACCTAACGGATATTCGGAAACGATGGCGCCTTGCGCGGCAATCTCGTGGGCCAGCTGATGATGCCGGGCCGGATAGACCCGATCGACGCCGGTGCCGAGCACCGCCACCGTTGTGCCACCAGCCTCAAGCGCCCCACGATGGGCCGCGCCGTCGATACCAAGCGCAAATCCACTGGTGACCGTGAGGCCGCTGCGAGCCAGGGAACGGGCGAACGCCCCGGCATTCTCGGCGCCCGCCGGAGTCGGGTTGCGACTGCCGACCATTGCGAGCTGCGGCATTGACAGCAATGTGGGATTACCGCGCACATACAGCACCGCCGGTGGATCCGGTATTTCGCGCAGTAGGGCAGGATAGGTCTCGTCCAGTATCGTTACCAGGTGACTGTCGTCTTCCCTTAACCAGGCGATATCGGACTCAATTCGTGCAGGATCAGGCTCCGCGGTTATCGCGTCTAGCAGGCGCGGATCGTCGCCAACGCTGTGGCGCAACTGCGCAGGCGAGGCACCGACGATATTTTCGGGGGAATCGAAGGACTCCAGCAATGTCAGCAGTGTTGCACTACCGATTCCGGGGGCGCGGCTGAGGCGCAGCCAGCTTTCCAGGGTTGGGGTGATTTGCATCCCGTTTCACCATTGTTAACCGCAACGTCCCTGTGCGGCTTCAGTTTCAGTCAGTCGCCAACGCAAACGCGTCAGGGCGTAATCACAGCATCATTAATATGGATAGGCTGTGACGCGGTCATTATCAGTCCGTAGCTGACTTCGTCGAAAGTTCGGAAGATCATCAACAGGCCGGACTCTTCCTCCGGCAGCTGGTAGTTGCGCCGTGTTACCGGGTCCCGCTGCTTGCCTACATGCCGCATCACGCGCAGCACGTTGCCATCTTCAATTCCGTCCTTGCGCCCGACGCTGACCGCAACCACGACGTTGGGACCAATCTCGGCAACCGTGTGCTCGGCTGCCAGAATCCAGCCCCTGACCTTGGTCGTCGGCGGTCGCGGCGCATAATAAGGCAGGGCTTCCTGCTTTGGCGACACCAGTAGTCGGTCGCGAGGCTGGATCTCCTGTCGCGCCGCAACGATTACCAGCTTCGCTGGATCGCCAGGTTCAAGCATGCGGGCATCACCAAGATCAACGGCCTCCCACGCCAGCACCTTGCCGGTCTCGGGATCGCGCAGCTCGTCGCCCTGACGGAAAATCTTGAATTCCTCTTCGCGATTATTGATGCCACGGGCGTAGAACTCGCTGCCGGCACCCAGAATCAGTCGATTGTCCAGGCCGACGGTGACATAGCCTGACCGCTCGAGTTCGGTTCTACCCACGACCAGTGGCTTGCTCAGATATGGCGCTATTTCTGCCGGCGGAATGGTCGGAATGGCGCTCTCCAGCGACTCAACGCGTATCTTGGGTGACAGCTTCACCGTACGGCCATCGCCCGATGGTGCCGCGGCTGGCGGCGCTCCCTCAAGGGTTTCGGTGGTCGGGGGGGCTAGCTTCTCGGTGCGCTGCACCGTTAGCATTGGCTGACCATCGGCACCATAGGTCAACAGGATGACGTCGCCTGGGTAAATCAGGTGGGGATTGGCAATCTGCTGATTGATTTTCCAGATTCTTGGCCAGTGCCAGGGGCTTTTCAGAAAGCGCGCTGATATATCCCAGAGGGTGTCGCCCTTTACCACCACGTAGCGGTCCGGATGCCCTTCTTTTAGCTGGACAGTGTCGGCGCGCGCAGCACTTGCGCCGATGACAGCAAGACTAAACAAGAGGATTAAAAAACGGCTAAAATTGCCCGACATCGACGGTCTTCCTTATTATGCCTGGCTCTCAGTGTAGCCAAGCGGGGACTCAAATCCAAGGTATCAGAAAAGGAAAATTTTCTTGTTATTCAGTCGCATTTGACCGGATAATAAACCACTTTAGTAAGAATAGAAACTGACTGCCGGCGACCTGATCGGCCTTGAAATCATGGCTCTGCGAGAAATCTTACATTACCCGGACCCGAGACTTCGAACGGTGGCAAAGCCGGTAGAAGTGTTCGATGACTCCATCCGCACCCTGGTAAAGGACATGGCCGAGACCATGTATGCCGCGCCCGGCATTGGCCTGGCCGCCACCCAGATTGACGTTCACCAGCGCGTGATTGTGCTCGATATCACTCCCGACAGGAGCGACCTCAAGGTCTTTATCAACCCACAACTGACTGATTTACATGGTGAAACTGTCATGGAAGAGGGGTGCCTGTCGGTCCCCGGTGTCTATGACAACGTGCAGCGGGCCGAACGCATCCGCATCCAGGCCATGGACGAAAACGGCCAACCGTTTGAACTGGAAGCGGACGACCTGCTGGCAGTCTGTATTCAGCACGAAATCGACCATCTCGACGGCAAGGTCTTTGTCGACTACCTCTCTCCCCTGAAACAGCAACGAATCGGCAAAAAACTGCAAAAACGCCAGCGCGTGGCGCTTTAGGGCGGGGCGGCGTGCGGCTGATTTTCGCGGGTACCCCGGATTTCGCGGTCCCATGCCTGGAGGCATTGATTGCCGCCGGTCACGAGGTGGTCGCGGTCTACACCCAACCGGATCGGCCAGCCGGTCGCGGTCGCAAACTGCAGCCAAGCCCGGTCAAGGCCTGTGCCTTAAGGCATCATCTCCCGGTCCATCAACCTGAGACACTGAAAAACGAGGCCGGGCAGCTGGAGGCGTTTAACGCCGATGCCATGATCGTGGTGGCTTACGGTTTAATCTTGCCGGCGTCAATTCTCGCCATACCAAAATTTGGCTGCCTGAATGTACATGCCTCGCTGTTACCACGGTGGCGAGGTGCCGCACCGATCCAGCGTGCGCTCGAGGAGGGCGACCGCCAGACCGGTGTCACCATCATGCAAATGGACGCCGGCCTCGATACCGGCGATATGTTACTGACAGCAACAACCGCGATCGGGCCGAATGACACCGGCGGCACGTTACACGACCGGCTGGCCTCACTTGGTGCAGAAGCGCTGGTAGCCGCCCTGGCTCGACTTGCGAACGGCCAACTCGCGCGCGCACCACAGGATGACAATCTTGCCACCTACGCCAGGAAACTGAGCAAATCCGAAGGCGAGATTGACTGGCGACAGCCCGCCGACTTGTTGCAGCGCAAGGTCCGTGCCTTTGAACCGTGGCCGGGCAGCAGTTGTACCTGGGGTCAGCGCAAACTGCGTATTCGTCAGGCGACGGCAATTGATGTGGCAAGTGCCGACACACCGGGAACCGTAGTCCATGCAGACAACGACGGTATCGACATCGCGACGGGCGATGGACAACTTCGCATTGAACGCCTGCAGCTGGCCGGCGGTAAGCCGCAATCTGCGCGCGAGTTTCTAAACGGTCATGCACTACGCGCCGGCGATCGCCTGCACTAGTCAACCGCAACGATGGCACAAAAATCTGTCAATCCACGCTTGCTTGCCGTCAGGGCACTGCGGCAAATTACGGAAAAGGGCCAACCGCTGGATGCGGCGCTTACTGCGCTCGGTGACAGCCGGGATCGACCCTGGTTGCAGGAAATGCTCTATGGTGTGTTACGCAACTACTATCGGCTCAATGCCGTGACGGCACAACTGCTGAAAAAACCGCTCAAGGACCACGACCACGATATACACCTATTAATACTTGTTGGCCTGTATGAGCTGACCGATATGGACACCAAGGCCCACGCTGCGGTCAACGAGACCGTCGCCGTAACGCGGGCGCTGAAAAAGAACTGGGCCAGCGGTCTGGTAAACGCCTGCCTGCGCCGGGCACAACGTGAGCGCGAGCAATTGGAGCAGCAAGCGATTTCCAGCCCCGAGGCAAAATTCAACCATCCCGACTGGCTGATCGACAAGATCCGCGACCATTACCCCGAAGAATGGCAATCGATACTCGAGGCCAACAACCACCGGCCGCCGATGCATATTCGGGTCAATTCTCTCCAGACCGGGCGCGACGACTACCTGGCAGAACTTGATGCCGCCGGACAGGCCGGCGAAGCACTTGCCTGTTGCCCGGACGGCGTCGTGCTGCAACGACCGGTGCCGGTCACACAGTTGCCGGGCTTCGGTCAGGGTCGCGCATCGGTGCAGGATGGCGCCGCCCAGCTGGCAGCAAAGCTTCTGGATCTGGCGCCGGGGCAACACGTCCTGGATGCCTGTGCCGCCCCGGGTGGCAAGGCGTGCCATATTCTCGAGCTGGAACCGGCGCTGGCCAGCCTGCAATTGGTGGAAAACTCAGAGACACGTGCAGAGCGTATTGGTCAGAACCTGGCCCGGCTGGGGTTAACAGCGGAACTGCATATTGCTGACGCATCGGCGCCGGATGCATGGTGGGACGGTACCCCGTATCAGCGCATCCTGCTGGACGCGCCCTGCTCCGCAACCGGTGTGATCCGTCGACATCCCGATATCAAACTGCATCGCACGCCCGGGCAGATCGACTCGGCGGTGCGACTTCAGGCCAAAATCCTCGACGCCTTGTGGCCGTTACTCGATAGTGGCGGTAAGCTTTTGTATGTAACCTGTTCGGTGCTACCGGAAGAGAACGAATTACAGTTGCTGGACTTTCTCTCTCGGCACAACGACGCCAAAGAAGTGCCGCTCAATTTGCCGTGGGCACACCAGCGAAGCCACGGTTATCAGATTCTCCCGGGCATGTCCGGGCTCGACGGATTCTATTATGGATGCATTCAGAAACAGTAAGGTCTGGTTGTTGCCGATCCCGGTACTCTTCTGGATTTTTCTTGCGAGTCCCGGTGCCGCGGATTTCAATGTTAGCCAGATGCAGGCGAGGCTGGAAAGCGGGCGATTGCTGATTAGCGGCGACCTTGAGCTGGGACTGAACAACAAAGTGGAGGAGGCCGTCTCAAAAGGCATCCCCCTGGATATCGATATTGAACTCAGGCTATACCGCTCGCGCCCGGTGCTGTGGTCACAGCGTCTGTCGAACTGGGACTTTCGACGCCAGATCCGGTTTCATGCACTCTCGGGACAGTATCTGGTAAGCGAGTTCCGGGATGGCGCAGAAGTGCTGGAGAGCTATACCTCGCTGCAACAGGCGCTGCGACAAATGGGCAACATTAGTGAGCGCGAGTATACGATTAATGCGGAGACCGACGCCGAAGATTCGTTGTTACTCGATACCCGGGTCAGGCTCGATATTGAATCCCTGCCGGCACCTCTGAGACCGGTGGCCTATACCAGTCTCGACTGGCATCTAAATAGCGGTTGGAGCACATGGACAGTTCAACGGTAAGACGTCTGCTTCGCCGGGTGCACCCGATTGCCTTGCTCTCGGGCGTGCTGCTGGTGGCGTTGATCATGATGAATGCCGCCACACAAAATTCCGACCGGTTTGGCAACCTGTACTCGATTTTACTGCTAATCAACCTGATCGGCATCGTACTGCTGCTGGTGCTGATTGGTACCAATATATATAAACTGGCTGCGCAATACCGTGAAGGTGCCGTCGGCTCTCGACTGACCCTGCGGCTGTTTACCATGACGGTGGTGATCGCCATCGTCCCGGTGCTGGTGGTGTTCTTCTTTTCATTGCAGGCAATCAATCGTGGCATCGATTCCTGGTTCGACGTTCGCGTGGAAAAGGCGCTGGACGACGCCCTGTTGCTGGGCCGTACCTCGCTTGACGCGATTAAGCAGGATCTTGTTTCAAAAACCAACGACATGGCGGCGGAACTGTCCGGGACATCGACACGCCTCGCGGCCCCCACACTCAACCTGCTGCGTGAGCAATATACCCTTGGCGAAATCTCGCTGTTCGACCAGGACGGGCTGGTGATTGCCTCGAGCAGCCAGGAAGGGCTGGGCGCGGACACACTGCTGCCGGACTCACCGGGTGAAGCGATCCGCTCGCAAATTCGGCGCGGCCTGTCTTACGCCAACCTCGATCCGGTCGCCGGGGGAGAGCTTCAGCTTCGCATTGTCGTACCGGTCTATGGCCGCGAAGTAGGCACGGCCGATCGCATCCTCCAGGTATTGCAGCCGCTACCAACACGCTATGCCAATCTCGGCGAAAGCGTGCAATCAGCATTTGCCGAGTATGAAAAGCTTGTGTATCTGCGTGGGCCACTAAAGTTCGGCTTCACCCTGACGCTTTCGCTGGTCGCCTTGATCACTATCCTGATTGCGCTCTGGGCATCCATTTTTTCCGCGCGACGACTGGTGCGACCGATTCGCGATCTGGCCCAGGGTACCGCCGCGGTCGCCGAGGGTGATTACCGCAAGCGGCTACACGTCCCGAGCAATGACGAACTGGGCGTACTGGTGAAATCATTTAACGAAATGACAGAGCGCATTCATAGTGCGCAAACCGAGATCAAGCGTGGTCAGCGTGAAGCCGAGGTTCAGCGCACCTATCTTGAAACCGTGCTGACCCACCTTTCCTCCGGCGTCCTGTCGTTTGATACCCGTGGCAATTTGCGCACCTACAACACGGTTGCCAACGACATCCTTGGCATTGATCTCGAGCCTGGCGTTGGCGACCGGTTGAGCTGGATAGCGGAGACCGATCCAAGGCTGACCGCGTTTGAAGAGGTGTTGCGCGAACACATGGAAAACGGCTCACCCGAATGGCAATCTGAAGTGGTACTCCAGGACGGCGCCAATCGCACCGTGCTGATGCTACGTGGTACGCGTCTGCCGGGATTGCGCGGTCGTCGCGGGGGTTACGTGCTCGTGTTTGACGATGTTACCACCATGATCCAGGCTCAGCGCGACGCAGCCTGGTCGGAAGTGGCACGACGGCTGGCGCATGAAATCAAGAATCCGCTAACACCAATCCAGCTGTCCGCCGAGCGCATCCGTTCCAAATGCATGGACTCGCTTCAGGACAAGGAGCGCGAGACCCTGGACCGTTCGACGCGAACCATCGTCGACCAGGTGGAGGCGCTCAAGTCCATGGTCAACGCATTCTCCAATTACGCGCGGCCGCCGCAGCTACAGTCGGCGCCAGTAAACCTGAACACCCTGATTCGTGATGTCGCTGACATGTACCGCGGGAAGTCCGGAAAAAAACTCCCGATCGACCTCGAGCTCGACGACGCCCTGCCCGATATCAAGGCAGACAGCGGACGCTTGCGCCAGGTGTTGCACAATCTCATTACCAATTCCAAGGATGCGCTGGCCGATAGCGAATCACCGGAAATTAAAATCAGCACCCGTCTCGTTGGCAAGGGCGAACACCCGTACCTGGAATTTGCCATAGAGGACAACGGGCCGGGGTTTCCGCAGGCTATGATGGATCGCCTCTTCGAGCCGTATGCTACCGACAAGGAAAAGGGCAGCGGCCTTGGCCTCGCCATCGTTAAAAAAATCGTGGAAGAACACTCCGGCAGCCTCAGTGCGGACAACACCGGGAACGGGGCGCGAGTCGATATTCGTCTGCCGTTGACCGAGGTTAGTGCGGCGCCGGAGCAACATCGGGAGAAGCGCGCGTGAGCGGCGAACGCATACTGGTTGTTGATGACGAGCCGGATATTCGTCGGCTGGTCCAGGAGATACTGGATGACGAAGGTTATCGCGTTACCACGGCGGGAGACGCAGCCGACGCGCGCGCGCAGGTTAAATCCAGCGCACCCGACCTGGTGCTGCTCGATATCTGGATGCCCGATACCGAC
>Ga0209536_100005336_pt1 | contig 20004 bp, 17 predicted proteins | sample DeeMarSeWOR28_12_FD_187461 | JGI IMG/M metagenome (GOLD analysis project Ga0209536, IMG submission 187461) | Marine sediment microbial communities from White Oak River estuary, North Carolina - WOR-2-8_12 (SPAdes) (version 2) | ecosystem: Environmental > Aquatic > Marine > Intertidal zone >...
GGTTATGCTTACGACGGCTGGGGATTGCCTGTGTATCACTGCCGGGCCGACAATAAGGAGCTTGAGATAGAGCTAACGGTGCCGAAGAACGCTGCCGGAATATTGCGAGTTTACGTGATCGATCCGGACAGGTTCGAGGGCGGGCGAAGGCAAACAGTGAGTGTGGCAGGAAAATCGTTAGGCTTGGTCGAGGACTTCCAGAAGGGCCGCTGGCTCCAGCAGCATGTCGGCCCCGAACAAACTTACGAGGGCAAACTTATTATCCAGGCCCGCAACGAACGGGTCGGCTCGAACGCTGTGATATCAATTATTGAGTGGGTGGCGAACAGATAGGCGGCACCAAGGAAGGCATCCGGGTGGTATAGAGAAGGATACAAACGCCTTATTCTCGGCGGTTAGTTTTTCTTTTGAACAGGTCTCTGACCTTTCGGCGGTATTTGTGAGGGAGCCAATGTATGAGCTTACGTTCGAGCAGGATTCTTATTCCGAGGATTTCCAGGCCGATAAGGGCCAGCCATGAGCCCGGCGTCAAAGGCGTCAGCAACGCAAATACGCCGATAAGGATTAATAATATTCCAAATACAATTTTAAGGGCTTTTCGCATGTTCTCCCGTATAGATCATGTAAAAGGCGCAATATGTCATTCTGAACCCATTCGGCTTCGCTCAGGGTAAATTCTGCGAAGCTAAGTCGAGAAATCTGATTAATAGATTCCTCCACTTCGTCCCTTAGGGACTACGGTCGGAATGACAACGGCACAAACTTAATTATGTATTAAATAACATCGAATCGGCGAAAACATCCTGGAAATCCGGCTCATGAGCAATTTCTACGTATTCGATTTTTCTCGCCAGTTGCCCGGCTTTGTCCCGGCACTGGCCGCTGAGCAGGGCCATCTGTGCACCCGCAGCGGCTGCGTTGCCGACGAAACGAATTCTTTCAACTTCAACCGCCGGTAAAAGACCGATCCGAAGGGCACTTTGCCGACTGATGTAATTTCCAAATGCACCGGCTAAAAGAATATGCTCGATTTCGGAATCTTCAAGGCCGATTTTCTGCTGTAAGAGTTTAATACCCGCACGAATGGCACCTTTGGCTAATTGCATCTGGCGGATGTCTCTTTGGGACAGAAAGACCGACCTCTCGTTCGAATTCGCAGCCTGTGCAAGGACAAAAGTATGCACACCATCTTGTTCGATTATACGCGAGAAAATGGCTGGTGGTAGTTTCTGCTCCAGCGTCTTCGGATCGGCGAATCGGCCGGTCGCATCGATAATGCCCAAGTCCAGCATGACAGCAACAGCATCAATTAAGCCTGAGCCACAAACAGAAGCAGGGGGGATGTTCCCGATTACGTCTAAATCGATATCATCTTCGTTTATCACGACAGCTTCGATTGCGCCGTCACAGGCCCTGCTGCCGCATGTTATACGCGCGCCTTCCAGTGCCGGGCCGGCGGCGCAACTTGCTGCGTAAAGTTTGTCTTTCGTGCCGAGGATAATCTCACCATTCGTGCCGATATCGACGATCAGTGTCATTTGGTCGGCCGAACCTATATCAGTCGCAAGGGCAACAGCAGTTGTGTCCGAGCCTACGAAGCCGGCTATATTTTCGACGGTATGGATGTTGCCGGCGGGATTTATCTTCAGGTCCAGCTTTTCCGGAGAAACATCATGGGCATCGAGTGAATGGGCTTTATAAGGCGCCTGACCAAGCTGGGAAATAGGCAGACCGAAGAAAATGTGGTTCATCGTGGTATTGCCTACGACGCATATTTCATAGATATCATTTGGTTCGATGTCGGCTTTTTTGCATAGTTTAGCGGTCAGGTCGTTTATACAATCGATTATGGCTTTATGAAGCTCGGCGAATCCTTTATCTGTTTGGGCGTATGCGATTCTGCTGACAACATCATCCCCGAAGCGTGTTTGGGGATTGAGTGCGGCCTCGGTTGCCTGGCATTGACCGGCGGCCATATAGATTAGCCTGGTGACTATGGTGGTTGTACCGAGATCAACGGCTAGGCCGAAAATCATACCGGCAGAACGATTAATCAAATACTTCTTGTGGATGTCGGGCTGAATCCGCAGCGCGGCGTCAATACCCTCGGTTAGAATTCGCTGCTCGAAGTATCTCGATGCGGCTGGGATTGTGACCAAAAGGTCGCTTTCGATTCTATACTGACAGGCGAGGACCTTTCGTGATTCCGGCTCGAGATATACGAGGCACTTTTTGCACGTACCTGTGCCACCGCAAACATTGTTCAGGATAATGCCGGCCTGACCCGCAGCCTCGATTAGTGTCGCACCGGAATGAATTGAGATTTGCTTATCTTCTGGCCTGAAAGTGATAGTGAAGTGCTTCATTTGCGGTGCTGCGTATTGACTTTATGAGTAAATATGCTTGTGTAAATAGGGCCGCTATTTACGTATTACTCAACCACCGATAGAAAGCCTATCGGTGGTTAGCTTACTTTATGCCGAATTTTCCAGCGGGCTCGCCTCTTTTTACTGCCCACTTTTCGTCTTCGTCTCGATTTTGCCATTCATTTCTCCATGTTCAGTTAAAATCTTTATCTTAAAGAACTTTTAAGCCTTTCGAATGTATGTTATTATAAAATGATTGACAAGTAAAATAAAATTTCAAAAGTCAGGGCAAAAAGTACGCAGTTTAAAAATCAATGAGCTTTGCGACGTGTTATTATTCGTGATATTGTCGGAGACGGCGGTTTTTTGCCGATTCAGATAGGAGTGACAAAATGATTCAGTGTAAAGATTGCGAGTTTTTTGAGATCGGCTCCGACGGCAGCAGAAACTTCAAATGCGACCCGTTTTTGAATATCAAAGAGCCGGAGTGTATCACCAAATGGCAGCTTATACGCCTGGATATGCTCGTGGCCAGCTATCAGGGAATGATGAAGTGGTACGGGAAGTTAGCTCCTTTGCAGGACAAAATCATCCGCTACATGCAGCGTGAAATCAACGAGCTTGACGAAACCGAGAGCTGGAAGCTCGATGTTGAAGATGAAGACGAAGAAATTTTATAATTCTCCTTAAAGCAGGAAGGCTTTGAAGAGGGTCCTGAAGTACTTTTGTTGCTGGAAAGACCTATAACCGAGCGAATATTTATGTTCCGAACCACCGATTTTTATTCGGTACATAATCAAACGGCACACATTTGGACACCACAAATGTTATCCAAAAAATCGGTTTTTTGGATTTTTGCAATAAATCGGTCACAAATACCGTCTCTATTTACGTGAAAAACGCTTGAATATGACAGAAATCAATGATTTAGCCCGGATAATTACCGGCTGCAAGGGCGGCGATGACAAGTGCTTCGCTCAGATTATTGATATGTATGCAAGCCGGTGTTATGGTTATTTTTACCGATTAACGGGCAATAACGACATCAGTGACGAATTGTTAAGCGAGCTATTTGTTAAGTTAGTGGAGAAAATCGGTTCCTACAAGGGAGGCTCATTTGAAAGCTGGTTGTTTAGGATAGCATCTAATATCTTTCACGACCATTTACGGGACAAGCAACGGCGGAAAAAATTGCTGAAATCCCAGGTAGCGGAATTCGAGTCCGGAACAATAGAGCCAAAACAGTCCGACGGCGAGCTGACCGACAAGCTGCAGATTCAGCTCGGAAAACTGGACGGGGACACGAGAGAACTGATAATGTTACGTTTCTATTCGCAGTTAAGTTTCAAAGAAATAGCGCAGATACGGACTGAGCCGATTGGTACGACTCTGGCAAAAACGCACCGTGCGCTACAGAAACTAAGGGAATATATGGAGGGCTGAATATTATGGACGACCGAAATCATGAGAATTTAAGAGAACTTTTCGAGAAATTCTTCGACGCCGAACAGGCCGAAAGCTGCGTTGAGAATATTCGAAAGGCCGAACAATTCTTTCGCGATCATCCCGCACCCGAGCCTGACGATATGCTCATAGCCAACATTAAGGCTGAAATAGCAATGCGCCTGCAGGGCTCAAGAGCGCATCGAATAAGGCGAATCATCTACGAAGTGGTGGGCGCCGCGGCAGTAATAATTTTCGTCGCTGCGGTCAGTCTGCAGCTATTTCTTAAACAAGATACTCCGCAAAACGGAGATTATATTCAAGCCTCGATTATACCGACTGAAATATGGGAAGGCGATGATATTACCATTGACGATGATAATCTGGCAGTTTTTACCGCCCAAATCGAGCAGATTGAAGAAGAGGTGATAGCCCTGCAGTCGGGCAAGGAAACAGGTAACGGCGACAGCACATTAACAGAGCTGGAGATGGAACTAATAGAAATTAACAGCGATTTCTGGAAGGGATAAGACAGATGAAGTTGAGTCGCGTAATAATATTAATTTTAGCCCTGACAGCAGTTCTTGCTGTAAGCAGCCAGCCCTGTGCAGGGAACCAGAAAGGTGAGCAAGACCTCTTTGAAGAAGAAGATAGAGGACCCGGACCGGGGCCCGGGCCTGGGCCTGAACGAGGGCCAAGACGAGGAGGGCCCGGGCGGGGAAGGTTCGAGCTAACAGACGAGGAAGTGGACCGTATTTTAAAAGATTTAAAAGAGCGTTCTCCTGAAAAGGCAGAGGAACTTGCTGAGTTGCGTAAAAAGGACCCCGACAAGTTCAGAGAGGAGCTTGGCAGGCACGCCCGCGAGGAATTCCGCAAAGTCGTAGGAGAACGAATAGAGAAATGGCGCCAGCAGAGGCAGACCGAATTTCTCGAATGGCTTGCAAAGAGCATACCTGATGAAGCGGAAGAATTAGCGAAATTGAAGGAGAGGGATCCCAAACTCTATGACCAGAAATATGAGCTGGCCTCGAAGAAATACGGCCGGATATATGAGGAGAGCAGGAGGAATCCGGAATTAGCAGAAGTTCATATCGAAGATATACGGCTGCAAAAAAGACGGGATCAGCTTATCGGTAAAATCAATGCAACTACAAACCGAAGAGAAAAGCAAAAGCTCAACGAAGAGTTGGAAGAGATTGTGGGGCGTCGATATGACCTGATTGTAAGACGCAAACAAATCGCATACGAATGGCTGCTTAAACGGCTTGAGGAATTGCAGAATCGAATCAATGAGAGCAGGGCCGAGATTCTCAAAGCACAGGATCCCGAAGTCAAGAAAGAGAATATTAAAAAACGAATTCAGGAATTACTCGAAAAAAAGAAAGGATTTGACTGGGATTAAAGACAACTTAAAACCGATAACTCGGAATCGGTTTCTTGTTACACATTCACCGTGCCCGAATAGAGGCACAGATCCACAGTAAACCCCGCAAATCACACGCGGGGTTTTTTATATCCTAATTGTGATAGTGCTTTAAGACTATTCAAAAGACATTTTTTCTCGCCATTGGTTGGCTTTTTCCGGCTTGTTCAAGGCTTCGTAGAGATCAATTATGTTCTTAATAGATTCTATTGTATGTGGATGAGTGTCGCCGAGCTTGAGGCGGCGGCCTTCTACTGCTTCGAGTAACAATTTTTCCGCTTCATCGTAGCGCTCTTGCTTTGTATATAAAACGGCAAGGGAATTTATTGATGCGAGGGTATCTACGTGATTATCGCCGAACTTGATGCGTTGACATTTCAAAGCTTCTCTGAGCAAATTTTCTGCCTCAACGAAGATGCCTTGATCAGTAAAAATCCTTCCAAGACAGCACATGGTTCTTAAAGTTACTGAATGCTCGTTACCCAGTTCCTGGCGCATGGTCCAAAGTGCAGCTTCGCATAATTGTTGCGCCTCATCGTATTGACCCTGTTGTCTGTAAATTTCAGATAGTTTTGTCCTGCATTCTAAAACTGTCGCATTCTGAGAATCAGGCTCCTCCTGAAGCACTTTATGATAAATCTGCTCTGCCTCATCGTATCGGCCTTGGACCGTGTAATTCTCTCCCTGTTTAATTCTGGCCATTCTTCGAACAAAAGGCATACGTATACTTTTCGAACGCTCACAGAGTTCCAGAGTCTTGTCCAGCCATTCCTCTGCTTCTTTGTTTCTGCCTAAGTACACGTAAGTTTGACCGATGTTCATCATAAACATCATTCCCAATCCACTCAATTCGCCGTATTCTCTTTGTGTGATCTTAATTTGTTCGGTCCACCGTTGAATTGCTTTATCATGTCGTCCCTCTAGAAAATCAACCCAGCAAATCAAATTAACTGTTCTAATAGTGTCTGGATGCTCAGGGCCGTGATGTTGTAGATAGATTTGGTAAGCCTTCTCCAGATGTCCCCTTGCGAGCTCTGGTTTATTAATATTCGAATATCCTTGGCCCAGCGTAGCACGGATTTTTGCTTCAACCAGCGGCTGGTCCTCGAATTTGCCCTCAAGTTTTTCCGTTGCGTTATGCAAAATATAGTCAAGATCTATTTCCTGCATCTCCGGAAAGCTTTTATCCCCAAGAATATCTTTCACAAGGTAATCGGATATTGCTGTTGCTTCTACTAAAGCTTCTTCTGCTCTGAAATACATAATCCCAATTCCAGTTAAGCCAAGAATGAGTGTGAACGCCACTGCGATAACTGCTGCTGATAATACAGCGTGTCGTCTGATGAACTTCTTTACACGATAGAGGCTTGTCGGTGGCCCGGTGATTAATGGTTTGCCCGTCAAATAGTTCTTGATATCGTCTGCCAGTTCCGAGGCCGACTGGTATCGCCCTGACCGTTCCTTACTCATGGCCTTTAGTGGAATCCATTCGAGTTCCTTGCGAAGATGTCTTGCCAAAGTCTTGATTTCCATTTGCCTGTTTTGGGCAATTGTCTCGGCCTGATCCCCGAGTTTTGCCAGTCGAGTGCTGGGTGTTTTGGGATCGATTTCGCGGATCGTTCTGCGGATGTTTTCAATACCACTGTCGCGAAGTTTTTCAGCATCGAACGGCAGAACGCCGGCGAGTAGTACATACAGAAGCACTCCTAATGAATAAACATCCGAGCGCGTGTCGATATCCTCGGTAGCCATATCGGCCTGCTCCGGGCTCATGTACTCCGGCGTGCCCAGCAACTGGGTATCTTCGGTCTGAAGTGTACGCTTGGTCACCGGTTTATCGGTGGCTTTTGCGACGCCGAAGTCGATGATTTTTGGGATAGATTGTTCATTTTCAACTGAAACCAGAATGTTCGACGGTTTGATATCTCGATGAATTATCCCTTTTTGATGGGCATGCTGTACTGCTTGACAGACCTGTACGAAAAGACTGAGCCGATCTTCTATGGTGATTTTATTATCATCACAATATTCGGTAATGGGTATTCCCTTGACGTATTCCATGACAAAGTATGGACGGCCATTGAGCGTCAAGCCCGCATCAAAAACTCCGGCTATATTCGGATGCTTCATGAGTGCAAGCGTCTGCTTTTCCGCTTCAAAACGTGCAATAACTCGTTTGGAATCCATGCCGGGCTTGATGACTTTTAAAGCAACCTGTCGCCTGACAGGCTCTTCCTGCTGGGCAAGGTACACTATTCCCATGCCTCCTTCGCCCAAAACGCTCAGTAGCCTGTAGGGACCAATCTTACTACCAAGTCCTTCTGCAAACCGATCGAGTGAGGCACCAGATATGTCCTCCACATCCTCATCCAATGACCAAGCGAGCAGCTTGTCTAATTGTTCGGGATCTGCACCAAATGCGGAAGATTTGTCATTCATACCAGCAAATCCTTAAGTTAATCCTCAAAGTGTTCTCTTAATTTGCATAAACCTGTTCAAAATGGCACATCAAAGAAGAACTACATAATATAATCCGTAAATTTATCCTGGTTTTTGCGCGCTTTAGCTAAAAATTTTCAATAAATCCTGCCATTCCTTATCAATATCTTCTTCTGCCAAGACTGTATTAGCCAGGTTTCGTCTCAGTGCTGCTTTGAAACGTCTTTTGACAGTAAGTAGCATGTTAAAAGCACGAGATTCACTCTCTATGCCTAATCGAGCACAAATAGACTTCATCGGCTGCGATTCCCTGTTTTCCAGCGTTGGCAAAAGTACCTTATCCCGGAAGATATTCCAGTGCATTTGCAGATCCTGTACTTCACATTCAGCCTGTACTTCTGAAAGCGTCCGGTCAATCAGGTCGGACTTCCACATGTACGTGAAACAATCTTCTGGGCTGCGTTCAAGAATCGTCTGTGGAAGCTCAGGGGGATCACTAATATCGAGTGGAACAAGCTTGTGGTCGGGTATGCGTGACTTGGCTGCCCCTTTTCTCTTCTGGTCTATGAGAAACTGGTTAAGAGTATGCAATAGAAATGAACGGAATCGTCCTCTTGAAGGATCTGTACGTTCCACAATACGACGGCCGAGAACGATTTCGTGAAAGAATCCTTGGGTAAGGTCTTTGGCTTCTTCATTCGGATAACCTTTGCGTCGAATATAACAGTAAACTGGTTTCCAATATCGCTCAAGCAGCAAACCTATAAGCGCCTGGTCCTTGTCCTGATGCTGCTTTATACCCTCAATCAAAGACCAGTGAGTTGTAAGGAATGAGTCCCGAATTCCCCCCATATCTGTCTGATCTTTGTATTCCATAGCTCTTTTATTATGAAAATAGACTCTTTGACTGGCTGCCTCTACTATTAATTTTAACATCTGGACACCATATTGTCAAAGTTGCCGTTGTTACCTCTTCAGATCAGTGCAACCAAAAATTATTCAAAAAAATCCATGAGATGAGCAAAATCCACAGATTTCATACGGTTTATATGATAGAGGCTTAGGCTATTGATTGAAGATAGCCAATAATGATCGAAGGTCCTTGGATATAGGGCAGAAAGGATGGTGTAGTATGAAATGCTTAAATACTTAGTAAGTGTTCGGCGAAGCTCATCTTTTTTATTTGTGAGGTTTAGCTACAATGCGTTTTTCCCCCAGGAGAGTTTCAGTAAATTGTATGTGGAAAATCCCGAATTAACAATTCTTGAAAGGAGAAATGACGATGACTAAGAAAAGAAAAACAACGTCAGATTTAGTATTCAAATCAAAACCACAATTGGCAAGAGCGGTTCTTGCTGCCACTCTTGGTTTTGTTGTTGCAGTTGCACTCGGGGAAGTTGCAGGAGTGCAGGCAGCTACTATCACGGTTAACCAGGATGGAAGCGGTGACTATACCGACATTCCTCCGGCAGTTTTCGCTGCTGCTCCTGGCGATACAATCATGGTTGCACCAGGGGAATATACAGGTGCCGACCTATACTTTGTGTCTTCCGGCATTAAGGTTATTGGAAGTGGACCAGATACTCGCATAGTGCGGCCTTGCTTTGAGTTTCTGGGGTTCAAATTTGGATGTTATGTTGGAGTTGCTGATGCTGAAATAAGCAACCTTGCAATTGAGCTTGAAAACGTTGTCAACACGGACTTCGTCTATGGTGTTTGTATAGAATACGCTCCAGATATCGGCAGCTTCGCAGTTGACGCAACTGTGAAAGACGTGAAAATAACAGTTGCCACCTATGGTATTTCTGCCTTTGGTACCGAACGTCCTCGTATCGAAGGAAACACAATTGTTGTGGAGGCAGCTGATATCGGCATATTGTGCTCGAATTCCCCTAATCCTGTTGTCACGGACAACGACATTTCGGGAATTGTGGAGGCAGCTAATTCCGGCATATACTGTTACAATTCCCCTAACCCTGTTATCACGGACAATGACATTTCTGGAATTTATGCGTGGGATTGTATACTGTCCAACTATTCCCCTAACGCCGTTATCACCGGCAACACAATGACTTCGGAAGCGGCTTATCGTGGTATAGAGGTCTTCTATTCTCCTAATCCCGAAATCAGCGGTAACACAATTTCTGGAACTTACAGAAATATTGCTTTAATTTGCAGCGGCTCCAATGAAATCGACATTCTAAATCCCATTATCACCGGCAACACAATTTCAGGAACTTATGAGGCTCATGGTATATATCTCCAAAGGGCCCTTAACGCCGATATCGCTGGTAACACAATTTCCGGAATAGGAGGACGAGGTGGGATTTTTGTTATTTGGTCGAATTTCGCCATAGTTGAAGAAAACGCAATTCAGAACTTTCGCACCGAAAAAGCTTCGGCTGCACCGATAATGGTGCAGATGTCCCAGAATTGCACTCTTACTCAAAACACCTTAATCGATGTGTATGACCATGTTAACTTTGTTCATGATAAAGGCCCTATTGCAGGAGTCAACATCAGCGGGTATGGAACTTGGCTGGACCCATGTGTGAACAATACAGTGCAGGATAATGACTATTCGCAGAGCGGTTTGCCTGGCTTCAAAGCATCGGCTGCAGGATTCATCAATCCTGGCTGTGTGTTGCTGGAAGCAGGCTGGTGGGGATCGGATTATGGGGAAGCTTTAGGCAACACTGTGGATGAAGATCTATTCCCAGTATTAGATCCTCATCAAAGTGATGTCTGCAACCAAGTTGTGGACCTTACGCTTGGAAGTAATACTGTGATTGGTTTGGAAGACTGTGATTCTCAAGCCTACAGTCATCTGGTGAATATGCTGATGCAGTACCAAAGGATGGAAGAGCTTGGAGTAGAGCATTATGAAGAATTATCGAATTTCCCTTACGACAACTGGCCTGCTAGACCCTAACCGAATCTACGACAAGGCCCTGATCCCAGAGCAAATCGAGGCTTTGGCACAGTAGGCCACATAAGAAAAACTGCCCAATCTTGACTATCGTCAGACAAGTATTGTCAAAGGGCTGGCAGTGTGTAGTATTGACAGCCCTTACCTTATAATATATAAGGTGTACTTAGTCGGACGCTTACGTAATATTTAATTCTCATCGTTCCCGATTTCGCGTCTGCCTCTTGGAGGCTGCGGCCCAAATAGCTCCTTCTGGACAAAAATCGCGATAAAGTGATTCGTGCCGGTCATCAGCTCACATCGTACAAGAATCCACCCAGATTCCTCGGCCTGCTGGATAAGCAATCCCGGCGGCCAGGCGTGCTGACTGCCCCGTCCGCTGCCAAGCGCAGGATTCATTTCAATCACACAAAGCCGGCCGGTAGGCTTGACAACCTTCCTCAGATGACAAAGATAATCCACATGACCGCCTTCGTTGAAATGGTGATACGTCTTGGACAAAAAAGCCAGGTCGCAGGAATTATCAGGCAAAGCAGTTCCATCAAGCGGAGATAAATACGGCTTGACCTGCGGCACATCAGCGAGCTTTTCTTTCATGTTATCCACTTTTTCCTGCTCAACTTCCGAAGCGTGAATTACACCGTCGGCGCCGATGGATTTGGCCATCTGTCTCGCCCAGAAGCCGTCGCCGGCCCCGATATCTACCACAACATCGCCGCTTTTGAGATCCAGTTCCTTCATAACATAGTCGCTTTTTTGACGATACGGATAACGACCGTCACCACCAGGTGCATGTTGGTTGGGGTCGACAATCCGCGTACTTTGACCTGAATCGGCATAAATTGCTGCCGGACCGGCTACCAGGATTAGCAGTATAAGTAAACTGATTCGTTTCCACATGGTAGAACTCCTCATTAATGTTAAATCCTAATTCACTCCCGCCCGGCGGCTCCGCCGGGCACTATCTCCGGCAGGATATCAGATTATCCCAAAAAGTTCAAGAAAATGAAGCCAATGGGCACAAAATAACTTATGCTCTTAAGCCTTATGACTCATGCTCTTTTTTAGATTTTTGACTTGTGCTTTATCGTTTATGAGCTATAATAATATATAGATATGGAGATTTGAATTATGAGTGGAAAGAATGTGCTCAAAATCAGATTTCTGCATACGCTGTGGATAGCGTTGATTATCATACTAATGATTTGGATCATGTCCATCCTGGAATGCAACTTGGCAACACCTGCCTACTGACCGGTACCACACAGATCGGGGAATTGTATGCATGTAGTGACATTGGCATTCCTGGTACAGCTCGTCGTTTCGGCTGTCGCGCTATGGTTCGCAATGAAGTTGACCAAAGAAGAAGGCTCGTTCCTCGGCCTCCTGGCGGCCGCCTTTATCGCATCGCTGGCGGGCATGCTGCCTATACCTTATTTTAGCGGGCTGCTTTCATTTATTGTGCTGCTGGTTTTTATTTCAAAGTTTACTACAGCCGAAATCTGGCCTGATGCCGCCTTAATCGTAGTAGTAGCATGGGGTCTGGCAGCCCTGGCAAATATTGCGATTATGAAGATCAGTGCACAATAACATCGAGCTTTTACACTTACGCCTAATTTTGCTAATGTATTCCTTTGATTCGGAGAATTGGATGCAACCGCGATAGGCGGAGTATTTATGCGGGATGGTTACACATGCACTATAGTACAGCTATCATAAAAAAACATTTTTTTAATAGAGAAGTTAAGTTTCTTAAATAAGCTTCTGATTTGTTCTTCGTCTCGGTAAGGTACAAACTCAGGTAAACAATCAATCAAAGATTGAGGATTATCCAATTCCTTCTTGGCCCGTCTCCATAATGCAGATAATTTTTTGCTCGCTGCTTTTTCTTTTTTGGGCAAAAACAGTTGTGCTTTCATTAAGACAAAAATCGCATTGAGATAACTAACTTTTGCTTCCTTTCTAACAGTATTAATGAATTGGAAGGGATTTTCAAATGAGAGCATGGTCATCTCAGCAAGTTTTTTAAAACGTAGTAAGCTTTTGTCTGTAATCATGCCTGTGTACTTTAACAGAGTTTCCACTTTCGAGTGATATTTATAAAAGGCGACGAACACTTTTCCGGAACCGTCCGTTACCCGAAGAGCTTCATCTATTATCAATTTTATTTGTTCTTCGTCATCTATGAAGTCGACTACGCCTGTTGCGACGATGGATGTTTTGTAGCTATCATTAGCAAAAGGCATATTACTTGCATCTGTCTGGATAAGGTCTATTCCTCTTCTTTTTTGGGCATAAGAAATCATCTGCGGATCCGAATCTATCCCATCGACCGTAAAATCTTTCTTTTGTAACTGTTCGACCAATAATCCCTGTCCAGCACCGATTATCAATACGGGATTCGTAATAAAAGCTGCCAGTTTATTTATAGCTGCTAAGTCGAGAAAGAAATCTTCCTGGTATGACCAGTACGGAGACCATGCTGTCCAATAGCTCTGTGTTTCTACCATAAAGATTAGAGTCCTTTAACGTAAGCGATGTGAAGCTGCCTGGTCCGGTTTTCGGGCTCGATGGCGTCAAAGCAAATCTGGTCTCCATTGCGGCTCCAGCGGGGATGAAAATCACAGCGTATATCACCCGACATATATTTTCTATCCTGCATGCCGCGCCGGCACAGTTCGATCTTTTGCCTGCTCTGCAGGTTGTAAAGTAGCAGGGCCTGGTCCATCGTGCTATTGTACTTTCGGTCCGTCACGATCCAGTTCCGGCCAGGCGAAAAACTGCAATGTCCATCAAAATCCAGAAAGCCGTCGCCGATTACTCTGTAATCTGCCAGTCCATCCGTAAATAGTACGTGCTTACGTCCCGTACCTTCTATCTTGAAAGTAGCGATGATTTCCCTATCGTTGCGCCAATCAAAATGTGATACTTCCCTATCGAACGGAATGACCTCTCGGAGTTCTGAGCCATCCAGGTTTGCCGTGAACATGGCTGTTTTCCTGCGCCCATTTGGCGGCATATTGGCCCGAGCGAGGAAAAAAAACTTTGTATCATTCTTGTTGAAAACCGTATGGTTAAACCACATGTGGGTACCCTTCAGGAGTGGATATTTTTTAGCCAGCCTGTCATGGACTTCTGCGATGGAGACGACCAGCGTGCTTTTGCCCGTAGTCAGGTCCATCAAAAAAACACCGTCGTTATCTGGTGCCGGATTGTCGGGATTAGGGTCTTTTGCTGCTCCATAACCAACGACTTTTCGCAACCGGCCCATTCTGCCATAGGTCAGGCTGAGAGCCCATTTGCCGTTATGGCTGACAGCACTTACCGCTCGCGGCAGGAAACGCTTCTCCAACGACTCGACATCAAGAATGACCGATACGATGTCTTCATTTTTCTGGTCGTTGTAGATGATTTCTCGCTCGGGATTGAGCGGGTTCCAATGAAGCATCGCTCCCTGCTGGAGATTCCAGGCACGCGTCTCGGTTACTTTTACTAATCGGCCCGTCTGCGAATCGACCAGGCGGATAGCCGCGACTTCGCCCGGTTTGGGCATACGATCCTGAAAATCACTCTCTAAACATACAAGATACTTGCCTGATTTATTCCAGGGGCATATCCCGTAATAACCGAAGAAATGATGCTTCGGCCCTTTTGTCAATGTGCGCACCTTGCACTCAATACGTTGTGCCGGTGCCTGTGATTTCTGTTCCGCCTGTAATTTACGCACTCCAAGTAAGCCTATCAGGGCCGAATCGACCATAAATGTCCGACGGTTTATGTCCATAAGTTTTCTCCAGACACTTGTCAGTCTAATGGAACAGCACGTTTCAGTCAATTGACATTGCGATTCTGAGGCCGTTGTTGAAGTGGATTCTGCATCCGAGCTGGGTTCTCATACGGATGTACGAGCGAAGCAGCCAGGGGGGATTGTATGATGAACCACCACGTGTAATGCCGTGATTGTGTCTGCCGATCGGATCGAGCCTTGCAGAACCGTCCGTCGGGGCGCCTTCAAGACCGGGATGCCACATGTCCTGGACCCATTCCCAAACGTTGCCGTGCATGTCATACAGCCCCCACGGATTGGGCTTTTTCTGAGCGACCGGATGCGTTCTGAATAAGGTCTCAGTTGTCCAGTGGCACCAGGCCATTTCGCCGAGATTGCCGGCATAATCACCGGTGGTGCCGGCACGGCATGCGTATTCCCATTCGGCCTCGGTGGGCAGGCGAACGTCCCGCCCAGTCTTTTCGCTAAGCCACTGGCAGAACGCAACAGCATCGTACCAGCCGATATGAGTCACCGGCTCATTTTCGGTCTGAACGAAGCCGGGAAAACGCCAGTCCTGACAAATGACATCGTGCCATCCTTTTTCGTTATCGGCATTGAAAATCCAGCCTTCTTTCTCGGCACCGGTGACATATCCGGTCTCGGCCACAAAAAGAGCAAATTGTTCGAGAGTAACTTCGGTTGAGCCAATATAGTAGCTGTAATCGATAGTGACTTCATGTCGGGGCAGCTCATACGTCCACTTGTATCGATCGACATAGTTATGCTTGCTTCCCATGATGAATGTGCCGGGATCGATGCGGACCAGGTTAAAGTCAATATCGCTAACAGTAAACTTGAGCCTGGCAGGATGAGCGACACCGATTGAAGAAGGTTTGTGTATTTTCTTTGTCGCAGGAGAAGGGGGGGCAGCACTTGTGGTTGCAGGTTTGAAGCAGCGTACGATTCTAAAGCCCGTGGTGCATTGCCTGAAGAAACGGTACGCGCCATATCGGGATGATGACCTGCACGATTCTTTCGGGCTGCAGCACGAGCCGCCTCGCTGAGCACGGCGCGATGCAACTTCGGCTGGGACGTCACGCTTCATAGCAGCACTACCATCGACTGGAGCATATTTGTAATTCCAATAGTAGACATCTTCGCACCACTCCCGAACATTGCCGAGCATGTCGTAGAGGCCCCAAGGGTTCGGTTTCTTTTGGGCAACGGGTTGGATTAATCCTTCGCTGGTCGCGTCGAACCAGGCCATTTGTTCTATATCGCCGGCGTAATCACTAGTAGTTCCGGCCCGACAGGCGTATTCCCACTCGGCCTCAGTCGGCAGGCGAAATAATTGACCGGTCTGCTTGGAAAGCCATTCGCAGAATGCTTTTGCATCGTTATAGTCCGCGCTGACTACCGGGTGGTTTTCGGTTTGCTCAAATTTTGGATTCTTGCAGGGCCTGTTTTCAACAGGACCTATGTGATCACTGCAGCGGTGGTCCCATGTCCAACCTCGTTTTTCATAACCGGCAGCTTCGACGAAGGCTCTGAACTGGGTTACTGTAACTTCGGTTTTGCCAATGTCGAAGCTATAATCGATGTTCACTTTATGGATCGGTCTTTCATCGCCATCATGGGAGTTTGAACCCATGATAAAGCTACCCGGCGGGATAGTAACGAACTGAAATTCCACGCCGGTAATTTCAAAACTGGATTCCTGGAGTGCAAACGCCGTAATGGGTCGAACGACGACAAGTGCAGCTGTGAAGACGATTAGGCGGATAATCCTCAAATTTGGAGTAAATTTCGTAGCCAATTGCTTTGCTCCTTTCTGTCTTGGAGTCAAATCAGGGCAATTTTATTTTGCTCTAAGTAACAGCTATTCCTAAATATATGACGGGAAACCAGGCCGAACACGTATAAAATTTTTAAAAAAACGTTACGTTGGGTAATTATCCCGGCACTTAGCTATAGTTTTGTAATACAAATATGAAATCGGCAATCGAAATTATCGAATCAGATGTGGTCGTATAGATAAAAGTAAATCATACCCTCCTCCACGAAGCTGAGTTTGCCGGTCGTAAACATATTGCGGCCGGCACGCTTCGCATTTAAAAGATTGTACAGAAGTGATTTAGGCCGTTAACAGGTATATTATATAACCTATATAAGCGCAAACCAAAAGTGAGCCGCTCACACGGCCAAGAACACGCCTGCCGATTATTACAGCAACGGCAAATGCGGTACTGATGATAACCATAATCCAGTAATCGACGCCTCCCGCCAGTCGCGGCCCAACTTCGAACGGTTTTACCATTCCCGCTGCTCCGGTCACCAGAAGGGTATTAAAGATATTCGAACCGACAAGATTGCCGACCGAAATGTCGTGATGGCCCTTAAAGGCAGCAACTAAGCAAGTTACAAGCTCTGGAAGCGAAGTGCCGATTGCGATGATGGTTAGGGCAATAACTCTTTTGCTTAAACCGATCTCTAAACCAATAAAAACTGCTCCCTCTACAGCCATTTTTGCTCCCAATGCCAGGCCCGCCAATCCAATGAGAACGAACAGAAAATTTATTTTCACACCACGTGTGGCGTGTTTCGCATCAGGCTGTAGGCTTTCGATTATAGGAACAGGCTGCCTGGTTTCCCGCCGGGCCGCATAAACCGTCAGAGAAATCAATGCTACAAAGACGGCTAACAAGATAAGACTTTCCGATCTATCGATATATGAATTGCGCAGAAGTGGCCACAAAAGCAGTGACACTAACAACATAACCGGTATCTCACGAAACAGGGATTGCCTTTGAACCCTGAGCGGCCGAATCAGGGCAATAAGACCGCCTACGAGCGCCAGGTTGGCAATGTTCGAACCGAAAACGTTGCCGACAGCTAAATCTCCGCCACCAGCTTCTCGCAAAACGCCAGCAATACTTGCAGCAACTTCAGGTGCCGAGGTTCCCATCGCCACCACCGTCAGGCCCACAATAAGTGAGCTAACACCGAGTCTTTGGGCTAATCCGACCGCACCTGCCACCAGCAACTCAGCAGATTTCCACAATATCACCACCCCTCCGGCAAGAAGTACGACATTTACGATCAGATTCATCTAAAAATCCGGGCAAAACAATATTTTCGCATACTGGGTAAAACGTCACCCGAATTATAACATCAGTGTCAGTATTTGAGAAAGGAATTTCACATCAGTTCAGCAATGAACTCGGATTTGTTTTTAGTGCCGATCTCGCTCAGACCTTCCCTACGACCAGGCAGGAATTGTGGCCCCCGAAACCGAATGAATTACTTAAAGCATAATTGACCTTGGTTTGGCGAGCCTCAAGAGGTACAAAATCCATCTTGAGATCACATCGCTCATCCGGATTTTCCAGGTTAATGGTAGGGGGGATGGCTGATTCACTAATAGCCTTAACACATACAATCAGTTCCACTGCACCGCTTGCGCCGAGTAAATGTCCAAGGCAGCTTTTTGTCGAACTGACAGGAATTTTATATGCGTGCTTGCCAAAAACGTTTTTAATCGCTGAACTTTCAGCAACATCGTTCAGTTCTGTGCCTGTCCCGTGTGCATTTATATAGTCGATTTTTTCTTTTTCCAGGCCGGCATCAGCCAGTGCCAATTCCATCGTTATCGCGGCACCGCCACCGTCTGGCAATGGGGCGGTAATGTGATAACCGTCATCAGTTGCGCTATAGCCAAGCAGCTCGGCATAAATATTTGCGCCGCGATTCCTCGCATGGCTTTCCTCCTCAAGAACTACGACACCGGCTCCCTCAGAAAGGACAAATCCATCTCTGTCTTTATCGAACGGCCGTGAGGCTGCCTGGGGATTGTCATTTCGCGTGCTCAATGATCTAGCGGCACAGAACGAAGCCAATCCTATCGGAGTAAGTGCAGCTTCAGCCCCACCGGTAATCATAATGTCGCTTCGCCCGCTGACTATGTTACAATATGCCTCTCCGATAGCATGATTGCCCGAGGCGCACGCGCTTGAAACGCAAAAATTCGGGCCTCTCAGGCCATAATTGATCGCGATATTACCGCTGGCTGCATTAGCCATAAGCCGTGGAACACAGAAAGGAGAAACTTTGCTTGGCCCTTTATCCAGGATTTTCAAATGCTGCTCTTCAATCTCTTTGATGCCGCCTATACCTGTGGCGACAATAACGCCGACACGAAAAACGTCTTCTTTAGAGAAATCGAGCCCGCTATCATCCAAAGCCTGGCTTGCCGCGGCAATAGCAAACTGAGTGAAGCGATCCATGCGCTTGCTTTCCCGCTTGTCGATGTATTTAGTTACATCGAAGCTTTTGACTTCACCACCAAAACGAACGGGGTATGCACTGGTATCGAATGATTCGATAGTGGAAACACCGCTTTTGCCTTCACACAGTGCTGCGAAAAGCTCGTCAGCGGACTCGGCCATGGCGGTTACACAACCCAAGCCTGTAATAACAACTCGCCGTTTATTCATGCTTGAAGCTTTTTCGCTACTCTTGGCTCTTGGATTGTGCAATGTTGACAATATAATCGACTGCGGCACCGACTGTCTGGATTTTTTCGGCTTCCTCATCCGGAATGCTCATGTCGAATTCATCTTCGAATTCCATGACGAGTTCTACTGTGTCCAGAGAATCAGCATTCAAATCGTTAATAAATGAGGTTTCCCGTGTTATTTCTGACTTATCTGTGCCCATTTGCTCACTTATTATCTCGATTACTTTCTTTTCTATAGCCTCAACATCTACGCCTTCAGCACTCACTTGTTTATCCTCCCTAATAAAATTAGGAACCTGTTTCTCAATGCTACAATTGATTTCAACTTATAAAACTGATACGTGCAACGAATCTCAGAAATTAATTCGGCGGGCTATATTACCCACAAAGAGACTCATCTACAAACATTTTTTTACTTTTTTTTACATTGCCATACCGCCATCCACACAGAGAACCTGACCGGTTATATAGCCGGCATCGTCTGAAGCAAGAAAAGCGACCGCTCTGGCCACGTCTTCTACCTGTCCGAAACGCCGGACAGGAATAATCTGCTTGGCAGCGTTTTTAACCGCATCTGGGAGTACATCAGTCATATCGGTCATAATAAATCCCGGTGCGATACAATTTGCAGTAACATTTTTCTTGCCGATTTCCCTTGCAATTGATTTGGTCATGCCGATAAGACCCGCTTTACTGGCCGCGTAATTGCTCGAACCGGCCTGTCCCATCACTCCCGCAACCGAACTTAAGTTGATGATACGCCCGAATTTATTTCTGACCATAGACCTGATGGCAATAGTGGTAGCGATAAAAGCGGCTCGAAGATTTACGTTGATGACGCTGTCAAAATCATCCTCTTTCATTTGCATCATCAGCTTGTCGCGAGTAATGCCGGCATTGTTCACCAAAATCCCTATTCCATCGTGCTCAGAAGCCAAAGAGTCGAGCGTTTCAGTGAGTTGGTCCGTATCGGTTATATCCACACATTTCGTAATCACCGTAAAACCGGCTTGCTTCACAACATCCTCAAGCTCAGCAAGCTGTTCGGTATTAATATCCAGCCCGGCAACGATTCGGCCCTGCCTGAGCAGTTCCAGAACGATTGCCCGGCCAATCCCT
>Ga0209536_100005337_pt1 | contig 20004 bp, 20 predicted proteins | sample DeeMarSeWOR28_12_FD_187461 | JGI IMG/M metagenome (GOLD analysis project Ga0209536, IMG submission 187461) | Marine sediment microbial communities from White Oak River estuary, North Carolina - WOR-2-8_12 (SPAdes) (version 2) | ecosystem: Environmental > Aquatic > Marine > Intertidal zone >...
TTATGCTTTGTCGATGACGATTGACTTGAACCATCAGATTTCGTCTTAAGACAAGAGCCTGATATTCCATGCTCCTTTCTCGGATCTCAGGAAGCTCCATAAATTCTTTTAAGTTGATAGGTTCTGAACTCTCCACAAACACCTTTCCGGGTTTTGAAAACATGATAAATAGGCGTCTAAGTTTACCGGGATTTTCTTTTGTGCCAAAAAGAATGTCGATGATACTCGGCATAGATCGATGGGGTTTCTTATCAAAAAACATAAGATGCGGAACAACAAAAATAGGACGTTCTATGGTTTTTTGAAATTCCATAAGATACTGAAGTATAATTCCAATATGAATACGGCCAACTGGGAAATAATGAAAGACAGCATTTCACGGCAATTAGACTCATTGGTAATCCTTAGGTTCAGAAAGGAAATGGACAGCCTGAATGCCCTGAAGAATCAAAACCCAAACTGATCTCGCAAATTCTTGAGCAAAAAAGAAGCAGTATCAGGCATATATTTCCTGAATTTCCTTCTGGTACTTCTCCCTAATCACACGTCTTTTAAGCTTCAAAGTTGGCGTTAGCTCAGCTACAGAATCATCTTCATGTATAGGCAGCCATACTGCGGGGACCAGCCGGAATTTCTTTATTTGCTCTATATGACTGAATTCCGGATTATAACTATCAATCACTTTTTGATATTTCGCAATTATTTTATCCTGCTTCACCATATCCTCCAGGTTTGTCCACTCAATATTCTTATGCTTGCACCAGTTCTTTAATCCATCCTCTGATGGAACAATAAGTGCCGAGACAAATTTTTGTTTATCCCCGACAACCATTATCTGGTCAATAATAAAATTTTCCTTAATCCTGTTTTCAATAGGCGCAGGGGCTACATACTTACCCCCGGATGTTTTTAGCAATTCCTTCTTCCTGTCTGTAATTTTTAAAAATTCCTTTCCATTCGGACCTTTAATCAGCTTACCAATATCACCGGTGCAAAACCACTTTCTGCCATCAATTTCTTTAAATACCTGCGCATTTATCTCAGGTTTTTTATAATAGCCCGACATAACATTCGGTCCAATGGCTAGTATTTCACCTTCGTCATCATTATAATCCCCCGAAGACCTGTCTATATATAATTCTACACCATTAATAGCATAGCCAACCGTCCCAATAATGGCCCCTCCGGGTTCTGTGCCGTTAACGGTTAAAGTAGGAGAAGTTTCTGTAAGCCCATATGCCTCCCGTATATTAATCCCGGCAGCACAAAAAACACGGATTATTTTCAACGGACAAGGGGCAGAACCAGTGAATATTAAACGTATATTACCCCCCAGGGCTTCACGCCATTTACTAAAAATCAATTTATCTGCGATCCCCCATTTTAATTTATTAATTGGGGATAATTTTTGATCCAGGTCATAATTATCGGTTAAGCGAAGTGCCCAAAAGAAAAGAGCCTTTTTTGCACCTTTTAAAGCCAGTCCCTTATTGTAAATAGCCTCATAGACTTTTTCCAGCAACCTTGGAACCGTTGTAAAAACTACTGGTTTCACAGATGCCAAATCCCCATTCGGCCCGCTAAGATTATCGGTGCCGCAAAAATATATACTTGCTGCTTTATTAAACCAGGCTAGAGAAACCGCCCTTTCATAGATATGGCACAACGGCAAAAAACTCAATACTCTTTCCCCGGGATGCAGTGTAATAAATGGAGTAGTCTCCAGTATGGCATGCATGATATTCTTATTTGTTAACATAACCCCTTTAGGGTTTCCGGTTGTACCGGACGTATAAATAATTGTAATAAGATCTTCCCCGGTTGATCGGTTTTTTATTTTCCTCAATTTTGGCCAGCCCATCGGTGTCTAAAATTTCTTTCCAATAGGGTCTTCCGTCAGTTTTGTCAAAAGTGTATATACTTTCCAAACTAGGAACTTTTTTACCGGTAAGGGTAAGTTTATCATAAAGGTCGAGTCCTCCGCAAAAAGCTGCCTTTACTTCTGCCTCGTTTAAAATATATTCAAATTCCGAAATACTTATTGTTGGATATAATGGAATACTTATCAAGCCAGACATTTGCAGGGCAAAGTCCATTATAACCCATTCCGGTCTGTTTTTATAGATTACCATAGCTACCTTATCCCCGGGCTTAAGACCCAATTTCAATAATCCGGAAGCTGCTTGTTCCGCATAATTTTTTACATCCTCTGTGCTAAACGATTTCCAATCGCCATTCGCATCGCGAATATTTAAGGAAGTTTCAAGCGGGTTATTATTCAGTTGATGGTAAAGGAGGTCAAAAACTCTGGTCATTGGTTTGAATATTTTAGGTTAGGCTTTAGTTATCTAATTTTACATGGAAGGTTATCGTTAAATTTAAGAAATTACTCGAACATTAAACTAATAAACTCGGCAACACAAGCAGGTTTGTCAGATTCATCGGTCTCCACGACACAATTCCAGGTAATTTTAACGCCATTATCTCCGTAATTTTCAATTTTTTGAATAGCTCCAATTAGCCTAAGCCTGCTGTCGACTAATACAGGGCTTGGAAAACGCACTTTGTTAAGACCATAATTTACTCCCATTTTCACAGATTTAATCAGCAAAACATCTTTTAAAAGCTTGGCCAATAGTGACAAAGACATGAAGCCATGAGCCACGGGTTTTTTAAATGGGGAATATTTTGTCGCTTTTTCAATATCTATATGTATCCATTGGAAATCCATGGTGGCTTTGGCAAAGTCGTTGATCATTTCCTGGGTAACCGTAAGCCAATCTCCGGCCGGTAAAGTTTTTCCTTCTAATTCGCGAAAAGATTCGATATTCTCTAATTCCAGTTGAGCCATTTTATATAGTTATCTTGAAGTTCCACCATCTATTGTAAGGCATGTCCCCGAAACAAAGCGAGCTTCATCAGAAGCAAGGTATAAATAACCATAGGCTATATCTATGGGTTGTGCTACGGTCCGCAAGGGAATACTTTCTTTAATTTTAGCAAAATGCTCATCAGGAATCTTTTCTACCATATCGGTCATTGTAAATCCCGGCGCGATGGCGTTGGCCGTGATACCATACTTGCCAAATTCCATGGTCCATGTTTTGGACATGGCAATAACACCCGCTTTGGTCGCTGCATAATTGGTCTGCCCAAAATTACCCCTCAAACCAACGTTTGAAGCAGCGCTTACTATCCTGCCCCATTTATTTGCCTTCATATAGGGAACCACAGCCTGCGTGCAAATAAAGACTCCCTTAAGATTTACCTCTATTACTGCATCCCATTCTTCCTCACTCATTTTTTCAAGTGTTCTATCCCTGGTTATTCCGGCGTTGTTTATCAGGATATCAATACTGCCATATTTGTTATTTACTTCTTTGAAAATGCCTTCCACAGCTGTTTTATCCGTTACGGATACCTGATGGTATTCCGCTCTTTTACCGGTATCATTTATACTATCTGCTACTATTTGCCCTTGCGGCAATAGATCTAATATAATTACTATTGCGCCTTCCCTCGCAAAGAGTTCTGAAATGGCCCTGCCTATACCACGGGCTCCTCCCGTGACTATCGCTATTTTGTCTTTTAATCTCATTTTGTATAATTCAATAATTTTTTTCCTAAGGATTTAGTTCTCTAAAGCAAAGTGAACTTAAATTTAAAAACACTCTTTTTTTTAGTCTTAAACAAGCTTACACTTCCAGCACTAATTTACCCCTGACCTTTCTGTTCATCATTTCCTCCAATGCCCTGGATGCATATTTCAATTCATAGGTCTTATGGATATGGGGTTTTAGCATCCCCTTGTCAAACCATTTCATCAAGGTCACTGTATTCCCCATGTTCTGTTTTGGATTTCTCATTGCAAAATCGCCCCAAAATACTCCGACGATAGAAGCCGTTTTTAGCAGTGGTAAGTTCAAAGGCAGTTTAGGTATTGTCCCGGAAGCGAATCCTACAACCAGAAATCTGCCCTCCCATGCAATTGCCCTGAACGCAGCCTCAGAATATTCACCTCCGACAGGATCGTAGATAACATTTACCCCCTTTTTACCCGTCATTTTTTTTACTTCTGACTTCAGGTCTTCTTTCGAATAGTTAATAGTTAGATCTGCACCATATTCGCGGCATAATTGCAACTTGTCTTCGGAAGAGGCTGCCGCGATAACTTTTGCTCCCATTAATTTTCCCAGCTCTACAGCTGCCAAACCAACGCCTCCTGAAGCCCCGAGAACAAGCAGTGTTTCGCCCTCAGCTAGTTTTGCGCGGTCCTTAAGAGCATGGTATGAAGTGCCATATGCCACCATAAATGACGCCGCAGTAGGGAAGTCCATTTTCTTTGATTTCAGGAAACAGGTATTGGATGGGACAACAACTTCCTCCGCAAACCCCCCGCTAAAGACAAAACCGAAAACTTCATCACCGACTTTTAGATGTCCGACATCATCACCAACTTCTTTAATAACCCCGGCTATATCGCTACCCGGAGTGAAAGGGAGTTCCGGCTTAAATTGATATAAACCCCGGATAATTAAGGTGTCCGGAAAATTTATTCCACAGGCTTTTACCTCTACTAAAACTTCATTGGCGCCCGGTTTTAATCCGGGCATTTCTTCAAGAACCAGCGAAGACGGCGGTCCAAATTCTTTACATCGTATGGCTTTCATCCTCGATTACTTTTAGTACCAGTTTACCTAGTTTATCACCTGAAAACAACCTTTGATAGGTCTGATGAAAGTTTTCAATTCCCTCATAAATATCTTCTTTGCCCTTCAGTTTTCCTTCAGCCAGCCATGCTCCCATATCTCTTGCAGCTTCGCTATACCTTTTTGCATAATCAAATACAACCATTCCCTGCATTGTAGCACGGTTCACCAGAAGAGAAAGGTAATTACTGGGTCCTTTTACAGACATTTTGTTGTTGTATTGAGAAATGGCTCCACAAATCACTATCCGGGCATGCATTCTAAGCCTGCTAAGGGCTATATCCAAAATCTCGCCTCCTACGTTGTCAAAATATACGTCCAGACCTTTTGGACATTCTTCCTTCAACCTGCTCCTAACATCTTCGTTTTTGTAGTCAATCGCAGCATCAAAACCCAGTTCTTCCAAAAGATAATTGCATTTTTTTTGCCCCCCGGCAATACCAATAACCCTACATCCTTTAATTTTGGCAATTTGCCCAACAATACTTCCCACAGCTCCCGCCGCTCCTGAGACCACCACAATATCACCTTCCTTAATTTTTCCTACTTCGAGAATGCCAAAATAGGCCGTCATACCGGTCATTCCCAGGGTACTTAAATAAGTAGGAAGGGGAGCTAAAGCCGGATCTATAATGCGGCTATTGGTACCATCTGAAACCGCATATTGCTGAACACCTCCAAATCCGGCCACAAAGTCCCCGGTATTAAAATTGGGATTGTTTTTAACCGCGACCACCTCCCCTACAGCTCCTGCACGCATCACAGAGCCAATAGCCATTGGTTCTATATAGGATTTGGAATCATTCATCCATCCCCGCATCGCCGGGTCCAGGGAAACATAATGTTGTCTCACCAGAATTTCTCCATCCTGCAATTCGGGGATAGGATTAATCTCCAGTGACCAGGTGGAAGGATCGGCTTCTCCTACGGGCCTCTTTACAAACTTTAATTGCTTATTCATGTTTTTCATTTCTTTTCTATACTTTCTTTTTGTTTGTGAAACTCTTTACATATGCTTCCATTTTGGTTCTGATTTCCGGCTTCCACCATAAGGTCGCAGCTTCTTTGAGGGAATTTTCGGCATCCATATCAAGCCTGGCAAGTAGATTTTTTCGCAGTTTACTTTTGGTGTTAGCAAGTATCTCCTGATCTGCCTTCAAATAATGCTGCATCCTGGCTTCAGCCATTGGCAACACCTGCTCCAAAGGAACCAATTCATCTACTAATCCGGCTGACAAAGCTTCTTCTGCATTAAGCAGCTTCCCTTCCATAATATATCTGCTTGCCAGACCCTCACCTATCCAAAAGGCATAGGTTTCTATTAAGTTCTGAGATATTTGAATATTAACAGCTACCTCATTCAGCCCTATTATATATTGCCCGCCATCTGCCATTATCCTGTTATCACTTGCCACTGCAAGAACACAGCCTCCCGCCGGGGCATGACCTGTAATGGCCGAAATAACAGGTTTTGTAATGTGCATAAGCTCTATAAAGAGCGCCCCGAAAACACGAAAAAAGTCTTTGATCTGTCTTTTGTCATATTGAAATAATTCAATCAAATCCAAACCTGCGGAGAAATAGTGTGGTTGCCCGGTAAGTATTGCTCCTTTAACTGAACTGTCATTTTCAATATCCCGGAATACCTGCCTAAGCTCCTGAACCATTGCATAATTAATTGCATTTACCTTTCCTCGGTTCATCTGAACAATGGTATATTCTTCTTTTTTTATAACCTTCAATGTATTCATTTAGCAGTCTTTTTAATTTGTTTAGCCTTTGATTTTTAAGTGGCTATAAAAGTGACGTACCACCGTCTAATGTTATGGTTTGACCGGTAACATATTTTGATTTATCGGATGCAAGCCACAAGACAGCTTCTGCAATTTCATCTGCATCCCCAAACCTATCCATAGGAATCAGTTGTTTTAAGGTGCCTGACATATCCGGCCTGCTTGCCAAAAGTTTGTCTAAAAGTGCCGAGTGGGTATAACCGGGACATACGGCATTTATTCTGATATTTTTGCGTCCATATTCAAGGGCGGCTGATTTGGTCATACCTACAACGGCAAATTTACTTGCACTATAGGAGAGGTTGTAGCCCGAAGGCTTTAAGCCAGCCAGGGATGCCATATTAATTATGTTTCCGTATCCCTGCTTCACCATATGCCCCAAAGCAACTTTCATACAATAGAAAACTCCTGTCTGATTCACCGCAATAACATTGTCCCAGTCTTCAAGCGTATGTTCTGCAGTCTTCCTTTGATTTTTACCACCTATCCCTGCATTATTAATCATGATATCCAGCTTACCATGATCCTTGACTGTTTTACTAATTAATGATTCAACTTCTGTATATTTTGACACATCCACCTGGATAGCTCTAGCGTTACCTCCTGCTGATTTTATTTTATCAGCTACCTGACGAGCTCTTTCCAGGTCGAGATCAGAAACTATGACCAAAGCCTTATGTTTAGCCAATAATGCAGCTGAGGCGGCTCCTATTCCACTTCCTGCACCCGTGATGACAACAACTTTATTTTCTAAACTCATATGACTTTAATTAAACAAACTAAAAACCCCGGACATTACACGGAATGTGATTTACAGAATATCAATCGTGAATCCTGTAAAGACTGTTCTCTTAATTTTGAGGGATATCCTTTAGCCTGAGTCATTTTAAAAAATTCCCTTGTATTTCTATATTTTACCAGGAGAACATCATCCCATAATTCCTGATCTGCCGGTCCTATCAACATAAGTTCAGGGCTTCCGAAAAATACGATTTCGGCGTCTATTTTCTCAAAAAAAGGAGATGCCGCCTTCATATATTGCCTGTAGGAAGCCACCCCTGTCAATCCTGTTTCTTCTACCCGGTCTTTATATCTCAAAAGGTTAAGCATTACTAATTCCTGATCCTCTGGCAAGCCAGCTAATGCCTGTAGCTGCTCTTTATTTACTTCTATAAATGACTTGTTTTTCACGAATAAACCCAATTAAATTTTAAAAAAACTAATACAATTCATCAATTCTATCTTTTTGAATAGCATTCCATGCTGTATTGCAGCAAAGAGCCGAAACCTCATTTAATCCTTCGAAACGGGGATCTTTTGTATACCCGCGCTTAAACCTATAGTATATCTGTTGGGCTATAACCGCAATTTTAAAGAGACCATATGCAAAATAGAAAGTAAGGTTATTTATATTCCTGCCACTTTTTAGCGCATATCTGTGCACAATTTCTGTCCTGGTTGGATTACCTGCCATTGTAGTTGGTGACGGCAATCCATGTTTTAAAAAATCGGCATCTGAAGAGGTAGTCCAATACCCAAGGGACGTGCCCAAATCCATCAATGGATCGCCCAAAGTGCACATTTCCCAATCCAGTACAGCCACTATTTTTTCCCATTGATCATTAACAAATACTACATTATCATACTTATAGTCATTATGGATAAGGCTGTAATCATAATTTCGGGGTTTATTATTTTCCATCCAGGACATCACCTTTTGTGCTGAGATAACTTCATCGGTGGCTGCGGCAAGGTACTGTTTGCCCCAGTTTTTAACCTGGCGCTCTACATAGCCTTCAGGGCTTCCCAATGATTCCAATCCGGCAGCCTTATAGTCCGCCTCGTGTAACTCAACAAAAGTATCTAACCAGGTATCCCCTATTTTTTTAAAATCATTTGGAGACACCTTTCGTTCTTTGGCCTCCCGGGCGGTCAGAATAATTCCCTCAACTTTATTCATTATATAAAATGGAGCTCCCAATATCTCAACATCCTCTGAGTATGCGTAAGTGACCGGGGTTTTGTCAAATACATTATGTAGCTTGTTCAGTACATTAAACTCCCTCCCCATATTATGTCCTCGCTTTGGTGCAGCAAATGGAGGGCGGCGCAAAACGTATTCCTTTTCTTCGATTTTCAGCAGATAGGTAAGGTTAGAATATCCATTATAAAACTGCCTGATTATCAATTCGCTTTTTGCCGTATTAATCAAATTGTTTTGCAATAGGAACTTTTTCAAATTCTCTGCATGAAGCTCTTCTCCTTTTCGAACAGTTTGGGTTAATTCCTTTTCCGGCATAGTTAGATTTCCGCGTATTTTTTGATTGTGTTTTTTCCCAATTGACTTAAGTGAACCTCATCCGGGCCATCAGCCAGTCGCAAAGTTCTTGCCGTAGCGTAGAAATGAGCTAATGGTGTATCGCCACTTACCCCTTTGCCCCCCATTATCTGAATGGCTCTGTCGATTACTTTTAAAGCCATATTCGGAGTTACTATCTTAATCATGGCAATAAGGTCTTTAGCCTCCTTGTTGCCAACCCTATCCATTCTATCTGCAGCGGAAAGCACCAGCAGACGTGTTTGTTCAATTTCACAACGAGAAAGCGCTATTTCCTGTCGAATACTGCTGTAGGTATCCAAAGTCCTGCCAAACGGACTGCGTTTCGTGGCCCTTTGGGACATTAACTCCAGGGAGTGTTGTGCCATCCCTATTAATCGCATACAGTGGTGTATTCTTCCCGGACCCAAACGTCCCTGTGCTATCTCAAATCCTCTTCCTTCACCGAGAATAAGATTCTTTTTTGGTACACGCACTTTATTCAATACTATTTCTGCATGTCCTTCCGGAGAATCGTGGTATCCAAAAACGCTTAAGGGTCTTATGACCTCTACGCCCGGAGTATCCATAGGAACCAAAATCATACTATGTTGCAAGTGGCGTGCTGCACCGAAATCGGTCTTGCCCATTACTATTGCTATCTTACACCTGGGGTCCATTGCTCCCGAAGACCACCATTTCCTGCCGCTTATCACATAGTCGTCACCATCTGCCAGAATGGACGTCTCAATTTTAGTGGCGTCTGAAGAGGCCACATCGGGTTCGGTCATCAAAAATGAAGATCTTATATTACCTTGCATCAGAGGGTATAGCCAGGTATCTTTCTGTTCCGGACTTCCATATTTTGCCAAAACCTCCATATTACCAGTATCAGGCGGACTACAATTAAAAACCTCCGATGACCATAATATCCTTCCCATAATCTCTGCCAATGGGGCATATTCCAAATTTGTTAATCCAGGGCTTAATTTTCCATAAGTTTTTGGTAGAAACAAATTCCAAAGCCCTTCATCTTTAGCTTTTTCTTTCAAAGCATCAAGGCCGGGCCACCTTTTCCAAATATTGTCAGGGTCTCTGTGAAAAGATTCTACTTCCTGCTGAACCGGTACTATATAGCGAGCTATAAATTGTCTGAGTTTTTCCTGGAAAGCAATGGATTTTTCACTGTATTCAAAATTCATATCATTAATTTTATTCGGTAATCAAACTTTATCCAGAAATTAAATAGCCTCCGTCTGCAACATAGACTCCTCCTGTCATATAAGATCCGGCGTCTGAAGCCAGTAACATCGCCATGCCGGCCATTTCTTCCGGGGCGGCTATCCGGCCCAGTGGTAAGGCCTTTTTAAATCCTTCAACCAATTTATCATTCGTCCAAAGACCTTCACTAAATTTGGTCTTGATCAGGCCCGGACACAAAACATTTGCCCGAATCCCATGACGGCCCCATTCTTTAGCCTGATTCTTGGTTAGCATAATCAAAGCCGATTTGGTCGCACTGTAAAGCCCTAAACCAAATCCGGGAGTTATTCCCTCAACAGATGAAATATTTATGATGCTGCCACCACCCTTTTCCTTCATATGCGGCAGGACCAGATTGGAAAGGATCCATGGAGCCTTAACATTTACATTCATTATCTTATCAAAAACTGCCTCGTCTGAACCCTCCAGAGGACCGTAATAAGGGTTTATTGCCGCATTGTTTACCAGAATGTCTATTCTTCCAAAATGTTCTATGGTCTTAGCGATTAGCCTTTCGCGTTGATCAGAATCGCCAATATGGCATTGAATCCCGACAGCTTCAAGGCCCGCTTCTTCAAATTCACCGGCAACCTGGTCTACCGCGTTCTGTTTCCGACTGCTTACTACGACTTTCGCTCCATTTTCCGCTAGCCCTCTTGCAATGGACTTTCCTATTCCTTTACTTGAACCGGTCACTATAGCGACTTTGCCACTGAGATCAAATTTAGATTTTATAACTGGCTTCATTAGTCTTTATTTATTTTGGTAATTTTTTTAACCCTTGCTCTACTTATTATTTATTAAGTAAATAATTGTTTTTCAGCGGAAGTAGTCAATACTTGTTTATCCATCAAAACATCAGCTAATGCCTTTGTCTTGGGAATTTCATATTTGAAATAAAATCTCATGGCATGGATCTTACTTTCGTAGAATACAGTTGAATATTTGGAATCATTCAAAACCATCGCCTTTTGTGCTTTAAAAGCAATATCCAGCCACAGCCAGCCTACAACTATATTCCCGAAAAATTCCATGAAAACGGTAGCATCTGACAAAAAGCGTTCATAATCCCCATTTTTGGCGAATTCCATCAGAAAATTCACAACTTCCTGTGCCAGGGTTAAAGTTGATTTGAGTTTGCCGGCATATGGCAGGAGATCTTGAAATTCAGATGCTGTTTTAATACTATTCATTATTTCGGCGGATAACAATTGTAATCCTTTTCCATTATTCATAGTAATCTTCCTTCCCAGGAGATCTAAGGATTGAATACCTGTAGTTCCTTCATAAATCGAAAAAATACGGATATCTCTGTAATATTGTTGCAGGATAAAATCAGAACAAAAACCGTAACCTCCAAGGACCTGAAGGCCATTGCTCACTGAAATTAAACCCATTTCTGAAGGATAAGTTTTAGCAATTGGCGTAAGTACCTCCAGTAAATTTTTGTATCGCTCCCTTTCTTCAGGATCTGAATGTGTCTGTGCTAAATCGTGGTATTTGGAGGAAAGCAATATCAGGCTTAATGAACCTTCTGCGACTACCTTTTGGAGTAAAAGCATACGTTTTACATCCGGATGGTTTATTATAAGAGTTTGTTCCTGACTTACATCTTTTTTACCTGTATTGGTAAGACTGCGGCCCTGGGGTCTTTCTCTTGCATAAGATAAGGAAGCCTGATAAGCGGCCATACTAATGGCAGCAGCGCCTCTCCCAACAGCTATCCGCGCTCCGTTCATCATCATGAACATATATTTTAACCCCTGATTGGGTTCGCCTACAAGCCATCCCCTGCAATTGTCTTGGTCTCCATAGAAAAGATGGGTTGTACAATACCCTTTCTGACCCATTTTCTGAAAATCAGCAAAAGTCGTTACATCATTAGGAATAAGGTCACCATTGGCAGAAAGCCTGTATTTTGGGACAACAAATAGAGAAATACCTTTTGTACCTGCGGGCGCACCTTTAATTCGAGCCAATACTAAGTGAACAACATTTTCCGCCCCTTTATAATCACCACCAGAAATAAATATCTTCTGCCCTGAAATCTTATAGCCATCCTCAGAAGGTTCAGCGGAAGTTACAATATCTGAAAGGGAACTTCCTGCCTGTGGTTCTGTGAGGCACATGGTTCCACTCCATTCTCCGGAAAGCATTTTGGGAACAAATATTTCATTGAGCTCCTTGCTGCCAAAATGCACGATCAACTCGGCTGACCCAAGGGTCAACCCAAGGTAACCCGGCAAATGGTTATTGGCGGCTTCCTGAATATAAGCAGAAGCCGTAACAACTATCCCTGGCAATTGCATCCCCCCAATTTCGTAGTCGAACAAAGCAGAAACAAGACCCATTTCCCCACCTTTTTTAATGTAATTATTTACCTGTGGATGGACAATTATTTCTCCATCTTCAAAATGTGCAGGCTGTTCATCCATTTCCCGAAAAAATGGAAACATCTCCCTATCTGAAAACTCTTTAACAGAATTTAGAAAAAGATCTATAGCTTCCTGGTCATAGTCGGCAAAACGACTTTGATCTAAAACATTTTGAAGATTGTGTACTTCGTAAAGTAAATATTTAAGAGTGTCTAAATCAATATATTGATTTGCCATACGAAATTCAATTTTAATTCTTAAAAGGAAAATTATTGAGAGCCAGAATCAAAATACAGGCTTAAAAATTTAGCTTTATAAAGCCACGATTACTTTTAATGCTTGATGGCAGTGTTGTATTTGATAGAATTTGGCAGTAATAATTTCCTTCAATATAGTCATTTAGAATGACATTCAGCGTGAAATTATTACCAGGGAAAAGAGGTTATTTCTTTAGGTCCCACAAAATGCATCCGACTATAACCTAATCTGGAATTTCACCCATTTCATTTAAAATTCCATTCATTTTTAAATGTGTGATTACCGGTTTTTCAGCCATTCTCACAAGGGTTACATGATCAAACGCCAGGGAATCGCCCAACGCCTGACTTCCTCCTGTGGTACCGAGGATCATATAATCCATATTGTTTCTTAGCCTGTGTGAAAAGGAATGGAAGTGGCCATTAATAACGGTATAATTCCGCAGGGATAATAATGTTTCTAATTGTCCCAGCCCTTTATCATCTTCTCGCATCCACAGTGGTTTGTGCATTAGAACAAAAGTCCATTTTACTTGTGGATATTTTTTCAAGACACGCTCAAAATAGGTAAATTGATTTTCACTAATACCACCAAGCCGCCGTTCCGGCATCTTGAAATATTCAGACTCCTCGTAATTACCCTCCATGTCACCATCTATAATTTTGATGGCTTCAGCACGTGCATTATAAATCTCTAACATTCTCTTTTCAGTGTAGTCTTCTGAATCCATCATTAAGAATAAAACATCTTCGTAAACAAAATGGTAATAACGGGGCCCAAATCTATTTTTCCAGAATTCCCTCATCCTTGGATTTGTCAGATCGTGATTCCCACCTAAATAAAAGAAAGGCATTTTAAATTTTGAGGTTCTGGCTTCAAAGGAATCCCATTCCCTGGCAAGTTTTAAAGAATCTTCGGTTCCGCCATCAATTAAGTCCCCAACACTAAGGACAAAAGTGGGGTCGAGCCTGTTTAATTGAGATACTGCAGTACTATAGACCCCTTCACGTTCCCCCCCGTTTAAATCTGAGATGATTGCAAAAGTAAAATCTTCCTCCTCTAATTCAAACGATTCACTTGTCCAGGGTGTAGGGCCCTCTTTAATATCATGCAGAAATTTTGGAGCAGGCTTTTCATTAGTCCTGCAACTCATTATTAACCAAGTCAATATGACAAACAACAATAAATAAGTTCTCATTTTCATTTAATTAATTTGCTTTGCTATTAAATCGAAAAAAGAATGCGGAGGATGTTTATTATAATATTTTAATTTTAATTTCCCTGAATTCAATTCCCTGACCTTCCGATTGCAGACCAATATAGCCTTCTTTTAGTAGTTTACCATCAATTTTGATTGCTGGGTCAAATCCGTCTGCCACGCCTCCTCCTATTTGAGGCTTGCTATACTGCAATACTTCTTCACCATTGACAATATGTGTCACAAGAGAATCGCCATAAACAATTAATTCTCCGCTTACCCATTGGTCCCATTTATATGTATCCGATGAAGAATTTATGCAATGGCGAGGATCTATTTCATTATTATAAACAACATTAGTCCCGGGAGAACACATATTACCGGTTGGTCTGGGTTCTCCATTACCTTCATCGGCCAATATTTGATATTCCACAGAAATAGGCCAGTTCTGGTCTTTTAAAATGGTTTTGGGATCCTGAGAGTGAAACATAATACCACTATTCCTATACGTATAAACTGGAGCATCTCTCATCCATTGATCTGTAAATCGATACTCAAACCTTAAGTGATACGATGAGAATGATTCCTCATAGAATAGATGGGCAAATCGTTCATCAAATGCATCATAATCATCATAGTTAACTTGAATTTTCCCATCACTTACCCGGAAAGTATTTGCATAGTTATCCCCCAATTCATGGTGATGTACTTTAACTACCCAGCCTTCCAGGTTCTCTCCATTAAAAAGGTAGCGCCAATTTTCTTCAGTATTAACGGCCTTTGAAGTATTTATTACCGCACAAAACATGGCACTTAAAATAGCCGCAATGAACAGTATTGCTTTTAATTTTTTCATCTTCGATTAATTTACTACTCCGGATTAGGTTCTATTCATTGTATTTAACAACTATTTGCATTAAAAAGGAATTGGTATATGTTTTTTAATCCTGATAGGCTCCGGAAGAATACGTCAATTCATAACTATGTGTATATATCTCAAACACTACCCCAAAAGGATCTTCCACATAAACCATTTTGTATGGTTTTTCATTTGGGTAATACGCTCTGATTGGCATACGTTGTTTACCACCGTATTCAACAATTTTATTAGTCAAAGCCTCTATGTCCGGATCCTGGACACAAAAATGAAATAGTCCTGTGTTAAAAGGGGAAAATTCCGGTTTTTTGTTATCCATATCCGGAAATGAAAACAACTCAATTCCTATACCATCTGAAGTAGACATGTGCGCAATTTCAAAAGTTTCCCAATCCTCTCCGAAAACATCTATACACATTTGACCAATAGCAGTATCTCTTTCTTTTGTGACTTTGGAGGGTGGCATAATAACATACCAACCCATCACTTCCTGATAGAATTCGACGGCCTTATTAATGTCCGGTACCGTAATACCAATATGTGAAAATGACCTGGGATAATTACTTTTATTCATAATTGAAGTGTATTTGGTAAAAAGTTAAAATCAGATGCATCATTTAAAATACATATATCCAAAGCTAACTGTTTTTCTGTTATTCGGTTCGCATAATATGTTGCGGCACCAATAATACAGAACTACTGTTCTTATGTGTAATACCAATCCCAATTACAAAAACTGATCTATTATCATCAAAAACATTTACATTTGAAGAATAACAAAAATAAAAGAGCAATGAAAAAGATTAAGGTTTTAATGCCGTTAATTGCATTCATATTTGTTTTTCAGGCTTGCTCATCGGACGACAATGCTCCTGTTGAGGAAAATAATGATGCTGTTGTTGGTACGTGGAGTTTGGCAGAACTAAATATCAATCCTCCCCAGGATATAAATAGTAATGGGAGTACTACTTCTAATATTTTGACCGAACTACCCTGCGCTGCCGGCACACTTGTCATCAACAGTGATGGCAGCTGGAATTCTACCGTCGTTAATTTAGATATCACCCCTATTACCGGAGGGCTTTTTGATATTCGATGCACAAATACGAGCAGTACAGCCTCCGGAGTCTGGCAATTTCAAAATTCACAATTATCCTTATTTTTTAATACCACTTTGTTCTTGTATAACCTGAGTGGTGATAGATTAACCAACACTACCAATGAGGATCTGCCAGGATTTATGAGTGAAGTTTACGAAAAACAATAATAAATCATTTAACTTTCAAAGCTATTAAAGTTGACAAAATCATCTTTGAAAAAGTTCAGGCGTGTAATATTTGTTCCATAAATCCGACAATCATTGTATTATATTTTTTAAATAAAAGAAATGGAAGTTCTGCTTAAACCCTGGCCCTGGTATGTTTCGGGCCCTTTGATTACTCTGGTCATGCTGTTGCTGATTTATTTTGGCAAAACCTTTGGGATGTCTACTACACTCAGAACCCTATGCAGTATAGGCGGTGCCGGAAAATATTCTGATTTCTTCCGTTTCGACTGGAAAGCATACCGCTGGAACCTGGTAGTAGTCCTGGGTGCCATTATTGGTGGCTATATAGCAGTTACTTTTTTGTCTGACGGTTCTACAATAGCCCTAAATCCGCAAACTGTTTCGGATCTTAGTGAGCTGGGATTTTATAGTGCAGGTAAATCGCTTTTACCTTCTGAAATTTACGCCTGGGGTAATGTTTTAACGGTTAAGGGAATGGCAATTCTTATTATTGCGGGTTTCCTGGTTGGCTTTGGAACACGATATGCAGGTGGTTGTACATCCGGCCATGCCATAACGGGATTAAGTAATCTTCAATGGCCTTCACTAATTGCAGTAATTGGGTTTTTTATTGGTGGATTAATAATGACCCATTTTCTCTTACCCTTAATATTCAGCCCATGAAAATTTTAAAATTCTTACTAGTTGGTATTTTCTTTGGAATAGTCCTGGTAAAATCTGAGGCCGTTTCCTGGTACAGGATTTATGAAATGTTCAAATTTCAGTCCTTTCATATGTATGGCATCATTGGTTCTGCTGTTTGTCTTGGTATATTGTTTATATGGTTATTCAAAGTATTTGGTGTTAAAAATATTGAAGGAAACCGGATAAGCCTGGTGCCAAAGGACAGCGGCTTTGTTCGCTATCTTGCTGGGGGTACTGTTTTTGGTTTAGGCTGGGCCCTTGCAGGTGCCTGCCCGGGGCCTTTATATGTTTTATTCGGTACCGGGGTAATAAGTATGTTAATTGTTATTGCTGCCGCTGTATTTGGAACATTTGTCTATGGTGTACTAAAAAGTAAACTTCCTCATTAACAATGGGGAATTTTTAGACTCTTTATCCCATAAGTACTTCCACAGAATGTTCCTTTCCTTTTTCCAGAATTGGAACAATATTAGAATTTACTGGCTGTCCGTTAACCAGTATTTGTTTTATCCCTTTGCTTATATGTTCAGGGTTTTTGACATTGATGTTGTAGGTAACATCCCTGAACACCCTTTTCATCTTAAACCCGTCCCAGGAAGCAGGGATACATGGATTAATTGCCAATCCATCGTATTCCGCTCTGATTCCCAAAATATACTGGGTAATTGCGTAGAAATTCCATGAAGCGGTGCCGGAGAGCCAGGAGTTTTTTGCTTCACCTGGCCTATGTGCCTCCTTACCTGCAATCATCTGACAATAAACATAGGGCTCAACTTTGTGCAATTCCGACAATTCCTCGAGAAAGCTGGGTGCAATTTTAGTGTAATAGTCATAGGCCTGATCTCCGCGGCCCAGCATTGTTTCACCAATCATGATCCAGGGGTTGTTATGACAAAAGATTCCCCCGTTTTCCTTATATCCGGCAGGATAAGTTGAAATTTCACCATATTCTATATAATATTTAGTGAAAGCCGGATAATTCAACACAATCCCATAGTCGCAATCCAAATATTTTTTAACTGCATTTAATGATTTTTCAACCATCCCTTCTTCTTTGCCAATTTCGGCCATGGTGCACCAACCCTGGGATTCAATAAAAATCTTTCCTTCTTCATTCTCTGAGGATCCTACTTTGTTTCCAAAATAATCGTATGCCCTCAGGTACCAATCCCCATCCCAGCCATGTTGCTTAACAGCTTCAATCATAGCATCTACATGTACCTGAGCTTCTTTGGCTTCATCTTCTTTGCCAATCCGTATACAAAGCTTTACATATTCTTTACCATATACCACGAAAAGCCCTGCTATCATTAAAGATTCGGCCGTGCCTCCCTTTTGGTTTTCCGTAGTTTGAAATGATTCATTAGGATCTTCAGAAAAGCAATTTAAATTAAGGCAGTCATTCCAATCTGCTCTGCCTATTAAGGGTAATTTATGTGGTCCCAAATTATGTACAACATGGTAAAAAGAAGCTTTTAAGTGTTCAAAATGCGATTTTGCCCTTGAAGAATCATTATCAAAGGGTACCATTTCATCCAACAGTGAAAAGTCTCCGGTTTCCTTTATGTACGCCGTAGTAGATAGGATCAGCCAGAGTGGGTCATCATTAAAGTTTCCGCCTACTGCGGCATTACCTTTTTTTGTCAGGGGTTGATACTGATGGTAACAGGAACCATCTTCAAATTGTGTAGATGCAATATCGTAAATGCGTTCCCGTGCTCTTTCGGGAATTTGATGAACAAATCCTATCAGATCCTGATTAGAATCGCGAAAGCCCATGCCACGGCCTATGCCCGATTCAAAGAAGGAGGCCGAACGCGACATATTAAACGTTACCATACATTGGTATTGATTCCAGATGTTAACCATTCTATCGAGCCTGGGATCCGCAGATTCGATTGAGATTTTACCTAATAAATTATCCCAATAAGCCCTTAAATCTTCGAAAGCCCTGTTCACTTTGTCCGCAGTATCATAGGATGAAATCATATCATGCGCCGGTTGCTTGTTAATGATCGATTTGCTTTCCCATTTCTTGTCTTTCTCAACCTCAACATAACCCAGCATGAATATAAATTCTTTATCCTCTCCGGGCTTAAGTTCTATTTCAAGGTAATGTGATGCAATTGGCGACCAGCCGTGAGCAATGGAGTTCCTGGATTGTCCTTCAAAAACTGCATCCGGAGCATCCAAACCATTATAAAGACCAACAAAAGTCTCCCTGTCCGTGTCATAACCTGTTATTGGGCTATTAACGGAATAAAATGCATAGTGGTTCCGTCTTTCCTTAAATTCTGTCTTGTGGTAAATTACGGAGTCTTTTACTTCAACTTCCCCTGTAGAGAAGTTTCTCTGAAAATTGGTCATATCATCTTCGGCGTTCCACAGGCACCATTCAATAAAGGAAAACAGTTTTATTTTTTTCTTATCAGATGAAGAATTCTTAAGACTTACTTTCTGAATTTCACCCCAGAAGCCGAGAGGGATAAATTGAAGTACTTCTGCCTCTATCCCGTTTTTGGATCCTTTGAACTTTGTATAGCTCATTCCATGTCGGCATTCATAATGGTCCAATTCGGTTTTTACCGGTTTCCAGCCGGGAGACCAAATAGTATCACCATCCTTAATATAAAAATATTTACCGCCATTATCGGCCGGAATGTTGTTATATCTGTATCGGGTTAGTCTTCGAAACTTTGCGTCTTTATAAAAAGTGTACCCACCGCCCGTGTTTGAGGTTAAAGAGAAAAAATCTTCATTTCCTAGATAGTTAATCCATGGATAAGGAGTTTTGGGATTTGTAATTACGTATTCTCTGTTTTCATCGTCAAAGTATCCGTATTCCATATTTTCAGAAGTTTATTTAGATTGTTGATTGGCTGATTGCAAAACCTAAAAGTAAAAAATGTTCCCTTATTAAAGATCCGGAATTTAAAATGATTTTTAGCGTTAAGTATAAGTTGTTATCCGGGTTTAATAACCTTGCCTCCGAATTGAGAAAATACCTTGAGATATACGTATAAGCCGGAAATTTGATAACATCGATACTCCCAAAATCTCTATTTCGTTGTTTCAATGGAATACAAGTCGCTCATAACCACCAACCCTTTCCCATATCAACTAACGAGAGGGAAAGTATTTTTTTAGTTTAACAATAGGAAGTCTATTTTAGTTTTGCGCGCTCTTACGGTTTGCCAATTCTGCACTAATTTCATTGGCTCGTTCTTCTGTTAGGTCATAGT
>Ga0209536_100005338_pt1 | contig 20002 bp, 10 predicted proteins | sample DeeMarSeWOR28_12_FD_187461 | JGI IMG/M metagenome (GOLD analysis project Ga0209536, IMG submission 187461) | Marine sediment microbial communities from White Oak River estuary, North Carolina - WOR-2-8_12 (SPAdes) (version 2) | ecosystem: Environmental > Aquatic > Marine > Intertidal zone >...
TGGCAGGCGTACATGACTGAATCCCAATTCAGACATGATCCTGAAATATTCCGGATCCCAGGGATTTCCCCATGCGGTTTCGGAAGGCGCTTCAAACGAATTGCCCATGTTAATCCCCTTCCCGAGCCGTTCGTTCATCTCGAACGCCTGGATCCTGTTCTGCGATTGACAGGTCAGGGCCCCGCTATAAAGAATAACAAAAAAATAAATCTTGATCCTCCACATAATTCCAAATGGGATTCCCGATATATGAATAAATATAATTATAACAAAAGAACAATACAACGATTTGACTTCAGGATCATGGAAGGAAGGATTTTATCCTGTTAATGAGAAAGAATTGTCATTTGAAAATTCACATGGATTCCCAGTTACCGGAGTCCTCTGACCGATGACTCTTATCGGAGATAAAAATATAGCCTGCCTGAGAATTGGCTTTTTAGTCTTTCAAACAGGATATTTGTTAATAACAATAACACACCGGGATAATAATTATTCGTGGAGTGATTTATTTAATTTTTCAGAATATGAGAACAAGTAGTATTTTTAAAAACCTGCGTCTGTATTTATTAATTGCCTTCCTGTCGAATCAGTTGAACATATTTGGTCAAACGGAAAATCAAGGCACGATACAGCCGGATTTTCAACCGATATCAATGCTGGCTGGAGATGCTCTTCCTTCGACCGGTATGGAACAATCGCCACCCCAGATTATCAATGTGGCTCCGGTAGCTCCGGATATCCTTTGTATCGAGATCGATGCCTGCCGCATCATTCCATCCATACAAATTCCTTATCAACCGGACTCATCCGATGTTATCATCACAGGCAGTCTTAACCGCCTGGGTGAAAAAAGGAGTATATATGTAGTACGAGATGGCTTTCCACTGGGCAGTCTTGTCGGCCCTGATCGTAATACCATTATGTTGTATGAAAGAATTGCCGGTAAACAATTAAATACCGGGGTGGCCGAAGAAGCAATTTTTTATCAGATCAGTTCCACAACGGATGACAACTACCGGGAAGCTGTTACACCGGAGAAAATCTGGCGGAAAAGCAAACCCACCAACTGGACTACCTACAGGGAGATCGATACCGTGCAGTTTTATACCGCCAAACATTTTCTGTTTCTGAAACTACCGCAATTGCTTAAAACAGGTCATGCGTATCTTATAAGCCTGCAGGCACTTCAGCTGAACCGCCCGGCCATATACTATGTCCATGATCCGGATCACGTTCGCAGTGAGGCCGTTCATGTATCACAGATCGGATTCCGCGCCGACGATCCGGATAAAAATGCCTTTTTGTCCGTATGGATGGGGAAGGGAGGAGGATATACCTATCCTGACGACTTAACGTTCTGGCTAATTGATGAAAATTCGAATGAAAAGGTTTTTACGGGGAAAGCGGTTAAACAATGGCAGGGAAGTGTTCCGGAAGGGATAGGCACCCATACCAATCACAGTAAGACAGATGTTCTTCGGCTTGATTTCAGCACCTTCACTACTCCGGGTCGTTACAGAGTATGTGTTGAAGGGATCGGGTGTGGATTTCCTTTCAATATAGATCAGGAAAGCACCTGGAAGCATGCCTTTAAAATCTCCATGAAGGGACATTTTAACCATAGAAGTGGTATTCCAATTCTTCCTCCTTACTCCGATTTTGTTCGTCCGAGAAGTTTCCATCCTGCCGATGGTATAAAGATTTATCAATCTACCTGTTCCCTTCTGAACAGTGGCAATGGCCTGAACGCTATGGGTACGGATACCGATAACTTTGGCAATCTGGTGGCCGGCAAAACGGATGAACTGGTTCCGGAAGCATGGGGAGGAACCATGGATGCCGGAGACTGGGACAGACGGATCAATCACCTGTTAACCCCGAGACTCTACATGGAACTGGTTGAGATGAATCCTGATTATTTCAGGAACCTCTGCCTGTATATTCCCGAGTCGGAAAACGACCTGCCCGATGTAGTCGATGAAGCTTTATACGGGCTTGATATCTATAGAAGAATGCAGTTACCGGATGGAGGCATACGTGGTGGTGTCGAGTCTGCTGAACATCCGGCAGAAGGAACTGCTTCATGGCAGGAAGTGAATACGGTTCTGGCATACGCTCCGGACCACTGGTCCAGTTATCTTTTTACAGGGGTTGCTGCCCGTGCTGCCTTTGTATTAAAAATGCTGGGGAAAAATGTCAGGGCAAAGATCTGGGAAGAGAGTGCTGTAAAAGCCATGGAATGGGCCGAAGGCGAATACGAAAAGTGGATAAACAGCTCCGACTATGTAAATGTGAGGGAACGTGCAAAAAGAGTGGTGCCGGTAGAACGTAACCTTGCCGCTGTCGAACTTTTCCGGTTGACGGAAGATGAACGCTGGCATAAGGTATTTCTTTCTACTAAGGATCAAAGCCGAAGCGATGCCTTATTTATATATGCCCGTCTTGATAAATCACTGGTAAACACCAAAACACAAAAGGAAGCTGTAAACAGTTTGATTGCTGAAGCTGATCAGATTGTGGGATTTTCCAGAAAAAGTGCCTATGGCATCACCACCGGAAGACCCGGCAGAGCACTGGGAAGCTGGGCGGCTACCTATACCATCCCGGCCGAACCCATACTGGTCCGCGCCCATTATATTTCCGGGGATCCCGTTTATTTAAAAACAATACTTCGCTCGGCACTGTATTCTGCCGGAGCCAATCCCATGAACCTCTGTTTAACCACCGGCCTGGGCAGTAACTGTGTTCAAAATGCGCTTCATGAAGATTCAAGGCATACCGGGCAAAAAGCACCTGTCGGGATTTCAGTATTCGGGCCCAGTGAACTTTCTCTCAATCTGGAAGCAGGATCCAACCTTGAGTACAAACTAAAGAAGGAATGTACACCTGACATCTGGGAATGGCCTTCAGCAGAATCTTATTTTGATATTTTCTGGTTTGTTTCACAGAATGAATATGTAATAGACCGGCCATTGGGGCAGACTGCCTATATCTGGGGTTATCTTGCATCCCGTGAATAAATTGGATGTGGGTAAATGGGGAATTGGGGAATTGTGGAATTGTGGAATTGTGGAATCGGGGAATAAACCTTCGTTATGCTTCGACTTACAAGTCAAGAAACCAAAGACTTAATCCTTCCCCAGCGGGAGGTAGGGAATCGCGATTTTAGATTCGCAATTATGTGAGGAGTAGATTTTAATGCATTACGCTCCTGAATCACCGGACTGTTTTTTAAAAACAGTCTTGTATATTAATTTTTCTTTTAGATGCCTTCACCGGTTGAGGCCGGGCTTATCGATTAACTTCATGAATAGAAGGTGAGCAGGGCGAATCAATGAATTCCGGTTGAAGCGATGACATCCCTCGGAGGGATGTCATCTCAAAGGCACTGAGGGGACCTTAGCGCCTATGGGGATGTCTACGAATTTCGAGCATATTTTATCTTTTATTCTGGGAATCCTATCCTGTCCAGCATTTCCTGCCATCTGGGATCATCATAAAGAGGTTCAAATGGTGGTTCAACTTTTAACCAGTACATTTCCACTTCATGGGTTTCATATGCTTTTTCAATATAATTAAAGGCAAGGTCTGTTTTTCCCATTTGAGCATAGATCATGGCAATATAAAACGATGGGCTTCCAACAGCTGTTGTATCACTTTTTGCAATTAGTTCATCTAAGATGTTTTTTGCTTTATCTTTTTCATCTGTATGATAATAAGCAATAGCAAGATTACTTAATATTCGTGGTGGATTAGTATAAGGAAAAAGATCAAGATATCGAGTAAGGATTTTAATGGCTTCCTAGTATTTCCCAGTATATATATAAACACGACCAGCATTACTTAGTCCTCCACCTCCTATAGGATTAAACTGTATGGCCGTTTTGTAAAATTGAATAGCTTTGTCAGCATTTCCAGTAAAGTAATAACTTAAGCCAATTGATGATGTAAAATAATCTGATAATAGCGCATCTTTAGTTACATTATCTGCTATTTCCAATGCTTCTTGAAACCTTCCTGTAGCATTAAGAAAATCTGTGTAACTCCCCATATATTCTTTAAAAGATGGATTAATTCTAAAAACCTCAATCCATTCATTCTCAGCCCCTTCAAAATCCCATTGATACCATAAGTTGATAAATGATAGATATACATGAGCAATAGCTAAGTTGTTATCGATTTCCAACGCCCTTCTTATTAATGGAAGTGCCTTCTTTAATAACTTCTCTGGTTCTAAATTTCCTAAAAAACCACCTCTAGTTAACCAATAAAATCCCATATCAGCATACGCACGAGCAAAATTAGGATCTAAGGATATTACTTGGTCATATAATTCTAATACGCTTTCATTTTTTAGATTTTGTAATAATTCAGAATAGGCCTGAAGATATATATTATATGCTTCCATGTTTTCAGTTGGAATTGAATTGATGCTTTCCTCAGCTTCTGGTGAAATTTCTGCCTTCAATGCTTTTGCAATCTGTTGTGCAATATCACCTTGAATGGCAAATACGCTTTTTAGTTCTTCGTCATAACTCTCTGCCCAAATGTATTTGTCTGCGGCAGCATCAATAAGCTGGACAGTTATTCTTACTCTATCCCCTTCTTTTCTTACACTTCCTTCTAATACATGCCTTACACCTAATTCTTTTGCCAAATCTTTAATCCCCTTATCCGTCTCTTTATACCTCATTGAAGATGTACGGGATGTAACTTCAAGATCACCAATCTTGTATAGATGCATAAGAATTTCAGTCATCATCCCATCACTGAAATATTCCTGATTTTTATTGGGACTCATATCATGGAAGGGAAGCACAGCTATAGATCTGTCGATTTCAACTATTTCAGATTCTTCTACTATTGGTGTTATTTCTTGTTCTTGTATGGGCAAAAATTGCCAAATCAAGACCGCTAAAATTATTACTACTAATCCAGAAAGAGCATAGTACAAGAATTTACTTCTTTGTTTCCGCACTTTCTCATCTTTTCTTGATTGATTCATAGTTCCATCTTCTTTAAATAGAACTCTATAAATGATTATCTGCTCATCAACATTCTTAAAAGACTTTTCACCTATCAACTTGGTATTTATATCTGCTTTATTCTTTATATCCCTATATACCGATGCTGAGATATTGATACAACACTCTTGAGCATCCTCCTGCAATCTCGAGGCGATGTTCACCCCATCCCCAATCACATCCGATCCTGAAAAGATCATTTCCCCTTCATGAATACCGATCTTTAAGGGTATTTCCTGATCCTTGCATTCCTTCTGGATTTCAATGGCACAACGAACAGCTTCCGATGCCAGGGAAAAACTGGCGAGTATACCATCTCCAATTTCTTTGATAAATATGCCGTTAAATTTTTCAATGCAGGATTGATGGATAAATCGGTTTCTGGAGAGCATATCCACAGCTTTTTCCTCATCAGTACCCATGAGTCTGGTATATCCGACAATATCGGTGAACATGATGGCTGCGAGTCTGCGATCTTCGGGCATGATTAAGAAACTTTATATTCTCTCCTTTTCAATCCTACCTTCTCCAGCATTTTATTAAACCTTGGCTCATCTGGTAATTGATATCTTTCATCTGGGCCAGTTATTAACCAGGGCAAAAAACTATCATGTTCAATTACAGCACTTTCTAACCATTTATAAGCTTGATTATTGTCACTTTGGATTAAAGCAAAAGAAAGAAAACATGATGCCGGCACATATTCTTTTTTTGATCTTTGTTTCAGGCTTTTGATTAAATTCTCTGCTTTTTCTCTGTTTTCTATTATATAATTTGCAACTGCAAGTTGTGCCACTGTCAATGGAGAATCAATAGAAAGTCTAACTGCCTTTTCAAACGCTTCTATTGCTTCATTATGCATTGATTTACTAATATATACATGAGCAATATGCATGTAGGCTAAAAAGTAATATGGATCCATCTCTATTGTCATCTGTAATTCTTTCAGTGCATAATCAAACTGATTTGCATAGAAATATACAATACCTGAGATTGAGTTTATAAATCTAGAAAGCGGATCAAGCTTTTTTGCCTGATTAATCTCTTTTATGGCTTCATCGTGGCGATACATAAAAGTTAAATACCAGGAATAATATAAATGGGTTAAAGCTGAGTTTGGATTTAAATGAAGTGCTTGCTTAATCTCATTTTCGGCTAATTTCCAATCCCTATCATAAAACATGTTAATAGATCCTAATCCACTATAGGCTTCTGCCATAGAACTCTCTAAGTCCAAAACTTTCTTAAAACAGAGCTTTGCCTTAGGATATCCTTCGTTAGGGGGTAATTTCCCATAAAAAGTACTAGAATAATACATCCTTCCAAGGCCATAGTGCACCAATGCATAATTGGGATCTTTTTGAAGTGATTGTTCGAAATATTTTTTAGCTTTTGTATATCCTTCAGTTGTTAGCCTGGTCAAATGATAATTACCCTTTAAATATAAATTATATAATTCAACATCATCAGTATATCGTTTATCAATAGCCTTTTTTTCCCAGTCAAAAAGTGTAACTTTCAGATTTCCCACAATTGCAAGTGATATTTCGTCCTGGATAGCAAAAACATCTTCGAGATCACGATCATATCTTTCCGACCACAAGTGTGAACCATCAGATACTTTAATAAGTTGAACCGTAATTCGAATCCGATTTCCTGCTTTTCGTACACTGCCTTCAAGAAGTGTTTCAACATCCAATTTTTTGCCAATCTCACGTACGTCTTCATTTTTATCTTTAAACATGAAAGCAGAAGTTCGTGCAATGACCTTCAAGTTTTCAACATGTGACAGTGCGTTTATAATCTCTTCAGTCATACCATCACAGAAGTATTCCTGTTCAGGATCAGCACTCATATTTATAAAGGGCAGGACTGCGATTGAAGGTTTTTTAGGTTGGGTAAGAGGTTCTTCTTCCAAAATTTTATCCTCGATTTCCTCACAGCAGATTTTATATACCTTTACTGGCTCTTCAACATTTTTTAAAGTTTTTTCTTCGATAAATTCTGCCGTTATTCCGGCTTTGTTTTTAATGTCTTTATAAACTGCCCCTGAAATGTTTATACCTCCCTCTTGAGCAAGTTCTTCCAACCTCGAGGCGACATTAACCCCATCCCCAAGTACATCTCCACCTTCAAATACAACTTCACCTTCATGAATCCCAATACGTAATGGGATGCCCGCTTTTTTTGCCTCATACTGAATTTCCCCAGCACACCTTACAGCATCAGAAGCTGTAGTGAAACTGGCAAGTATGCCATCACCCATCTCTTTGAGCCATTCACCTCTGTATTTTTTAATGATTGGACGCTGGATTTCACGGTTCTTACGCAGGACTTTAAAAGCTTTGTCTTCATCACTACCCATAAGGGCGGTGTAGCCGACTATGTCAGTAAACATTATCGCAGCGAGTCGTCTGTCTTCGGGCATTGCTTAAGATTTTAAGAGTGTTGAAAATCCAACCTTTATTTTACCCGATACTATATTAAAGTTAGCTATTAATTGGGAAATATTCTATAGGGATGGCTGTTAATGGTAACCTAAACTGGGGTGGGGGTGTTTCACAAAAAGGAAAACTGTTTTTTTGAAAGGGGGGGCGATTTAAAATAACAAAATATTGATGGAACACACCTATCGATAACAACAACAACAATCAAAGTCTACATGTATATAACAAGCTGGAATTCAATACATTAATATAAATAGTTCTAGCCTAATCAACGCTATAACTCTCCTGCAGACTTGCGTAGAAATGTTTCAGATCAGATATCAGTAAGTCTCATTGTTCAAGTAGAGTGGCTAATTCGCTGGTAATTCAATCTGATACTTTGGATTTGAGATTATCTCTTTAAACTTGTCCATATCTCTTACAGGATTCCAAAAAGGATCAAGTTTTAATAATTCCACTGAGATGTTGCCATTCTGGCTTATGATTTGGTCAAGTCTTGTTAATGCATCATCATATTCACCTATCATTACTAAAATTCTAACCATCTCCATTTCACCCCAATATCCACCGTGTGCATCATTAGAGAAGCTGAGTAATTCCAATGCTCTCTGACCGGTTTTTATAGCTTCTTCTTTCATACCTAAACCAGCATATGCGATTCCAAGAGAACGATATAAGCGTGAATCGTTCTTTAACTTATTTATTTTACTTAATAAGAACTTCCTCTCCATCTCAAAATGCTCACTAGCCAACTTCTTATTGGATATTAGATAGTAAATTAGTCCTAACTGTAAGTGTTTTGTATGATAATATCTTTGTTCATTTATTACAGGTTCAGAAATAGATCCTATTATTTGAATTGCTTCTTGAAAATTATTGTCTAGAACCTCAATATAGGCTTGTGTTAGTTTAATATCTGGATTATCAATAAATCTATGATTCTTTTCAAGAAATTCTTTCGCCTTTTTTGTTTGACCTGTACTGGCATATAGTTTTATTAAATGTCTGTATGTAATATGATTAGTTGGATTAAGACTAATTGATGTTTTATAATATTTTTCAGCTTCTGTGTACCTGCGGAGTATTTGAAGAGTAATTGCTGCATTCACCCAAGCTTGCCAACTAGATGAATTTATAGAGATAGCAATCTTATTGTATTCAAATGACTTTTCAAATTTCCCCATTCTTCTATAAACAAAACTAATCATGGAATTTAAATCTTCATCATTTGGATATTCTAACAATAGCGGTTCTAAAATTTGAAGTGCTTTTGGGTAATTCAGGTTGCAATGATAATAATAACTCCCTTCCTCTATTTTAACTTCTTTCAAATTTGGCGATAACTTTATTGCATGATCCAGATAATTTTTTATCCTTGCTAATTGTTCTTCGCTTCTATCGTAATAATACCAATATATTTGCCTGGATGATGCTGCCAGACCAATCCAAGCTAATACAAAAGTAGAATCGATTTCTACGGCTTTCTCATACATTTGAATCGCAATCCTATAATCTGCTTCATAAGTACTCCTTTGTTGAAAATCATTTCCTTGTAAATAATAGTCATATGCTGTAAGATCAGTAGTTGGAATTATTTCAATTCTTTTCATTACCTCAGGAGTAATAGCAATTGCTACTTCCTGTGCAATGGTTTGAGCAATTTCACTCTGAACAGCGAATATATCTTCCCAATCCCTGTCATACTCTTTAAACAAGATATGATCCTCATCCTTTGCGATAATTAATTGAATAGTAAGTCTTACCTGATTTTCTGTCATCAGGAAACTTCCTTCTATCAGGTAATTTACATCTAACTCTTCTCCTATTACACTAGCTGGTATTTGAGTTCCTCTGTACCTTTCAACCGATGTTCTTGGTCTAACTATTAATCCTTCAATCTTAGATAAATGTCCTGTGATAGCATCCAATACACCATCAGCTAAATATTGTTTGCTTTGATCTTCACTAAGATATTTAAATGGAAGTACAGCAATGGATTTTTCCAGTTCAATCTTGTCTTGGAATGGATTAATCAACCAGATTATCAGAATTGCAATTAATACGACAATAATACTTGCTAGGATATAGTAATAATATTTTGCACCTCCATACCGCTTTATTTTATCTTCAACAGGTAATCGTTCTTCAGCTGACAAATCACAATGCACCTTGTAAATCTTAACCGGATCATCAACATTTTTTAGTGTTTTTTCTTCAATAAATTCAGTGGTTATCCCCTCTTTGTTTTTGATGTCTTTAAATACAGAGCCTGAAACATATACGCAGCCTTTTTCTGCCATCTCTTCAAGGCGAGAAGCGACATTTACTCCATCACCCAGAACATCACCCCCTCCAAAAACAACCTCTCCTTCATGAATACCAATTCGAAGAGAAATTCCTTCTTTTTGGCATTCCAGTTGGATTTCACTAGCACAACGAACGGCATCCGAAGCAGAAATGAAGCTGGCAAGTATTCCATCACCAATTTCCTTTAGCCATTCTCCTCTATATTTTTTTATTAATGGTCGCTGGATTTCACGGTTCTTTCGAAGCATTTGAAATGCTTTTTTCTCATCCCTGCCCATCAGGGCAGTGTATCCGACAATGTCGGTGAACATAATGGCAGCGAGTCTGCGATCTTCGGGCATGGTGAAGAATTAACGGTTTAAAAAATCCAGCATCTAAAAACCCGATCAGTAATTCAATTTAGCCATTAACTTTGAGATATTCCATTTCAGAGATAATTATTGTTATATGGATTGACATGTGTATGTCCGGATATTATTGACCAGAAAGATTATATTATAGTATGTGGGTGTACATCAGGACTTACCGATAGATGAGTAGGGGGGTGATCAGAAAAGGGAAATCACTTTTTTAAAAGGGGTGGGTCGGAAATTGAGAAAATTAAAAATCTGTAGAAATGGATTTTCCGACAACAGAACTGACAATAAAAAAATTCGAGCCCGACTAACTGGTTGATTATAAGTCATCTACAAATAATAAGTGCTGGCCTACCTCCAACTATAACTCTCCCGCAGCTTCCAACCGATCTACCTCTGCCCTGATTTCGGCGAATTTCTTTTCCTGTCGATCCACTAGGGATTTGAATGCTACTTCTTCTCTGAGATTTTGATAAAGAGGATCATTCTGAATAGTCCGAATCCAATTGCCCAGTATTCCCAGCTTTTCCATATCATTCAGAATTTCAAACGCCTTTTCTATGTCGTTTGTATAGCTATAAATACCGGCCAGGTAATAAGCTGTATAGCCTAAAGTGGTAAGTAGTCCTTTTTGTTCGGTGATTTCTTTTTTGTATTCTTCAATCTTTAAGTTGAAATGTTTCTTTGCAGCATCCTCTTCCCCGAGATTATCTAGAATATATCCATACCGATACCCTATGTCAAATAAAAACCAGTTGTATGCTGAATCCTCCATACATTGATCATAATAATTTTTTGAAGCCTTAAAATCAAGTGTGTACATGGAATATGTGCCCAACCTGAATAAACAATCAGTACCACTATCTATCTCACATTGCGCATCCGTATATAACTTAAGGTTATCGAATTCCCCATACCATTCAGATAACTTGTAAAGACCAATGTATCCGAACTGGGGATCATATTTCAGTTGCTCGATGAATAATAGTTTTGCTTTTTCATAATATCCAATTGTCCCATACAGCCGACCAAGCGTTGCTAGTGCTTCACTATATACCGGTGTTCCAATTGAAAGTCTTTGCGATTTGCTGATGCTAAGTATAGCATCTATGTATTTTCCCTTAATAGCATATCTATTACCCAAATAATTATGGGATAGTGCATCATTTGGATTGAGTTTGGTTGCTTGTAATAAATCTTCAATTGCACGATTGACCTCACCCTTTGCTGAAATCCAATACCCTGCACGCACATAATATGCATCGGATAAATCAGGATCAATGGACAGGGCCTTATTAATTAAATACAAACTTGTGTCACCAAAATCCTCCCTTGTATATTCCGACAAATAATTTTTCGTTAGAATTGCTTCACCCAGCCAGACGTAAGCAAGTGCGAATTCAGGATCAAGTTCAATGGCTTGCTGAAAAAAATTAATGGCTATGTTTTGGTCTGCCGGATTATATTGTCGCTGATATTCTCTTCCTCTGAGAAATAAGTCATATGCTTCCTGATTTTCAGTATATATCTTTTCAATTCTATGTTTTTCATCAGGAGTAACGATTGCTTCAATTTCCTTGGCAACAGATTGCGCAATTTGACTCTGAACATCAAAAATCCCGGATATGTCAGTGATATCATTTGTATATGTTTCAGCCCATACATGATCTTCATCTTTACCAAATATCAGCTGTACATGAATTCGTGCTTTATTTTCAATCTTTTGAACTGTCCCTTCAAGTACATAGGTGACACCCAGATCATCGGCAATTTCCAAGTTGGAATATTCTGAATCTTTATATTTCTCCACCGAACCTCTAGACAACACTTTCAGATCAGCAATTTTTGATAAATGAGTTCGTATTTCTTCGCACATGCCATTCACAAAATATTCATTTTCCGGATCATCACTTTCACTCCAGAAGGGTCTCACAGCAATTGATTTTTCTAAAACGATATTCTCCTTGATAGAAATAAATTTCCAAATTAAAATAGCTGCAATCACAGCTATCAATCCAATAATAGGATAATACACCAATTTTATACGTTTTACGGCTTTTTCTTTGTCAGAAGTCGATATTTTCTTGTTTTCTTCCTCACATGACACCTCATACACTTTGACCGTATCCTCAATATTTTTAAGTTTCTTTTCGCCAATATACCTTGCAGTTATTCCAGCTTTATTCTTAATATCCTTTTGAACTGTATCGGAGATAGTAATGCACCCCTCCCGGGAGATTTCCTGTAATCGCGAAGCCACATTGACACCATCACCCAAAACATCAGTACCTGCGAATACCATTTCACCTTCATGTACTCCAATCTTCAATGGGATTTTAAGGCTTTTTGCTTTTTTCTGAATATCTATGGCACAACGAACAGCATCTGAGGCTAATGGGAAACTGGCTAAAGTTCCATCTCCTATTTCCTTTATCAGTGTACCATTATGCTTTTTGATTACATTTTCATGGATTGTGTGGTTTCTTTTAAGCATTTGGAATGCTTTGTCCTCGTCAGAACCCATAAGTGCTGAATACCCAACGATGTCGGTGAATATGATAGCCGCTAAGCGTCTGTCTTCGGGCATGATTGAAAAATTAACGTTTGAAAAATATCCTAATTTAATTTCTACCCGATACTTTACTAAAGTTATATATTTTCAACCGATTTTCAATGCAACTATATATGAGGCATAAGAAAATGACAGTTCTGTAAAAAATTCTCTCTTGTTTATGATCGTAATAAATACAGGATCCGTTGCATAAATCAGAGTAGATCAAATCGATTCAGTTATAATAAAATATTTACTAAAATAATCACCGGTAAGTTAAAAAAGAAAAACGCCAGGATTTTAAATCAATGTCTTAACTCTTTCAATATTTGCCTATTGGCATCTAAAATTCAATCATCACCTTTCCGGCTGCTTTGGTTAAATTTACCTCCTTTGTCTTTCTGTCTACCGTCACTTTATATTTACCGAAAAATGCAGAGGTCGAAAATTCTCCGTTCCCGTCAGACTTTCCTTCCTCATGGGTCCACCACTCCTTAAATATCAGGTTCTGATAGGCTTCTGCAGCGGGTGTAGGAGTCCAATCCTTCCTGTAAAGCGACGAAACCGGGATCCAGTTGGCCCCGGCCCAGAATCCCCACATCAGTATTCCATCCACAGCCGGATGGGCGAAACATATTTTATAATAATCCACCAATTCCCGTGCCTTTAATTCCTCTTCTTCAGGTGTCATTGTCAGGATCCGGTTGCGGTGATATTCCGACCGCTGGCCCGGCATATTGAATTCGGTGATCCGGACCGGCAGATTAAACTTACCCAGTGAATCAAGCGCATTTTTAAGTTGAGCGCGGTCAAAGGTCTCTGCATGAAGATGCCCCTGCACACCAATACCGGCAATGGGTACTCCCTGATTCAGCAAATCACGGATATGGGCCATATAATCGGCCAACCTGTTGCCGGTGAGGATATCGTAATCGTTTAAATAAAGTTTGATTTCTGGATCACCATTTTGTGCCCATTCGGCCATCCGTTTTGTAATTCCGGATCCCAGCCGCTCTTCGTAATAATTGCCGTGGATCATTTCGTTATTCAGGTCGTATTCTGCAAACCGGCCTTTATATCGACCCGTGACTGTTTCAGCGCGGTTTTTCAGTGTTTGTTCCAGTTCCTCATCGGAAAGTTCTTTAACCCAGGGTTGTACGAATCTCGGGATCCCCCAGAACAGATTGTGCGCCCGCAAAGGAATGTTATTTTCCTCCGTCCATTCCAGCATGGCATCGACCACCGCATAATTCACATCGCCTTTTCGCCGTTCCATATTGCCCCATTTCACGGCATTTTCCGTAACTGCCGAATTGAAGTTTTCCAGGAATTTTTCCCTGTATTGTTTGATATCGTCTTCCGATGCCCTGCCATTGAAAATTCCATTGCTGATGGCACATCCAAACCAGAATTCATGGCGTATCTGTTCCACGGAAACCTCTGTACCGGGTGTTGTCTTTACGATTATTTCACCTTTTCTGTGTCTGGCAATGGATTGATCGATATCTGAATGCTGGGCTGAAATTTCAGGCACCTGCAACAGAATAAAAACAGCTATAATAAAAAATACAATAATTTTTCCTGGGAATAAAAAAAATAGTGTTTTCATATCTTAAGTATTTTAGTGGATCGATTTCAGTTTCCAGGCATCCAGGAAATTCAGTTTTGCATGCCCTCCAAGCCTTGTCAGGGCAATATAATCACCTATTATATTTTCGACCTTGACCTTCCTAGTTACACAATACTGGCCCCCGTTGACAAATATTTCAACAATCTGTTGGTCAATAAATATCCGCATCTGTACAGGCTGTCCAGGTTCCCAATCTTCCATCGGCACTTTTATACCATCAACATTCATTTCGTTACCGCTCCACATAATATATAATCCTCCCTTACCTTCTTTGTCGCATAAAACATTGAGGCCACAGAATGAAGCAGCATCAAGTACCATCTCAAGGTTTATCTCGAGCTGATCTCCCCTGATATCTTTTAAAACATCAAATTCTGCCATAGGATTATATACCGCTAAATCCATATTCCCTACTGCTTGGTGATCAATACGTAGTTCTTTCAGGGCATCGACCGGCTGCTGGATTAAGCTTCCTTCCGAATCGATGGTTAACCGCCGTGGGATGGCAAAACAACCATTCCACAATTCAGAGCTGTTTTTTAAGTCGGCATTTCTAAAGTTCGGCATCCAGGGTCTGTCCCAGCCCGGTATCCAGGCCATAAGAAACAGATCCCCTTTATCATTGAGGATGGTTTCCTGGGCGTAATAATGCCCACTATAATCCAGGATACCCTCGGTATGCGGAGTAAATTTGAGTTTTTTAAGATCGAAATCTCCGATAAAATAATAGGTCCTGTCAACCGGGGCGTCACTGGATGCAAGAAACAGCCATTGATCCCCGAGTGGCCTGAGCTCAGGAACTTCAAGATTTCTGAGTTTATGTTTGGGATACGTAAAAAGAATTCCTTTATATTCCCAGGAAGTAAGTTCAGTATTGACAGCTTCGAATATGGGCACCGGAACATAATTCCGATCGAAAAAATCGGCACAGGCAATCAGAAAAGTCCGGCCGCCTGCTGTAAAAACAAAAGGATCACGCCAGAATACATCAAATCCGGGCACTCCGGGAAAATCGAGCGTTAAGACAGGATTAATACTGTCGTGCCGCCATTCGGTCAGGTCGCCGTTAAAGACAGCCCGCCAGAATTTCATGGAATCATTTTCGCTTGTGGAGTAAAAGGCCAGTGGTTCCCCTTTTTCACTGATGATGGTTGAACCCGAGCCCACATGGTTTAATCCCAGTTCGAAAGCAGGGGTTAATCCCGGTTTCATATGCTCCCAGCGTAAAAGATCCCGGCTCCTTGCATGGGCCCAGTACCAGCCACCTAACGCACTGCTGAAGGGTTGGAGGCCATAGAAAATATGATACCACCCATTGTGATAAATCCCTCCGTTGGGATCTCCCATTCCTCCGGCGGGGGGTGTCAGGTGAAAACCCGGACGAAGGGAATCCTGGCTGATCCTTGCAGCCTGTGCTTCTAGTGCCATTGAAATATTTTCAGGTGTAAGTTTCCAGCTTTGGGCCAGTATTAAAGGATGATCCAAACAAAAAAAGATTATACATATCCAGGGTGTTTTTAATTTTATCAGCCGAAAAAAACTCATTTGAAAGTAATAGTAAAAAATTATTACGAATAATTATTTAGGTCACATCAAAGATACAATGATTAAATGTATATTAAGGATCAGTTTTCAACTTAAGATCAGACCATGAGCAAAAATAATTCCCGACGTTATTTTTTAAGATCTTCCTTGGCGCTTCCATTTGCACCTGGCTTTATTGTTTCCCAGGATAATACATGCGGAATCAGCCGTGACATTCCGGTGAAAATAAAAAGTCTCGAAGTATCCATCCATCGCAGGGAACCCAATCCGGATCCGATCCGTGATGCAATACAGGTGCTTCCGGGCATTGGAAATGTAAACGTGAAAGTTACCTCCGAAGAGGGTGTATCCGGAACAGGATCCATTTATTTCGGACGTATTGATGGATCACTGGCAGCCTTAAAATCTTTCATCGAAGAAGTGCTGAAACCGGTAGTGCTCGGAACCCAACTCGGATTCATCCGGGGTACCTACGAGGCTATGATCCGGGAAACCGATTACCTGAGCTCAAAGGGATTTGCCAGAATTGGCATAGCGGCAATCGACACCGCATTGTGGGACTGCCTGGGTAAAACATTTCAGGTACCGTGCTGGAAGTTATGGGGAGCGTGTCATACAGAACTTCCCGTATATGCCATGGTCGGGTGGATCAACCTCGATAAGGAATCCATCAAAAAAAAATGTGAGGATTCGTTGAAACTGGGATACCGGGCAGTTAAACTCAAGATTGGCTATCCAACGCTTGCCGAGGATTTAGAACGGATCCGGTATGTCAGGGAGATCGTAGGGGATTCTGTCAAACTGATGATCGATGCAAACCAGGTTTTCACCGTGGGGGAAGCCATTGTGAGAGGCAAAGCATTTGAAGACCTGGACTGTTACTGGTTTGAAGAGCCCATCTACGCGCATAATATTGAAGGATATAAACAGATAGCCAATGAACTGAAGATCCAGATCGCTACAGGAGAAAATTTATACAGCCCACAGGATTTTGCTTTTTTTATCAAGAACGGCGCCGTGGATATTATCCAGCCGGATCTCCGGCGAAGCGGTGGTCCTACGGCATTGCTGGAAATCGGGAAAATGGCAAACGCGTTTGGAATACCCTATGCTTCACATGGAAGTGATGCAGCTCACTTCAATGTAATGGCATGTTTACCCAATACATTGATGGTTGAAACAGGTGGCGAATACAGGCTTGAGAATGGGATGAAAAAAATTCCGGAGGGTTGGGGATTCAGCTGGGAATGAAAAAAGCCGGAGGCTCGAAGACCGAAGCCCGAAGCTGGAAGGGATGGGAATGCCCTAAATAGCGTTAACTGCTGTTTCAGGATATATACGCTGAGGGTTTCGCAATGTGCGCGGAGATTTTTTCAACGATAGTCCTAAAAAAAAGAGATCTACTATTCTTGGCGATTCCTCTGCAAGCTCAGCGGTTAGATATAATACATTTAAGAGAAACGGAATTCCGGATCAAAATTTACGCAGACGAACGGCAATGCTTTTATCAACTACGGGTGTGTTTACAATGAGTTTTTTATTCCTGCTTTCGACCAGTTCTCTTTTTATTTCGGTAGCATCAATGGTGTTGACCCACTCTGCGAGCCATGTTCCATCAGGTACATTATCTAATTCCAGAATTCCTTCGGGTTGCTCTTCTGAAGGTATTTTTACCAATTCATGCAAAACAGTAAATTTCTGGTTTTTCAACCAGAGGAGTATATAATCATCCGTCCAGAGTCCCCTTACGTCCAGATCCGGACCATTTTTTGGAAGAAAATCTACAAGTTCAAAGGAAGTTACGATCCTCCCGCCTCCCGTATTGGAGATGCTGATAGTATGTAATCCTCTTGGCATATCAACCGAATAATATTGATTAAACATGATAGGATGATAATCTTCTGTATCAAGCGGCTGCAGATCTTCCTTAATAACCTGTTTGCCATCCAGCGTTACTGTGAGCTGAGGCGTAGGTTCGGTATCCCGGAGTTCGGTTATGTAAATCACAAATTCTCCGTCCACGGGATAATCCACCCTGAAAGTTACACCTGAAGTTACCCGGGGGGTGTTCTGTTCCGAACTGCCTGTGAGTATTGCCGTCAAGGATTCCTGATTTGAAACCCTGCCGTTTTTATCGATCTGAAAAAAATCAGGAATGTTTTCCCTGTCCAGGCGGAAATTTCCCGGCCAGCCTTCAACAATTATATCTGCAAAATAAGCGGATTGTGAATCCTTAAAAAAAAAGGAGGATACATCAACAGGGTTCCATTTGCGTTTACTGAACGGGATATCATGTACGATTTTAAAAACTGCCGTAATGTAAGTAAAAAATAGGCTGTCATTAAGCCAGTTCCATTCCCAGGGCATACCCGTGGCAGCACTCCCACTCATCACCGGACTCCATAATCCATTGTGCACCATCCTGCGTTCCGGATCCATTGCCCCATACCCCCCCGGGATTGGATTATGCCCCATCCCATACTCTGTCAGGACATATGGTTTATTGAACAGATCAATCATACGTCTTGTCCACAGGCTTGCCAGGTGTGCTATGTCTTTTATAGCATAGGTGTTCGTAGATACTATTTCCATCTCCGGCAGGGCATGCATCCTGTCACTGCCGTTAAATGCTCCATCATTGGTATGAATGATATGATTGAAGACATCCATGGAATCGATGTATTTTGCCATGCGCTTATGCCATGGAATGGCAACCTCCACATCTATCCCCATGGCACTGTACTCGTTCCATAGGTCCCATGAAAACACTGATGTCGAATAACCCCATCTGGCAACCGCATAACGAAGATATCTTTCGAAATACCGCATGGCCTCTTCATTTGTGAAATATTCATTCTTGGTATCGAGTATTCCTCTGTTCGCCCGGTTATAGGTATGGATATCCCACTGACGATTGAAATTATATTGATTGGTCAATGTAAGCATATGATAAATGCCCAGATCCTCACCGAGTTCCAGGAGTTGATCCAGATTCCAGGAATTTTCAAGATTTATTTTACCCAGACCCCGATCAGGTCTTCCGGGATCACGGGTTAATTCCTGGATATCAAAATTACCGTTTGTCAGGAACAACCGGTTAAAATTTCCACCAGCATCAGAAAACCTTTTATAGCATCCTCCTTCATCCGCTCCGATTCTGTCCATACCAATCCCAAAAAAAGGTGTGTCATCAGTGAAGTCAAAATAAAGTGGGTTACTCCTCGATACTTTTATAAATCCATGACTGGTACCAAAAGATAAACAGTCGAATTCACCTGACGCCGTTTTTATTTCTTCACTTTTGTTAAAAGCATATATCTGATAGGTATATTTCCCGGGAAGAGCAGGTGTAAAACGTACTTTCCAGACTGGATCACCTACTTTTTCTATCTTATTTAGAGCATTCTGGTAATATTCCTGATAAAAAAATCCAGGTACAGTGACCCAGCTTCCATCAGGCATATTAAAAACTGCATCCACCCTGATCTGATCCGGATCAAACGGATTATCCCATTTTCCAACCAGGTTAAATGTAATTTCAAATTTTTCATATAAACCGATCTTTCCGGAATTAACAATCAATTGTGAAATCTTTAGAGGGGACCTTGAAGATAGTTCAACAAGATTGGCCTGCTCATTTTCCTGGGCATGGATAACAAAATATAAAGCGGAGAGCAATACCGAAAAAATAATTTTGTTCATTTTTAAGTGATTAAAAAAATTTCTGTCAAAGCATAATGTTAATTCCAATTTGCAGTAATTGATGCTATGATCAAAAAATTTTATAATTTTTCATAAATTCAAGATGTGAAAAAAAATCCCAGATCGAATTAATTCATCATTTTTTAAATCCAGATTATCATGGAAAAATATTTATTTAAAATCAATGCCCCACTCTTAGTTATTTTTTTGATTATAACATCCTGTATTTCGCCATCGCCCACCTTATGGGACCTGGCGAATGAAAATAAGGATTTGCTCAGGATTTCAACGATTTTTACTGCACAGGACGTACGTGATAAATTATCTTCAGAAGGAGGACTGGACAGTGCAATCATGTGGTGTAAAGATGCCGGTATCACCCGTGTTTTCGTCGAATCTTTCAGGGATGGATATACTGCAGAGCGGGAAACACTGAT
>Ga0209536_100005339_pt1 | contig 20000 bp, 19 predicted proteins | sample DeeMarSeWOR28_12_FD_187461 | JGI IMG/M metagenome (GOLD analysis project Ga0209536, IMG submission 187461) | Marine sediment microbial communities from White Oak River estuary, North Carolina - WOR-2-8_12 (SPAdes) (version 2) | ecosystem: Environmental > Aquatic > Marine > Intertidal zone >...
CAATAAAGGATAATGGCCTGACGGCGCTGGAACTTTTTTCCTCTTCAGAGCGGTCGTGGCAGATGCAGGGCAGGATAGATCTTAACCCCATGTACCTGAACCCTCCGTCAAATGAGGACGAATTCAAGAGTGTTACAATGGCCTATATCCTTGAAGGCGCTTTCCCCAGTTATTTTGCCGACAAACCAGTTCCGGCCCGGGAAGAGGAGAAAGATGAGTCGCCTGAGGAAGCAAAGGCAGAGGAGAAAGAAGATTCAGGCATGGATATGTCAAAGATCGTTACTGAAGGGGTTACGATTAAAAAGGGTAAGCCTGGCAGAATATTCCTGATCGGCACATCTGAAATTCTCAAGGACAATGTCATTGACGACGAAGGCCAGACGCCGAATGCACAGTTTGTGATGAATGTTATTGACTACCTGAATGGCAGGGGAGATATTGCTGTTATGCGCAGTAAGACGCAGAGGTTTAATCCTCTGCGGGAGGTTGCCCCTGGCGTAAGGACCGGCATTAAGGCCGCAAATATTGTTGGACTGCCTGTTCTGGTTGTCATTGCAGGTATGACTGTATGGGCCAGGAGGAGAACCAGAAAAAGAATGATCCAGAGGATATTCGGTACATGATGGGGAGAGGCATATGAAAGCTGGAAAAGAAATGGCCATTTTGATCTTTGTTATTGCTGTCCTGGTTTTTTATATCACTTCAGAGAAGGGGGATAAAACTCACTATGAACTGCCTGCAATTGAGGCGCTGAACAGAGATGATATATCCGGGATAAAATTGCTCAGGGATGATTCAGAGATTCTCATGATAAGGAAAAACGATACATGGCTTGCAGGCCCGCGGGAATACCCTGCCGACACTTCACTTATTACAAAAATGCTTGATACGGTAAGCGGGATCAGGCTCACTGCTCTTGCATCAGAATCAAGAAATTATGCTTTGTATGAGCTTGATGCAAAGAAACAGATAGTGGTCGAGGTCCTGAAGGGTGACAGCCTGCTGCGGAAACTTACGATAGGCAAACCTGCATCATCTTACAACCAGACCTTTGTCCTCCTTGACGATGATTACAGAGTGTATCATGCAGAGGGGAATATACGAAATGAATTTGATAAATCCCTGAATGACCTGCGCGACAAAAAAGTTCTGACGATCCAGGAAGAAATATCTCAAGTCACGATCAGGAAAGGCAATGATGAGCTTAATCTTGTCAGGGCAGTGGCGCCCGTTTCCGTGGATGTGAGTGAGGAAAATAAGCAGCAGAAGTCAGACGACAGGGGTCCGCAATGGACAACTGCTGATGGGAAGCCCGTTAAGTCAGGAGAGGTAGATGATATTCTCAAGACACTGTCCAGTCTTGTCTGTGATTCCTTTATTGAGGAGAAATCAAAGGAAGACCTGCTGTCTCCTGTCTATACCGTTACCGTGCAGGGGTCAAAAACCTATTCACTTTCCTTTTTTGAGAAAGAGGATGATAAATACCCCGCTCTTTCATCGGAAAGCGCCTATCCCTTTCTTCTTTCCTCCTGGAAGGCGGACAAAATTATGAAAGATCCGGAAAAGCTTTTAGAATAGGGGCAGTTGTCAATTGTAACACCCGCTTTTCCCTGTCAAGTGTGAAAAAATACTTGATGAAATCAACGTTTTCGTTTAATCTACTCTTGAATTATTCCCTTTGTTTGTAAAACCAGCTGCATGTCTGCTGTGACAGTATGGGGTTTTAAAAATTCAGTGTAATTTATATGATTACGGAATATTAGCTCAATATGACTACCTGTTCTGCCGATAATCATTGTACACACTGGTGAATATGAGAAGCTCTACGGAGGGAACTATGAATGAAGAACGGCGTATATATAACAGGTTTGAAATCCCCCTTGACGTGAAGTTCAGCATATCAAAGGGAGATACAGACTACAGGGGCATTACGAAAAACTTTTCCCGCTCTGGTCTTTGCCTTGAATCGCGTGATGCTACCCCTGTCTCGGGGGATGTCATTGATCTCAATATCAAGCACCCGAACGATGACACCTATGTCTCTGCCGTGGGCGATGTGGTTTGGCAGAGGAAAGATGACGATAGGTGCCTCATGGGAATACGGATTCTTGCTATGGACAAGGGAGCCAAGACCGATATCCTGAATTGTGCCTATGATAACTGGATAGCGGCAATGCAAAGCTGATCCTTGTTCATGCACTGACACAAAAGTGCTTTCCTAAGTAATGAATAAACTGAATCCCCTGTCCTTTTTCACATCATCAATCAGGGTCAAGATAATGCTGTCCCATTTCTGCCTTGTTTTGCTGCTGGCACTCATCCTTGGTGTTTCCACTCATTATGTTTCAATGAATAATTTCAAGATAGTTCAGGAAAAACAGATGAGATATGCAGCTCTTCATGGTGCTGAAATGATATACGATCAAATCGCAGATAGAGTTGATTTACTGCATGAAGTAGCAGTCAGCATGGAAGTAGATCACTATAATCAAAGCTATAATGAGTCTCTCCTGGAAAAACACTTTACTCGCTACAGTAATGATTTTCCCATAGTAAATTACTTCAATAAAGACGGATCTCTTGAACTTTCTGTTGATAATGGAGATTTACTGATAAAACAAATGCAGGATTTACGGGATACCACTCTTTATCAGGAGATTATCGGTGAACGGAACAGAATTTTTCAGGATGAGGACTTTTACAGCAGTAACCGTGGACCGGTTTTGACCTTCGGCATAATGAGGGAAAGCTTCTTTGGTAAATTCGAGGGGATAATAACGGCGTCTGTGCCCCTCTTTGACATTATCAGGTCAATTAATTTTCTCCGCTTTAGTCAGTCCGGGTTTGCTGTCATCATTGATCAGTCAGGAAAGATCATGTTTCATGATGACAGGAGGAAGCTTTTCCAGGACATTCCTCTCAAGGATATGGAAGCGGAGGAGTTGATGGCAGGCTCAGGTGATTTTGCAACAGGATTTAAGAGGGTTACTGTTTTTGGTACTGACAGCTTTGCCGCCTATGCCCCTGTGGAGGAAAGAGACTGGTCATTCCTGATAATCATCCCCTATAAGGATTTTATGGCAGCCCCTATCACGATTAAAAATGTTGCTATTATGGTGAGCGGTATTATTTTACTGGCAGGACTGATTGTTTCATGGTTTTTGTCCTCCGGAATAGCAAAGCCGATCCTCAACCTCACCCGTGCAACGGAAAAGCTGAAAGAATTTGACATGACGCAGCGGGTGAATATTCAGTCATCAGATGAAATTGGTATCTTAAGCGACTCATTCAATAAAATGGCTGATGAATTGCAGACTGCCATATCTTCTCGTGACAGGGAAATAAGCGAGAGGGCAAAAGCCGAGGATCAGATCCGCAAACTCACCCGCGGTGTGGAACAAAGTCCGACCAGCATAATCATAACCGACCGCACGGGCATCATAGAATATGTAAATCCCAAGTTTACTGAGGTAACTGGCTATACCTTTGATGAAGTAGTTGGCATGAAACCAAGTCTGTTCCAGTCTGGTGAGCAGAGTGAGAAGTTTTATCAGGATCTGTGGAGCACGATCCTTGGGGGAAAAGAATGGCGGGGAGAGCTTCGCAACAGAAAGAAGAGCGGCGAATTGCACTGGGAGTCTGTTTCAATATCGCCTATAAAGAATGCGGATGATGTGATAACCCACTTCATTGCCATGAAGGAAGAGGTGACAAAGCGTAAAGAGGCGGAATTGGCCCTTGAGCACAAGGCCTTTTACGACCAGTTAACTGGCCTGCCGAACCGTGCACTTTTCAGCAAACACCTGAAACGGGTCAGCAGACGGGCCAGCAAAGATTCTCATTATCAGTTTGCAGTATGTTTTATGGACCTTGACCGCTTCAAAATAATAAACGACAGCCTGGGACACACTGTGGGAGACAAGCTGCTTGTTGCTGTTGCCAGACGGCTTGAGGCCTGTATCCGTCCCAATGATATTGTTGCCCGTTTCGGGGGAGACGAGTTTGCAGTGCTGCTTGATGACACCAAATACATGAGTGAGGCAACTCACGTAGCAGACAGGATCCAGCAGCAGCTTAAGTTTCCCTTCAGTCTTGACGGACAGGAGGTATTTACAACGGCAAGTATAGGGATTGCACTGAGTTCTGGCGAGTATGACGGGGAGGACAGCATTCTTCGTGATGCTGACTCGGCAATGTATCGGGCCAAGGCCCTTGGCAAGGCCCGTTATGAGATCTTTGACACGGAGATGCACAAAAGCGCGATGAAGATTATGCAGCTGGAAGCTGATCTCAGGAGGGCAGTGGGCCGGGATGAATTTATTGTCTATTACCAGCCTGTTGTATCACTGACAGAGGGGAAAATATGCGGGGCCGAAGCGCTTGTGCGCTGGAAACACCCGGCACACAACATCATTCCACCCATGGATTTCATACCCCTTGCCGAGGAAACGGGCTTGATATCGTCATTAGGTGAACTGGTACTGAAAACCGCCTGCTCCCAGAACAAGACATGGCAGGATGCCGGGTACAACCCCATATTGATGAAAGTAAATTTTTCAGCGCGTCAGTTCCATCACAAAAATGTCGTGGAGATGATCAAAGACGTCATCAGGGACACAGGCATGTCCGCAGAGTATCTGGATATAGAAATCACGGAGAATATAGCCACGGAAGAAGGCAGCGTAACCATTCTGAATGAACTGAGCAGACTTGGTATGCAGATATCCATTGATGATTTTGGTACCGGGTATTCATCCCTTGGTTTAATCAAGAGTTTTCCAATCAGCACAATAAAAATTGACCGCTCTTTTATCAGGGATATCACGATTGACAAGGATGATGAGGCTATTGTCAGGGCGATCATTGCAATGGCCCATAACCTGAAGATAAGGGTCGTTGGAGAAGGGGTTGAAAAAGAGGATCAGAGAAAATTCCTCAGGTCCCACCATTGTGACGAAATACAGGGATTTCTTATCAGTAAGCCAGTATCTTCCCTGGAGTTTACCAGGCTCCTTGAAAAGGACAAGAAAAAATTAAGTTCAAATAAGCCGGCTTAGGTCTGCAATGAGACACTTCCCGTGGGAAGTGAATCCAGCGTGCCATTCAGTTTTTACTTTTCTCAAAATCTTCATAATCTTCCCTCGTAATTTATGTATAATTATTGATCAGATACAGCCATGTCAGAAGAATATAACTTACAGGGCCTCTCAATACTGATAATCGATAATGATACTTTTTCGTCAGCAAGTATCTCGGAGGCGATGCGCGGCTTTAATGCAACGGTGTATTCTGTTGAGACTGTTAAAAAAGCAGCAGACATCCTCTCCAGAGAACACGTGCAGGTAATACTGGTTGCGCTACAACTTGCAGATGAAAAATTCCTGAATATGATCAAACAGTACAAGGTAAAACATGCAGACTCTCTTTTTTTTCTCCTCACAGAGCAGAACTATTCACTCGTCGAGCCTATGGATGATGCTGTCAAGCGCATTCTCAACGATTACTTCCAGAAACCGCTGGATGCAGCTCGATTTGCTGAAGTCGTGGGGACAAGTTTTGGCAGACCGCCATCAACAGGCACCTCTCTTTCTATTGTAGAGCCTATTATTTCAAGGGCAAAACCGTACTTTCTGTTCCGTTCCTATCAGATGCGGGCAGCCCTTGCGAACCTGCCTGAAATATCCTCATCGGGGCAGACAGTTCTCATATCAGGGGAGACCGGCACAGGGAAGGAACTGGTAGCCCGGGCAGTTCACATGTTAAGCACCCGATCAGATGGTCCCTTTGTCCCCGTAAACTGCGGTGCCATTCCGGAAAGCCTTATTGAAAGTGAACTCTTCGGACATGAGAAGGGTGCTTTCACCGGTGCACACAAAAGAAGGATTGGCAAGTTTGAAACAGCCCATAAGGGGACACTGTTTCTTGATGAAATAGGTGATATGCCCATGAGCCTTCAGGTCAGGCTCCTGCGGGTGCTTGAAGATAAAAAGATATATCGCGTGGGCAGTGAGAAGAGGATACCTGTTGATGTACGCGTTATTGCGGCAACACGGATTGACCTTGAGAGTGCGGTAAGAAACAATCTCTTTCGCGAAGACCTTTACTATCGTCTGAATGTGCTGCGTATCCATCTGCCACCGCTCAGGGATCGTCCTGACGATATCCCCATTCTCGCCCTTCATTTCCTTGAAAGGGCCTTTGATGAGATGGCCCGCCCCCAACCCTATCCGTCTTTTTCCCCTGAAACGCTGCACCTGATGCAGCGTTATCTTTGGAAAGGGAATGTCCGGGAATTGCGTAACGTCATGACCCGGGTAGCGACCTTACTGCCGAATGATGCCCATTTTGTCTTTCCTCACCACATCATGCCCCATCTTGAAGACCGGGAAACCGGAGTCGTTGCGGATGAGGCACTGCAGAGCCGGGAGGGCATATTTATCCCGACCGGTACTGATCTTGCACAGGCCCAGGACATGCTGATTCAGGAAACGCTCAGGCAGACAGGAGGGAACCGTACAAAGGCAGCGTCTCTGCTTGGCATCAGTATAAGGACTTTGCGAAGGAAGCTCAACAGGGACCGCAATAATTAGGACAAAACGACCCATATAGGACATATTGGCCTAATTAAAATAGGACATATTGGCCTATTTTTTCTGCATCAATTCTCAGGCTTTAATCTAACTACCTAAAAAACAAGTATTTTAAATTCTGGCACGGCCTTTGCAAATATAAAATTAATAAAACATAAATTCAAACTCAGAAAGGAGAGTGATGATCATGTTACTGAGAGAATTAGAAAGCATAGGGAGTTTTTTAGATCCCTGGAAAGACTTTGAGCGTATGAACCGATCCTTCTTCAGAAATTCATTGTCAAGATCAAGAGAGTTTCCACTGGTGAACGTCTGGAAAGATGGTAACTCCGCAACATTAACAACAGAGATCCCCGGGCTTGACAAGGCTGATATTGAGATAACGGTAGTAGGAAGGAACATTACCCTCAAAGGGTCAAGGACTCCGGAGGAGCTGTCCGAAGGTGAATCCTACCACAGGAAAGAGCGGTGGTACGGTAAGTTCAGCAGGACAATTGAGATGCCCTTTGTGATCGATGCGGACAAGGTGTCAGCGCAATTCAAACGGGGAATACTGAATGTGCACGTCGAGCGCGCTGAAGCGGACAAACCAAGAAAGATATCCATTAAATCAGAGTAAAGGAGGTGAATGAAATGTCAGACAACAGAAAAGACATAGAGAAGAAAGAAGCCAGACTCGATCACGGAGTAGAACGTACAAGAGACAGACGGGTCTATTCTCCGGCAGTAGATATTGTTGAAAGAAATGACGATATCCTCCTTACAGCCGATGTACCGGGAGTGGATGAAAAGTCAATTGATATTACGTTGGAAAAAAACCTGCTCACACTGCATGGAACGATTGAAGCTGATATCCCTGATGCACTGAAACTTGGACATGCTGAATACGGCATCGGCGATTACCACAGGACATTTACCCTTTCAGATGAGGTGGACCGGGACAGGATCAGCGCCAGCGTTAAGAACGGCGTACTGAAACTTGTGCTTCCCAAATCTGAACGGATGAAGACAAGACGGATAGACGTAGCCGGTGAAGCATAAATTCAATTCAAGAAAGGGGGTGACGTTATGTCAGTCAGAGATTTAATACCACGGGCTTTCAGGAAAAACCATGTACCTGTAAAGTACGAACATGATGACCCATTCTCACTCCTGAGACGTGAAATGGAATCTATCTTTGACAGCTTTCACAGGGAATTTCAGATCAATACCTTCTTTGACAGGGAAGATCATCTTTTCACTCCGCGCATTGATGTGAAGGAAAATGACAAAGAGATCAAGGTCTCCGCTGAGCTCCCGGGAATGGACGAGAAAGATGTAGAAGTCCTTCTTGAAAGAGATTCTCTCACCATCAAGGGAGAAAAGAAGGATGAGAAGGAAGACAGGGGCGATGATTATCACCGCCTGGAACGTTCCTATGGAACATTTTCGCGGACCCTGCACCTGCCTGAAGAGGTAGAACCTGAAAAGATCACAGCTGATTTTAAAAAAGGGGTTCTCACTGTGCATATACCCAAGACAGACAAGTCAAAGACGGAGAGCAAAAAGATCAATGTAACAGTCAACTGAGACATGGCTTTTCGACAACCGGTATCTGATGGCACACGCTGTCAGGTACCGGTTTTTTTTATTTGTAATAAAAACCACTTGGATTCGCCGGTCCCCGAATATATCTTTAAAGTCAGGTTTGGCATGAAAAAACAATCAGTACATAATATATACTTTAGAAGTCAGCAAGAAATAGACATCCATATTGTCATTGCGAGCCAAAGGCGAAGCAATCTCTGGAGATTACTTTGTCGATACTCTCCTCGTAATGACAATTTCTTGTTATATCCATAATAATCCTGAGTGAATCGTAGAGGAGGGCATATGAATATCAGTAACAGTGATGTCAGGGAGTTAACTGCTGAAATACCGGAAGGACACCAGCACATCCGGATTACTATCGAGATCCAGGACGGGCAGAGTTTTACCTTTCAGGAAGCAACCATTGCAAATCTTGTCAGGGCCTATATATCAATCAAAACCCACCCTGTGCAAAAAAAAGTGGTTCTCAGAGGAGCAGTCCTTGAAGAAAGAAAAAAAGGCTACGCTGAATGGCAGCTGCTGGAGCAGGAATGAGCGACTGGCAGTTTTTCCGTTAAAATGTATAAACTGAAGTGTGTTTAAGGTTCGGTGCTTGAAATGCTGAAAAAGATAAAATTCATAGGAAAACTCTATTTATACAAGCTGCAGGGTCTGCTGGGTCTGAAGAGATCGGACATCATGTCAGTCATCAATGATTATTACAGGGAAGATTTTAAAAAGATTGATACAAAAGATGTGGCGGTCATACTTCCTCACTGCCTTATCAGTGATAAGTGCCCGGCAAAATTCTCAAAGCTTGACGGTATTCTGTGCAAGAAATGTGAACTCTGCGGCTGTGGCAGGATCTACGAATTTGCAGAAGAGAAGTCATATCAGTTTTATATCTCTCCCAGTGTTGGCTTTACCAAGAGGCTTTCCCGGCGGAAAAACCTGAAGGGGATCATAGGTGTTGCCTGCGATTATGAGATTGAGAAAGGCATTGCCAGTGAAAAAATAACAGACAGGGGAGTGCAATTAAACGGAAGGCGGATAAAGACGCAGGGTATTCATCTTGATGTGTACGACTGCGTAAAAAACAATGTTGACTGGGAAGCAGTCAAGAACCTCATGTGATGTTCTGTGGTCTCAGTCAAATTGAGACTTGAGATCAAAAAAGGACTTCTTCAGCTCCTCAACCTCTTTGTGCAGGGAAGCAACCTGTTCTTCCAGACTGGAGATGCGTTCATTTTCAAGCTTCACCTGCAGTACAGCCGGCTCATCAGTCATCGTAGATTCATCAGCATCCGCAATTTCCGGAGTACCGGCAAAGAGATGCATATAACGCCGCTCTTTTCTGCCCGCCTGACGGGGAAGCTTTATGATGAAAGGATCATCACCTTCCATTAATCCATTCAGTATTGAGTCTACTTCCTGAAGGTCCTTAAATTTATACATCCGATCTGCCCTCCCCCTGATCTCACCTGTTGTCTGGGGACCGCGGAGCATCAGTTCACAGAGCACAGCAACCTCAGAGGCCTTGAGATGTAACCTGTCTGCAACGTGATGCTGATACTTGGGAACGCGGCTGTCTGATTTGTACAGCTTTTCTGTGAGGCCTTTTTCCTGCAATGACTCAAGACCGCGTACAACAGTAGTTTCATCAAAGGAGACAAGCGGGTTGCGGTTCGACTTCTGGTTGCAGGCATTCCTCAGTGCGTTTAAGGTCATGGGGTAATAATCCGGCGTTGTTATTGATTTTTCTACAAGACATCCAAGAATGCGGATTTCAATATCATTTAATAGAAGGATCATCTGTTCTCACTTTACTGAAGTTCTGTCTATCCATTTGAAAATTAAACAATTTCTGTCTGGTGGCGAATCATGCATGCCTTGCATACCTATTTTGCGTTGCCTTCTTTACTCAGGTATGATACATATCATAGTATCAACAGGTTTCTGCGATAAATTATTATATCATGGAGAAAGAAGGAAACTATGAAAAAAATTGTTCTATTTGCTGCTGTTGTTTTCATCTGCCTCACGGGTATCGGACAGGCAGGTTTCCTTGATAATTTATTCAAGAACATAGGACCAGTAACCCAAAAAGCACCGACGAACAGTGAGATCATTTCCGGGCTGAAAGAGGCATTGTCTGTGGGAACGGAAAAAGCAGTAAAAGAGGTGTCACAGATTGACGGCTATCTTGGCAATGAGGCCATAAAAATCATAATCCCTGAGAAAATACAGAACGTTGCAGATGTTTTGTCCAAGGTGGGGTTTCAGAGACAGGTCGATGATTTTGTGACCAGCATGAACAGGGCGGCGGAAAAGGCAGCTGTAAAAGCGGCCCCGCATTTTGTTCATGCAATCAGGGAAATGTCCTTTGACGATGCCAAAAAGATCCTGAAAGGAAGTGATTCGGCTGCCACCGACTATTTCAGGACAAAGACATCTGACAAACTCTATGCTGACTTTAAGCCGGTCATCTCATCGGCAATGAACCAGGTTGGGGCAACGGCCAATTATAAAAAGATGATGGATTCCTATACCGCACTGCCCTTTATGAAGGATGTTGCCATTGATCTTGATGATTATGTTACAAATAATGCCCTTGACGGGCTTTTTTATATGATTGCTGAAGAGGAAAAGAAGATCAGGACCGACCCTGCAGCACGGGTGACTGATCTCCTCAAGAAGGTGTTTAGCAACTAAGGAAACAATTACTTAACCTGAACAAAAGGAGGACAACATGAAGAGGCAGAGAATTGTGGCAACACTGTCAGCTTTATTTTTCATTATGTCACTGGGGGTGTTCTTTGTTCCGAACAACGCGGAGGCTGAGAGCAAAGACAGTATCTATAGCGATGAGATGAAGGCCCTTGAAATGAGGCACAAGGAAGAGATGAAAGTAATGAAGCAGCGCCAGAAAGAAGAGAAAGAGGCCCTGAAAAAAAGATACAAGCATGCCGATCGTGAGAGGCATGACTACGATGATAGTGATCATGGTGGGAAAAAGGATGATGACAGGGACGACAGGTATAAACATGATGACGACAGGCATGATGACATGATGAAAGACAAAGAGAAAGGTATGAAGAAGAAATATTAAATGAAGGAGTGATGTCATTCTGAACCTGCATGCTGTCAGGCAGGTTTATTTCAGAATCTTGTAATGTGTTTATGAAGACCGGGCCGGATTGTCCGGTTAAACCGGACAATTACGTATGTCTGTTTTCGGTAGATAGCAGGCTTGTTGTCTGATGCAGTTGTGGGTAATATGGAAAATAACGAAATAACCGGCGGGGAAGAAAAGAAAAAATCCCCATCAGGATGCCTGAAGATCCTGGGAGGTGCGACAGTCATTGCTCTGGTCATAGCGCTTATTGCCGGGCTGTGGGTAAAGCAGAATATCTATGCCTCTGAATTCAGGCCTGCCAAGCTGAGTGCCCGGGAACAGGAACAACTGGATGCCAAACTTTCCAGGCTTGAACAGTCTGCACGAAGGGACCGTTCTCTGTCCTATGGGAGACTTGCCCCTGAACCATACACAGAGGAAGGGGCAAAGCGGGAGATAAGCCTCACTGAGAAAGAATTGAACTCCATCATTGCACACGATCCTGAGACGGCCCGAAGGGTTGCCATTGATTTGTCAGAAGATCTACTGAGCGTAAAGCTGGTTGTCCCTCTTGAGGAGGACATTGCCGTACTTGGCGGGACGACGCTCAAGATTACAATGGGATTAATACTGCGCTATGAAAACGACCGCCCTGTTGTCGCCCTGAGAGGCATCAGCATTGGCGGTATCCCGATGCCCAATGCCTGGCTTGGCTACATTAAAAACAAGAACCTTGTGGAAGAATTCGGTTCAGAGCAGGGGTTCTGGCAGCTCTTTTCAGAGGGGGTAAGGGACATCAGTATCAAAGAAGGGCATATCAGGATCAGACTTAAGAGTTGACAGCAGTAACTCCTTTTCACCATTCAGCACTATCTTGATTATCATTCCCGCCCTCAAGTATTATATTTACTGAAATAAGATTGCCGGGTATTCCATTCATGAAAAAACATAAAGTGGTTGCAAAAATGAAGGACGGAACAGTTAAGAAGGGGAAGACCGATAATTTTGCTCCCCACAGGCCTTTTTTTCATATGGAATTCGATGATGGTACAAAAGAGGACGTGGAGCTTGAGAGTCTGAAAGCACTCTTTTTTGTAAAAGACTTTCAGGGAAAAAAGGATTACAAGGAAAGGTATCGAACCGTGCCCCGATGGAGTGGGACAAAGCTCAGAGTCGAGTTTGCCGATGGAGAGTCAATCATAGGGTATGCTTTGGAATATGACGCAGACAAAAGTGGTTTTTTTCTTACACCTGCAGATATAAAGGGCAACAATGAGCGGGTTTATATCGTTGCTTCTTCGACAAAAAATGTGATCTATCTGTAAACTCCTGTGCTGTCTCGGTCATAATTTACCAACAAGGTCATTTCGAAAGGCAGCGAGAAATCTTGCCCTTAGATTGCTTCGGTCGGTCCGACCTCGCAATGACTGCAGAAAAATGGTTTTCTACAACAATCCTCTACTCAGGCGGCTTTATTGATCCTGTTTCGAAACTTTTCTATATGGTCCTGAATAGTTCTGGCATCTGATTCAACCTGCTTCAGGAAGTTGATGATCTCTTCCCGTTCAGCACCCTTCTTTTCAACCATCTGCTCCAGGGTCTGTATATCAGTGTCATAGGACTGATAACGTTCCAAGAGGATCGTATACAGGTGCTCCGTAGCTGCGTCAAGGAGCTTGGCAATATACTGAAACTTGAAATTTTCACGGTAATTCTCAAAGTGGAATTTGATTGCTTCCTGTGTTTCTCCCTTGATCAGTCTGACCCCGTCCTGCAGTGCCTTCATCTGCTCTTCCCGTTCGTCCTCAGGTGATTTCTTAATCACCTTTTTGAAAAATTTGGTCATTGAATAGAGCCCGAGGCGCATTGCTGCACCGGCCCGTATCTTTGATGAATAGTTAAGTGTTGTCGAGGAAGAGGGCAGCGTTATTCCTGATGAGAATTTCAATGAGTCGAGACTGAGAAGTCTCTGTCCGGCGCTGCCTGCAGTCAAGACCTGGGCCTGATTGCTGACCGATGCCTTCAGACCTTCAATATCTTCTATTGCCATTGAGTAAAAAGGCTGGGCAACGGAGTCCAGGGCCTTCTGAATCCTCTGCTCCAGGAGCGATGAAAAACGGGCTATTTCAGGATTGATGGTTTGTGCCATAAAAGAGTCAACTGCCTGTTTGAATTCCTGGAAAAGAAGATAGAGTGATCCGGAAAAACCCGAGGCCTCCAGTTTGCTGCGGTATTTCTCCACAGCAATCTCATGGTCATTGATAAACTGAGTGGCCTCGGATATGGCGCCGCCAGTATGGACATTAAAAAATTTGTCAATTTCAGACTTGATCTTTATCATGATTTCATCTTTTGCGCCATTGAGGGTGCTCTTGATAAGGGTCCGCATCTGCATCATGCGTTCATGGTGTTTCCCCATAGTCTCAATTGCCGATGAAGCCCCTGATGCATCTTTTTCCATAAGCTCTTTGTTTGTCTCTATCCAGCGCAGTATCCCCGATACCATGATGTTTATACGTTCGATATGATTTTTCAGAAGCAGCGATGACCGTTCCTGAGACAGCTTGCTGTTGAGCACGGACTCAAATTTCTTTTTCTCGTCCTGGGAAAAAGAAACCATGTCAGCTTCCTCCTCCCAGTGGGCAAGTCTGAGCCCGTCTCTTTTTGAAAGACCGTCCGACATTGATCTGAAGAGATTGAAGAGGGCGGAAAATGCATATACGACCGGTGCCGGTTGTACAAGGGCAAGCTCTTCCTTGATCTTGTTAACTATGTTCAGCATGTCTTCCTGCGATTCGTGCTCGCTCAGGTCGCAATTGACGATAAATAGGATATTTTCTGATATACCCATGGTCTTTAACATGGTGAGAAAATGCACATCCGCCTGGCGAAGTCCGGTACGGCTGCTGATAACATAAACGATAAAGTGAGCCCTCATGAGGTAATCCTGGATCATTACAAGATGGTGAGGGTTTGGTGAATCACTGCCCTGGCAATCGGCAATCTCGATAGTGCTGTCGAGACTTCTGCTGTCTATCTCCAGTTCAATGTCTTTCAGATAAACAGCAAGAGAGTCCTCTCCTGCAAATTCCTGATGTTCAGTGAACCTCTTGCCTGAGAATTCAGCATCGCTGGAGTCTGTGGAGATATATGTACTGAACCGGTCATAGCCTTTCAGATAGAGGGAAAGAAGTACGCTGTTTGAATTAAAGGTTCCGTCAGTGATTCTCAGTTCCGGGCTGAGTTTATCAAGGGCCCTGGTGAGCGCCTTTCTGTCTTCAGCACGTCTGATGTCAAAGGTATTGTCCGTAGTCTGGCGGTCCCAGGAAGGGAACAGTACCAGTGCCTGCTCAATGTCGGCGTTGACTTCGCTCCAGGTCTTGAAGAAGAGCCTGGCCTTCAGGTTCTTACCGCTGCGGATTCGTGTGACTATTGAGGTCACTACCCCGGCGCCCCGCTTGAGATAATCACCTTTGAAGAGTGAATTGATAAATGTACTTTTGCCTGATTTGATAGGGCCGATCACCGCAACCCTGAATACCTCATCCATGATTTGCTGGCGTATATCAGCACAACCCTTCTTCCAGTCATGAAAGCGCTCATCAGTGAAATCAGGCCTCTCCTGAATTCCCTGCAGCAGTGCCATGAGCGTTTCATTAATATCCAGCAATTCCTCTTTCAGGCTGTCATGAGATTCTTCCATATATAGTTTCCTGTTCAGATCAGACCATGTATAAATTTGAGAGCGCCTAATATTATATGATATTTCTTCATAATAATTGACAGATTGAGCAAAATTTTTGAACATGCCCGTCGTTAAAGAAAAAAGGGGAAGATCAAGACTGCAAGGTCCCGTTCCCTTTACCTTTCTGTAGTGATGACAGAATTGACTGAAAAATATCGCTTGACAAAAGAATGATGTTGTATTATTTTAAAACTATGGAACTATCGAACTATTCCAGAATATTCAAGGCCCTCTCCAATGAACAGAGGCTGAAAATCTTTATGATGATCTACAAGAATTGCTCAACCGAGAAAGGTGACAGTATCAAGGCAGAATTCAGATTTAAGGAGGAACCCTGCTGCAGTATGAAAGGAGGAGTTGAAAGGGCATTTACCTTGATCTGTGACTGCATGAATCTTTCCCGTTCAACAGTGTCTCATCACTTCAAGGAACTCCAGAATGCCGGGCTTATAACCTGTGAGCGGGAGGGGCAGACCTATAGATGTCATGTGAATGAAGACGCGGTCCAGGCAGTAAAGAACTTTTTGAGTTGATTTTTTTTGACCAAAGAGTTCGAGTGTAGTCAAACATTAGAACAGAAGGGAGGTGAGATACATGAATCAAGAGTGTTGCAATATCAGGGTCAGCGAGACCGAGAAGGGATTCAGCATTGAAGTTGAGGGTGACACTGTCAAGGAGCAGTGCAGGGAGATGATGGAGAACTGCTGCTCTGGAGACACTATGAAAAATTTCTTTCAGTCATGCTGTACTCCAGAAAAATGAGGAGATACCATTCCGGTCTGCATAGTGGGATAGTTCACTGCAGGCCGGAATGCAATTACTGTTTATGCTGTTTCGCTTTCTATGCTTCCCTCTCAATACATGTTAAACACACTCCTTGAACTGCTTGACAATATTTACAATGCTGTGTAAATATATCCTACTTTTCATTTCTACTCAATGATTAAAGACGTCAAATCAGACTGTTAGAAGAAAGGTACTCTGTTGTCGGGGATAAAACTCTGACAAGCACAGTGGAACGGTACGATGGCTTCACTGACAAAAAAAGAGATTGAAGCACAATTAAAGAATCTTGGTATAGATTCTGTCTCTGAACAGAGAGCCTACTTTGACGATTACAGGAAGTACTGCAGTATTCACAACACAAAAAAAATATCTCCTCACATTTTGTCCGAAATTAAAGCTGCAACGGCACAGGCGGGGAGCAAACTGGCCCATGCCTGGATGTCAATGTTTTCCGTCGCCACAGGAATTCTTGCATTATCAAGATTAAAGACCTATAAACGCGTAAACAGGTAGCACCCTGCTTTGTGACGAAGATAAGCCTCAGACAGATTTTTACCTTTTATGTACCTGAAAGAATGAATTGCTTTTAATTCATTGAGAATCCTTTAAAATATGCCAAGAAGATCACATGAACGGATAGCATCGTACTTCAAGGCACGGTTTTCCTGTCATGATATTGACTACAGCGGAACGGTCAGGAACCTCTCAGAGAAGGGTATGCTTTTAGAGACGGATGAGCTGTATTTCCCCTTTGATTCAAAATTTGAAGTAACCATCCATCTTCAGGATAACTCATTGCAGGTGCCTGTGAGGCTCAACAGGGTCGTTCTGTCACCGGGAGCAGAAGACAGCATAGGAGTGGAAGTGACGGATCCATCGCCCGACTATCTGCAGTTCGTCGGCGACCTGAGAAACAATATGCCATGACCTCAATCGTGACTTGTCTGTTCCAGAGGGGTTTTATAAATAATCTTTTTTTCTCATCAGGATCATAAGGCTGTTTTTTCTTTCCTGAAGGGCTTCAGTAAATCTTCAAGAACAAGATACAGTGAGGGAACAAGAAGCAGTGTAATGAAGGTCGCAAAGAGGATGCCGAACCCCAGACTGACTGCCATGGGGATGAGGAACTGTGCCTGCATGCTCTTTTCAAGGATAATGGGAGTGAGTCCCAGTGATGTTGTCAGAGATGTCAGGATGATTGGACGGAAACGGCGTTTGGCAGCCTCCACTATGGCCTCTCGCAATTCTTTCCCTTCTTCTCGTTTTGTATTGATGAAACTGATCAGCAGCAGAGAGTCGTTGACGACAACTCCGGTGAGTGCAACCATTCCAAACATGCTGAGGATGCTCAGATCAAATCCCATGATGAGGTGACCCAGTATTGCCCCGACAAAGCCAAAGGGGATTGCTGACATAACGATAAATGGCTGCAGGTAACTCCTGAAAGGGACTGCGAGCAGGGTATAAATTAAGAAGAGGGCCATCAAGAAACCCCGTACCATGCTCTCCATCGACTCTTTTCTCTCTTTTTCCTCCCCGGCAAGATCATAATGAAGACCGGGGTAATCAGTCACCACCGCCTTCAGCACCGAAGCCTCCAGGTCTGTCAGGATATCCTTGGTATTTGCAACTTGACTGTCAACACTTCCTGTTATATTGATGACCCTTTTTCTGTCAGTGCGGTTTATCTCTGTAAAGCCCCGCCCTGCCTGAACAGATGCTGCCTGGGAAAAGGGTATTACTGCGCCGTCACGAGAACGGATTCGTAAAGATTCAAGGTTTCCGATACTCTTCCGTTCTCCCTCGGGATAGCGCACCATTACTTTCACTTCGTCCCTGCCGCGCTGGATCCTGAGCGCCTCAGAACCGAAAAAGGCTGCACGGACCTGTCTTCCGAGGTCTTCTTCCGTAATGCCAAGCGTTCGGGCCTCGGGCCTGAGTTTTAATATAAGTTCACGCTTGCCCCTTGAATAATTATCATCGATATCACTCACACCGGGATAGGTGGCAAGTGCTTCCTTGATCCTGGAAGCTGCACTGGCAAGAACGTCAAAATCATCATGGGCAAGCCGGATGTCAATGTTTTCGCCAAAGCGGACAAGGTCAAACTTGAAGGTAACCGAGTCTGCCCCTGGAACATCCCGGGCGACATCGCGCCATTTCCGTGCCACCGCCGCGGACTTGATATCCCGCTCTTCACTCTGGGTGAGCATAAGAATTATCTCTGAATAATGAGATCCTGACTGAGTGCTTTCCCCGCTGTGTCCGTAAATAATGGTACTCCCAACGAGTGAAAAAATGTGACGCAGAATACTTTTGCCCTCATGCAGGTCCCTGTCAAATTCAGCTGTGGTGTCCATTGCTTTCTGTACCACATAGTTATGGGCCTTTTCAGTGTCATCCACAGGGGTGCCGACAGGCATGTCTATTGAGGCAGTGATAAAATCAGCATCTACCTTTGGCATAAACTCGAACTTGACCAACCCTCCTCCGATGAGCCCTACTGTTATAAACAGCAGGGCAACGGCTGCTGCAACGGTCACATATCTGTGCTGAATACATCGGGAGAGAAATCTCTCATATGGTCCGTTTATAAAATCAAGCAATGCTGAACTGAATTTCTTTCTCGTCCTGTCAATGAACCCCAGGATTCCACGCGTTGAGTTTATTGTCCTGCCAATACTGAGGTGTGCAGGAAGGATGACGAGGGACTCAATGAGAGAGACAAGAAGAATGGGTACAACAACAAAGGGGATGACACGAATAAATTTACCCATTGTTCCGCTGATAAACATGAGGGGTAAAAAGGCCGCAACTGTTGTCAGCACCGAGAATATGACGGGACGGGCAACTTCAAGGGCACCGTTTATTGATGCATCCATATACGACCTGTCTTCACCTCTGTGGGTAAATACATTTTCTCCGACGATTATGGCGTCGTCTACAACGATACCGAGGGCAAGAATAAAGGCAAAGAGGGACAGCATGTTAATGGATACATCAAAAGAGGGCATGAATAATATTGCACCGAGAAATGATATGGGGATACCGAGCATGACCCACAGTGCAAGCCGTATCTGGAGAAAGAGACCGAGCACCAGAAAAATAAGGACAAGACCAATAGCAGCATTCCTCAATAGCAAGTTCAGTCTGCTTCTGTATATTTCAGAGAAGTCATTCCAGGTTGCTATATGGACAGAATCGGGGAGAATATTTTTCTTCTTTTCAACGTAGTTCTTTACAAGACCCGAGATCTCCAGGGGTTTCTGGTCACCTACACGGAAGACTGCAACCATGGCTGCCGGTTGACCATCAAACCGTGCATAAGAGTCAGTTTCCCTGAATCCATCGTTTACAACAGCAATGTCACCGAGCTTCAGTTCTGTGCCGTCTTTCTCCTTGAGTACAGTGACATCGGCATACTCTGTTCCTGTATAGCGTTTCTCCCTGGTCCTGATGAGGACCTCCCCTCCCCTGGATTTAACAGCACCACCGGGAAGGTCGATTGATGATTGACGTACCCTCTCTGCTATTTGATCAAGTGTCAAACCGTAGCGGCGAAGGGTTTCCTCCCTAACTTCTATTGATATTTCATAGGGCCTGACACCTCTGAGGTCTGCCTGTGTGATCTCAGGCAGTGCAAGCAGTTCGTCCCGTATGGCCTCAGCCTGTTCCCGGAGGCTCCGCTCAGGAGCGCTCCCATAGACAACGACTGAAATCACCTCACGACGATTGACCACTTTTGTTATCAGTGGTTTTTCAGCTTCGTCAGGAAAGGTAATGATCCGGTCGACCTCGGTCTTGATATCCTGCAGGACCTGGTCCGGGTCCTCTCCTGAAAGGACTTCGGCTGTCACAACACCGGCACCTTCATTTGCTACAGATTTGATTTCTTTTATACCGGCAATGCTGCTCAGGTTTTCCTCAATTTTCTGAATAATCCCGTCTTCCACTTCCTCAGGGCCGGCGCCGGGATAGGCAACAGTTACATTAATGAGATCCAGGTCAATTTCAGGGAATACTTCCTGTTTGATGGTGAAACTCATGATCAGCCCGCCGACAATGAATATCATCATGAGCAGGTTGGCAGCTACGTGATTACTGGCCATCCATGCGATGGGGCGTCTCATAAAGTCTCCAGATAGATTTGTATTGGTAAATAATTCATTAACTTAGTCAGCAAAATGAAAGATCA
>Ga0209536_100005340_pt1 | contig 19996 bp, 13 predicted proteins | sample DeeMarSeWOR28_12_FD_187461 | JGI IMG/M metagenome (GOLD analysis project Ga0209536, IMG submission 187461) | Marine sediment microbial communities from White Oak River estuary, North Carolina - WOR-2-8_12 (SPAdes) (version 2) | ecosystem: Environmental > Aquatic > Marine > Intertidal zone >...
TTGGTTGGCCGCCAGCGCCGTCAATCGTTCCAGTCTGCAGAGCGCTATAAACATCCGACTTACTCATTACCGTTGGCATAGCCCCCATTCTTTTCAGGGCTTCAATGCAGGCAGGACTTTCATAGAACCTTATTTTCAAGCCATTCAGGTCAGCCGGAGTGCGGACAGCTTTGTCTCTGGTAAACAGATTAAGTGGAGGCACGACGCCACTAACAACTACCTTGATGCCAACTTCCTCAAAGCCGTCGAGGGGGGCGTCGGCGCGTTCGCCGTAGAGCTCTTCCGGCTGATCACGGAGACGGCTCCAGCGACGAGAGTCGACCTCCGCATCGCAGCGTCGTTCCCGGAGCTCGTGCGCAGGGGCTACCTCACCCTGCTGGCGGCGGGTGGCCTGCGGATCCTCTCCTTCGGCGCATCCCGGGGCATCCGCACCCTCAGCGACCTGCGCGCGCTGGTCGAGCGCGTGCGATCCGCCGAGCCGGCGGACTGGGAGACCCGCCCCGAAGACGACCCGCCCCCGCGCCGCCGCGCTCCCACGAGCCCCACCTCCCCCGGCTCCTAGATCGCGCGCGACCGGGTCCGAGGGCGCTCGTGCGGCCAGGTCTCTAGCCGCGGTCCACCTTCCCGCGGAAGAACGCACCCGCCCGATTCAGCGCGGCCACGGCCTCGGGAACGCCGGCGCTCGCGAGCCCCTGGAAGCCGTGGATCATCTCCGGAACGACCTCCAGGTGGACCTCCACGCCAGCACGTCCCGCGAGCCCCGCCATCCGCACGGCGTCGTCGCGAGTGAGATCGATCTGTCCGACCTGGAGGAAGAGCGGCGGAAGATCACGGGGATCGGCGTGGATCGGGGAGACCCGGGGATCGCGCAGGCTCCCCGTCTCGCCCACGTAGTCGCGAGCGCGCGCACGCACGAACTCGGCTTGGGCGAACGGGTCGGGGGCGCGCGGCGCCCGGGCCGACGCTCCCCCCGCCTCCAGGTCGAGCCAGCCGCCGAGCGTCACGACGGCTGCCGGAAGCGCCACGCCCTCGTCTCGCAGCACAAGCAGCGACGCAACGGCGAGGCCTCCCCCACAAGAGTCGCCGATGAAGCCCACCTGCCCGTGTCGGACTCCCTCGTTCAGCAGGCCACGGTAGGCCGCCGCGCAGTCCTCCAGGGCTGCCGGAAAGCGATGCTCCGGTGCGAGTCGGTAGTCCACGAGCAGGACCCGCGCGCCAAAGGGCCGCGCCAGCATCTCGGCGTAGAAGAGATAGCCGTCGCCGCCGGCGGCGATGAACGCGCCGCCGTGACAGAGCACGAGCACGCGCTCCGCGTTCCGGGTCTCGGGTACGTCGATCCACGCGCAGCGAACACCCTCGTAGCGGGTCCACGCCACGTGCGTGCCGTCGGCCACCGGGTGCCCGTGCACGGCCTCGAGCTTCGCTCGGGCAACCGCGAGCGGATCGCCGGGCGCGACCAGGGGATTCGGGATGGCCGCGATCAGGGCCTCGTACTCGCGGCTCGCCATGACCCCACCTCACCGAGGAAGCCCCGGACGCGCGAACGTAGCAGTCTGCTCGCGGCAACCGCCGGCGCGCGACTGCTATCCTCCGCGCCGTGGGGGGAGCGGGACAGCGCGACGGGTCGCGGGCCGTGGGGACGCGCGCCGCGCGTTGGCGGCTGCGCTCCAGCTGCACCGCGCGCTCGATCCATAGCTCGGGTTGGCGGCGACGCTCGGGCTGCACCGGCGGCATCGCCCTGGCCACGCTCATCGGACTCGCCTGCTCCGCCCCCGAGCCGCGCACCCCCGACGTGGTGATCGTCACCTGGGACACGGTCCGCGCCGACCACGTGGGCCCGGCCGCTGCCCCGAACGACCGCTACGCAGAGTCGGCGCCGTCCGCGACGGGGCAGAGCCCGACGCCACACCTCGACGCGCTGGCCCGGGAAGGGGTTGCGTTCGTCGAGGCGCGGACTCCCGTCCCCATCACGCTGCCCGCGCACGCGTCCCTCCTGACCGGCCTCTACCCCCATCACCACGGCGCTCGCGACAACGGACAGTTCCGCGTGTCGGAGTCGGCGCCCGCGCTGGCCGAGCACTTCCGCACTGCGGGCTACGACACGGGAGCCTTCGTCTCGAGCGCGGTGCTGGCACGGGGCTTCGGGCTCGACCGCGGCTTCGAGATCTACGACGACACCCTCACCGCGCGGGTGGGCAACCGGACCGTCGCCTCGCGCCGGGCCGACCAGACCGTCTCCGCGGCCATCGACTGGATCGGGACGCTCCCCCCGCAGCGCCCGGCCTTCCTCTGGGTGCACCTCTTCGCGCCCCACCGACCCTGGCGCGCGCCCCCTGCCTTCGCCGACCGCTTCGATCCCTACCGCGCCGAGATCGCCTTCGCCGACGCCGAGACCGGACGCCTCCTCGCGGCCCTGTCCGCGGCGGGGCGCCTCCAGCGCGCCGTCGTGGTCGTGACCAGTGACCACGGCGAGGGTCTCGGCGAGCACGGCGAAGGCACCCACTCCTACTTCGCCTACGACAGCACGCTCCGCATCCCGCTGGTCCTCTGGGCGGGGACCGCCTCGGGGCTCGCCGTCGCCCCCGGCGCTCGCGTCAGCGGTCCGGCGGCGCTGGTGGACGTGGCGCCCACCCTCGCCGCGGCCGCGGGGATCGAGCCCTTCGCCGCGGACGGGCGATCCCTGGCGGACGCGCTGCGCGGCGAGACGCCGGTCGAAGCGCGGCGTCTGCCTTTCGAGTCGGTGGTGCCGGCGCTCGATTACGCGACGGCTCCGATCTTCGGTGTCCTGGACGCGAGCGGTGAGACGTGGATCGATGTGCCCGAGCGCGAGCGCTACGAGCTTGCGAGCGATCCCGCCCAGCTCCACAACCGCTACCGGCCCTCGGACGCCGCAACGGCGGATGCGATCTTCGCGCGGGTCGAGCGAGCCTGGCCCCCCGAGATCGCTCCCCTCCGCCTCGACGATGTCACCCGAAGCCAGCTCGAGGCCCTCGGCTACGCCAGTGACTCCGAGACGCTGGTCGGAGCGCCGAGCCCGATCGACCCGAAGGCGCGCATCGCGCTCTTCGACTTCAAGAGCCTGGGCGCGGAGACCCTCGGCCTCGAGGAAACGCTAAGCCGGATCGACGCCCTCGGCGCCCACCACGGTCCCGTGCTGGCCCTCGAGCGCTTCCGTGCCGACACGCTGCTTGCGCTCGGGCGCCGCCGCGAGGCCATCGCGGTGCTCGAGCGGGCCGCGCGCGCCCAGCCGGAATCGACGTCGCTGCCGCGCCGCGCCGCCGCGCTGCGGCGCGAGAGCGAAGAGCAGCGCGCGCTCGCCGACGCCATCGCCACCACCTGGGAACGCGAGCCGGATCATCCGACCGCGCAGCGCGACCTCGCGCTCACACTGCACCAGCTCGAGGAGTGGGAGCGGGCGCGGCCCCTCTACGAGGACTGGCTCGCCGCGCATCCCGAGGACGACGCCACTCGCGCCAACCTCGCGCGCCTGCTGGCGTCGAGCGGAGCGCCGGAGACCGCCCTCGAGCGCCTCGCCGAGCGGCGCGCGCAGCCCGGACACGCCGTCGAGCTCGACTGCCTGGCGGGACGGCTGCTCGCCGAGAGCCTCGCGCGCGAGTCCGAGGCCCTCGCTCCGCTGCGCGCCTGCGAGGCCGGGGGCGGCCGCATCAGCGCCCGCGGGCGCGTCCTCCTGAGCGAGGCTCCGACGCCGCGCTCTGCGGGCCCGGCCGCCGCAGCGCCCTGACCCGAAGCCCGAGGCCTCCGCCGGACGCTCTGCGATGGCCGTCTAGAGCAGTCCGCCCGCCGGCGCCGGGCGCGCGCGCTGGTTGTAGAGCAGTGCGCGCAGCCGCTCGATCTCCTCGGGCGTGAGCTTCGAGGCATCCACCGAGAGATCCGCACCGGCCTCCATCCCCCGCTGGACCGCTGGGCGCGCCGAGAGCTCCTCGAACCAGCGCTTGAAGTAGGGGAAGGCGGCGATGTCCTCTCCCTGGCTCTCCCATCCCACGCACCAGGGGTAGGAGATCATGTCGGCGATGGTGTAGGCGTCGCCTGCGAGGTAGCGGCGATCGTAGAGGCGGTTGTTCATCACGCCGTACAGCCGGTTCGTCTCGTCGGCGAAGCGTCGCAACGCGTAGGACTGGTCGCCCTGCGAGTCCTTCAGACGGCGGAAGTGTCCGAACTCCCCGAACTTCGGGCCCTGGTTCGCCATCTGCCAGATGACCCACTGGTTCACCTCGTGGCGCTCGCGCAGCGACTGCGGGTAGTAGCGTCCGGCCTTCTCGGCGAGGTAGAGCATGATCGCGCCGGACTCGAAGAGCGCGATCGGCGCACCGCCGTCGGCCGGATCGGTATCGATCATGGCGGGCATGCGATTGTTCGGGCTGATCGCCAGGAAGCTGTCCTTGAACTGATCCCCCTCGCCGATGCTGCAGGGCACGATGCGATAGGGCATCGCGCACTCCTCCAGCAGGATCGTGACCTTCTTTCCGTTCGGCGTGGGCCAGTAGTGCAGATCGATCATGGCGGACTCCCGGATGACGTGGCGGGTTTGCGGCGCGGGGGCGCGGCCGGCGAAGGGCCGACGCGGACCGATTCTACTCCCACGGGTCAGCGCGGATCGACCCAGATCGGAGAGGTCCAGGCGCGCTCCTGGATCGTCCGCGCGAGCTCCGGATCGCAGCAGGGCTCGAGCACTGCGGGAGTGCCGCCGGCTGCGGTGCAGTCCACCCCGTGCCGGTTGCACACGTACTGGCTCCAGCGACAGCTGGGGTTCTCCACCACGCGGGCGTAGTAGACGGCGGGCCGGGTCGGATCGTGCTCCGGGTCCTCCCACACCGCGCAGAGCTGGTCGGCGCCGGGCCCGTGCGGCCTGCACGTGGCCAGATCCACGCCCGCCGTGGGGTCCGCGCGACCGGCCACGTCGAGCACCCGCACCCGCGTCTCGCCGTCCTCGAGCCAGCCCTTCACGATCTGGATGCGCTGCAGGGGTGTGCTCGGCGCATCGCCCCGGTCGGGATCGCGCAGCGCCCAGACCGCGAAGCGCAGCGGCGACGCGGTCGCCGGCGCACGCAATACGCCCCCCATGGGCACGCCCGCCGCGTAGCCCCGGGCGGCGAAGTCCGGCGCGCCGCAGAGATCCTGCGGGAGTTCGAAGCCGCCGAAGAAGCGCACCCGGATCCGGGGGCCGCTCGTCCCGTAGGCCTCCCGCCGGTGCATCGCCTCGAAGAGCGCGTCGCGGGAGTTCTCCTCCGCCCACAGCACGGCCAGGCCACCGGGATTGAAGAAGGGCGCGTCCGGGAAGGGCGGAATGCCGTGGCGCGCATTCACCAGCCCCGCCGCGTGCCCGATGTGGCGATCCTCGTCCACCATGCCGGGCGTGGCGAGGTGCGTGTCGGTCGAGCCGATCAGGCCGAAGCGAAAGGGATTGACCCCCAGCTTCTCGCCGAGAGCGAGACCGTCCACCAGGGCGTCGCGCACGTAGCTGCCCTCCGGAATCGGCTCTCCCCAGGCCCGGGGCGTCGCCATCTCCGACATGATCTCGAAGGGCAGGGTCTCATAGCTGCACAGCTCGTCTCCCGCGCCCACACCGCACTCCGAGTCCCCCTTGTGCTGGGTGATCTCGACCAGGCGTTCGAGGCGCGCGCGGGTGCGCGCGGTCCCCTCGTCGAGGGGCGCGCCGCCGCTGCGGGCCGCGGCGAACATGAGCCCGCCGCTCACGTTCGAGTTGTGGGGAATGGCGAGGACGTCGCAGCGCGGCGCGCCCGCCAGACACTCGCGCTCCAGCGCCTGCCACAGCCCCTCCGGCGTCGGCGTCTCGATGTAGGTGGTGGGCGCCTCCTGGGCCACCTCGTTGCGGAAGACGACGTTGCGATGGAGATTCCGCCCCCCGGGCATGCCGGTCCACTCGTAGCCGACGAAGGTCGTGAAGCGGCAGGCCGCGCTTCGATCGTAGTGGGCTTCGGCGGCGCGGCGGGTCTCGCGCCACGGGCCGCGCGCGGCCTCGAGACACTGCCTTCCCCCCTCTCCGCAGAAGGAGTAGCGGCGCGGGCTCTCGCTCGCGTAGACGTGTCCGTTCACCAGCACGTAGCCCAGGCCGGGGAAGTGGCGCACCACCCGACACACGATGGAGCCGTAGCCCGGCGCACCGGGCGTCTGGCAGATACGCGTCTCGCCGAGCAGGTCGCTGTGGTCGGTCACGATCGCCCAGTCGAGGGGCCGCCGCAGGGCCACCGAGTCGCCCGGTCGTCCGTCGCTCCAGGGCGGCAGCCCGATGGGCTCCCCCTTCGCGAAGCGGTAGGCCTCATCGGGTCCCGGCAGCGTGCCCTGTCCCCAGGCGTCGAAGGAGAAGCCGGTGTGGACGTGGGTGTCGCCGAAGAAGGGCTGCCGCAACGGATCGTGGGCGGAGCAGTCCTCGCGAGCCTCGGTGCGCTCGAGGGCCGTCGCACTCCAGGCCAACGCGCACAGCGTCAGCCCCAGGGCGAGCGCGCACCTCAAGAGAGCGCCTGCCAGAGGTTCGAGCGAGGCCGGTTTCCCATCGGCGTGTGGTAGATCGGAAGCGCCGACGCGACGCCCAGGACCAGCAGGACGAGCCCGATCACCAGCCGGCGACGCGTCGTGACCGCGAGACCCGACACGCCTCGCGAAAGCCCCCAGGCGACGACCCAGCACACGCCGAAGGCCAGCAGCGTCTGTCCCCAGAGCACGCCGAGGATCAGACGGACGGTCACCGACGCACCCTCCGTCGCCACGACCGCCGTGGCGGCCAGCGCGAGCCACAGCGAGCGCAGCGGTGGCGCCGGTCCGTCTCCCAGCAGCAGCAGCGGCCAGGGCGCCGTCAGCAGGAGCAGCGCGAAGAGCCAGCGGCGCACGGCCCGCACGCTCACGGATCGACCCCGCCGGAGACGTCGCGCCGCTCCCGGAGCACGCGGCTACGGGCGACGGCTGAGGCGATAGCGGAGCGGCAGGTGCTTCAGGCCGACCACGAAGCTCGACGCGATCTGCTCCGGCTCGCCGGCCAGCTCGACGAACTCGAGGCGACTGGCGAGCTCGCGAAAGAGCGCCTGCTGGGAGCGGCGCGCCAGATGCGCGCCGAGGCAGAAGTGCTCGCCGATGCCGAAGCCCAGGTGCCGATTCGGATCGCGATCGATCCGGAAGCGGAAGGGATCGTCGAAGATCTCCTCGTCGCGGTTCGCCGAGGCGTAGAAGAGCGCCAGCGCGTCGCCCTCCCGGAGCTTCCTTCCACCGAGCTCGACGTCGCGAGCGACGGTGCGCTTCATGTAGTTCACCGGAGTCGCCCAGCGCACGACCTCTTCGACGGCGCGCGGGACGAGGGAGGGATTCGCCCTCAGGCGCCCGAGTTGGTCGGGGTTCTCGGCCAATGCGCGCATGCCGCCGGCCAGGGCGTTCTTCGTCGTGTCGTGCCCGGCGGTGAACGTGATGAGGTAGTAGCCGAAGGTCTCCATCGGCCCCATGGGAGCGCCATCCACCTCGGCGTTGGCGAGCACGCTGGCGAGGTCGTCCCGGGGATTGGCGCGGCGATCCTCGATGATCCGGCCGAAGAGCTGATAGAGCTCGAGCCCGAGCTCCCGGATCGCCTGATCGCGATCCACGCCCTCGCGCTGCAGCTCCGGATCGTCGGCGGCGAAGAGCTGGTTCGTGAGGCGCAGGATGGTCGGCTCGTCCTCCTCCGCCACGCCCAGGATGGTGGAGAGGATGCGCAGGGGATGGGCGGTCGCGACCTGCTGGGCGAAGTCGCACTCGCCCTCCCCCGTCTCGCCGGCCATCTGGTCGACCACGTGGCGCGCGCTCTTCTCGACGGCGGCATCCACGCGTCCCAGTGCGCGCGGCGTGAACCACGGGCTCGCAACCTTGCGAATGCTGCGGTGCTCGGGCGGATCCATCTCGATGATGACCCGCATCGCTCCCAGTCCCTCGCCGCTCTCACGCAGGCGCCGCTGGTCGTCGCGCATCAGCACGATGCCCGGCGCGTTCAGGAACGTGTCGGGGTCCTTCGAGATACGACAGATGTCCGCGTGGCGGGTCACGGCCCAGAACGGCTCGTAGCCGGGCGGCTCGCAGCGATGCACCGGCGCCTCCCGCCGCAGCTGCGTCCAGCTCTCGTGGGGCGGGCCGTGGGCCCCGTAGTGGCCGGAGTCGATCAGGTCGAAGCCGTCTGTGAGGCTCATCGCAGGTTCCTCGTGAGGGTCATCGCAGGTCTTCGCTGGGGACGGCAGTCTAGGTGGCAGGTACACTGGGTTGCAAGATTGCACTCGGATGTAATCCCCAGGGGAGGAGCCCGATGGACGACGACGCGGTCCGTCTGCTCTCGGGCGAGGCCTGGAGCGATTGGTGCCGGCGCCTCGAGGCGACGGGAAGACACATCCTGGGAGACGAGTTCCCCCAGGACGCCCGCGGCCGGGCGGAAGGAGTGCGCGCCCTCACCCGTCTGCTCGTCTACGCCACCCAGCTGGAGATGGAGGCAGGCGACCCAGAGCACCCGGTCTTCTATCGCTACGAGGACCCGCGGACCCAGTGGGGCGGACCGAACCCGGACAACGTGTACCTGCGGGCCCGCATCGATCCGACCCTTGCCTACCGCATCCGCACCGACGTGAGCGGCGTGCGGGAGGTGCTCTTCTCCCTCCACGAAGGCGATATGCAGCTCTCCGAGTACGGCGTATTCAGCGAGTGCGCGCTGAGCGAGCTCGATGTGGGCGCGGATGGATCCCTGGAGATCCACGTCGCCCCGGAGGCCCGACCCGGGAACTGGATGCGCAGCCACCCCGACGCCCGGCTGCTGATGATCCGCGTCTATGTGAGCGATTGGGAGCGCGATGCCGCGCCGCCCTTCGAGATCGAGCGGGTCGGCGCCGAAGGCGTGCCCCCTCCCCCGCCGGATCCGGGCGCGGTGGCGCGGGCGCTCGATCGCTCCGCCGCCTGGGTGGACACGACGGTCCGCTACTGGAACGAGTATCTGCGCAAGGCCCGCGAGCGAGCGACCCCGAACCGGGCGGCGCCGCCGCGGCCGACACCCGGTGGCGCGGACCACATCCTCTACGGCAGCTGCTTCTTCGACCTGGCCCCGGACGAAGCGCTGCTGCTCTCCTGCGAGACCCCCGACGCGCACTACTGGAGCTTCACGCTGCACACGCCCGCGTGGTTCGAGTCCGGGGACTTCGCCAGCCGCCAGACCAGCCTCTCGGATCAGCAGGCGGTGGCGGATCCGGACGGGCGACTGCGGCTGGTCCTGGCCCACGACGACCCGGGGTCGCCGAACTGGATCGACACCGAAGGGCGTCCGCAGGGCCTGCTCGCCTACCGCTTCGTCGGGGCACGCAGCCGGCCCGTTCCAGACGCCCGGGTCCTGCCCCTGCGCGACGTCTCCGACGCGCTCCCCGACTTCCATCCCCGCATCGATCCCGCCGCGCGCCGCATCAGCCTGGCGCGCCGGCGCGCCGCCCTGTGGCGGCGCTATCGCTGAGTCCTTCCGGGCCTCCGGATCCGCTCAGCGGCGGCTCCACGGCGCTGCGAACGGCGAGGTGCGGAAGAAGTCGTGCAGCTGCTCGCCGGCCTTGCTGCTTCCGGACGGCGAGACCCCGGCCCCGTCGCCCTGGAAGTCCCCACACTCCCAGACGAGCCCATCGTCGCGCGGGTCGAGGCCGTCGCCCCAGAGGTACGGACCCCAGCCCAGCCAGGGCGCGACGTCCCAGGCCAGGCCCCCCGCGATCGGATCGGTCCCAAGGCCCGCGCTCTGCCGGATCTGGGCCTCGATCAGCCACTTCACGGCGAACCCAGACTCGTAGGCGTAGGGCTCCCCGGTCGCGGACGCCGCGGCGTACCCGGCGTAGATCGGACTCGACAGCAGCACCAGCTGGAGGTTCGGATAGCGCGCGTAGAGGTCCCGCACCTCGTCGGCGAGCCGCGCCAGCAACGCGAACGCATCGGCGTCGCGATCGGGGAGAGAGACGGAGGGACGAGCACTGGCCTGAGACAGCCACACGACCTGCACCTGAGCCTCGCTGAGACCGATCGGCGCGAGCCACTCGTCCCGCACGCGATCCGGGTCGGGCAGGCCCGGGTCGGAGCCAGCGCCGAGCCCCGCTCCATTCACCCACACGATCTCGTCGCGCAGACCGGCGTCGTCGAGCGCACGCTCCGTCAGGGCCTCGAAGTGCTGCGCCGCGTTCGTCGTACCGCGTGCGAGCACCACGATCGCGCCCCCCTCGCTCGCCCGGCCCGACGCGTCGAGGGGCTGCACCCGGGACGCGCGCGCCGCGCCCTCGGCCGCATGCGCGGATGGCGGCTGGCGCTCTCCCCCCGGATGGAGTCCTCCCTCGAAGCCGAGGTAGGTGCGCGACCCGAGCTGGTGAAGGGGCTCGCGTCCCACCGACACCACCGGGCAGCCGGACGGCTCGAGTGCGTGCTCGTAGAGGGAGAGCGCTTCACCCCCCGCAGCGACGTTCCAATCGAAGCGAGCGCGCTCGACGCCGCCCTCGAGCACCCGCACGACGGCGGGAAGCGCCGAGCCACTCCCGTTCCGCGTCTGCAGCATGTAGGGCCCCAGGGCGGGGTCGGAGCAGTCCACGACTTCGACCCCGCCGCCGGCGGCGTCCGCCTCGAATCCGGCGTACGCACAGCCGTCGGCCGCGGCGAGCGTGCGCTGGATCTCGCTGCCCCGGGGTGTCGTCACCATGAGATCCAGGGACCGTGCGGCCCCCGAGAGCAGCTCGAAGCGAAGCGCGGGGGCATCCGTGACTGCCCGCGTGGATGCGTCGGAGTCCTGCGCCTCGCCTCCCGTCGCGCTCTCGACGATGGACTCCTCGGCGCTCCCACCCGACCCGACCGCCTCGAGCGGGACGGACTGGAGTGCCCGCGCCTCGAGGAGCGCAGCCTCACCGCCCGCGGATGCGGGCCCCCGCAAAGCCGGGATGAAGATCTCGTTCGAGTAGATCGAGACGGCGCCGCCATCGAAGGCGCGCATCGCGAGATGGTGATCGAGCTCCGCGGGCAGCTCGAGCTCCATCGACAGCATGCCACCCGGCTCCGGGGTCACCTGATCGTTCCGGACGACGAGCGCACTTCCGTAGACGCCAGAACGCGTCCCGATCGAGAGGAGATAGCCCTCGACTCCGGGCGTCGGCGAGGGACGCCAGCTCAGGGTCACCCCGCGCACGCTCGGCAGCGGCAGGGGCTCTGCACCCCCACCGCCGGAGGCGCCCTCCTCCGGGGGGTCCTGGGCGGGGGGATCCGTCGAGGACGTGCTCCCGGCGGGCGTGTCGGCGACCGCGCCGCCGCCACCGCCCGATTCGCTCCCTCCTCCGCTGCCGCCGCCCGAGCCTCCACTGCTGCACGCCACACCGACGAGCGTCAGCAGCAGCAACGTCCGGCGAAACGCACCAGGAGACGGAACACGAAGCCGCTCGTAGCGGGCTCGACGCATCGGACCCTGTATCGCTCAAGCCTCGTTCGCGTGAAGTGATGCCCCTCACGCTCCGGGTCGAACCCGCGACGCCACCGCAGACGAACGCCGTTCGACTCAGGCGCCCATCGCGGATCCGGGCGCGGGCGTCGTCAGCTGCGCGACACCATGCGCTTGACCCGGGCGTGCAGCGCCTCGTGCACGGTGGGCTCCAGGTGTTCGCCGGCGACGAAGAGCAGGAAGAGCAGCACCGTCGAGAGGGCATCGGAGAGCAGCGTCTCGGCCGGGAAGCCCTCGCGGGCGGCGGCCTCCGCACGAGACAGGATCTCGCGCTCCGGAAGCCCGCCGTCGGACTCGAACGCGATGCCGTGGAACACGGCGGTGTGGGCCGGATCGTCCTCGAAGACGCTCGCCGCGGCGCGTCGCAGGGCATCGCCCGCGCCCGCTCCCTGGGCGGTCGCGAAGATGTCGCGGAACGCGCCGGCAAAGGCCGCGAGCATGCGTTCGGGAGCTCCCTCACCCTGGGCCACACCGCGGACCCGGAGCTCGTCGAGGCGCCGGATTCCCTCCATCAGCAGGCCCTCGGCGGACAGCCCGGGCACCGTCGGCGCGTCCCCTGCGCTCTCGTCGCTGAGGAGGAAGCAGCCCTGGGACTCGAGCAGGACCGCCTGGAAGATCGTCGTCACGTGCTCCTGGACCGCGTTCCAGAGCTCGCGCTCCGACAGCAGCCCCCGCTCCACCGCCAGGCGACCGGCGCGGCGCCCACCGCCGGCCTGCCGTCGGATCGTGTCCATCTCTGCCTGCTTGATCAGGCCCATGCGCACGATCACCTCGGACAGTCGCTCGCCGACCCGCTCGGAGGAGGCCCCGCGCACCTCCCCGTCCTCGAAGATCACGCGGCGCGTCACCGAAGCGCCGATCACGCGCAGCACGCCGCTGGCCCGACTGTGGACGAGCAGGCTCACGATCTCCGAGAAGGACACCCGCGCCAGATCCCCGGCGAGCACTGCGCGCGCGGAAGGAGCGTCCGGGCGCTCGCGGGAGACGCCCAGCAGCAGCCGGGAAGGCCCAGAGAGCAGCGTGAACACGCCTTCGGAGAGGCGCTCGAGCGCCTCGGGGCTCGCCTCCACCCGGCCATCCGATCCCACCCGGATCCACCCGGACATGCGGCGGTCCTCCCCGAAGGAGGATTCGGCTCGTGGACCCGCCCGCTTGAGATGGGCGCGGGGGGGCCACGGGTCTCAGCGCGTCGCGGCGACCTCCTCGCCGCGCCGCGGGTCGAGACGCAGGACGCGCGGCATCCCGCCCTCGATCTGCCAGGCCGGGGCGTTCGAGTTCGAGGTCCAGACCCGCCCCTCGGCATCGAAGTCGATCTCCCGGGTGTAGGTGACCCGGGTCGGCAGCGGGTAGATCGTGAAGCGTTCCCGATCCGGCTCGAAGCGGATCAGCGTGTCGCTGTTGGTCCCGCAGATCCAGACCTCGCCGCGCCTGCGATCCACGTGCAGCGCGTAGGGCGTCTCGCTTCCCAGGGGCTCGATGGGCAGCTCGTAGGTCTCGAACTTGCGGGTGTCCGGATCGAAGCTCGCCAACAGTCCCGAGGAGAAGCCCGGAATCCACAGTCGCCCCTTCGCATCGAAACGCATGCGTCGGGGACCGGCGAAGGGCGTGTCGATCATCTCGATCGCGAACGTGTCCGGGTCCACCCGCCCGATGCGATGCTCGTTGAGCTGGCTGAACCACACGGCCCCGTCCGGCGCGATGTCCACTCCGTAGGGGATCGGCGCGTTGAAGCCGTCGGCATTCGCCGCCATCTCGCGGAGGTCCACGTGTCTCCCCAGCCACAGGAAGAAGGGCATCATCCGCATCGCGACCGCCTGCCCCAGGGTCCCGGAGGGAAGACGCAGCTCGCGCGCGTCGCCAGTCCCGGGATCGAACATCCCCAGGTGATTGGAGGCGGCGATCGAGTACCAGATGCGTCCGCGCGCATCGAAGCGCAGCGTATGCGGGTAGTAGCCGTGGCCCAGATCGTGGAAGGAGAAGGCCTCCGTGCGCGGATCGAAGCGCGCCAGCTGATTGCCCAGGGCCAGGGTCATCCAGACGGCGCCGTCGGGCGCGACCTGTAGCGAGTGCGGACCGACGCGGGCGTTGGAGGTCGGTACGTCCGGCGGCCCCATGCGCGCGAAGACGCCTCCGATGGGCAGGTCTCCGGCTGGGATCTCCCAGGACTGCCGATCGCCGTCCGGAACGCTCGGGTCCAGGCGGTAGAGGCGGTCCTGGGTCATGTCGACGGAGTAGATGCGGCCGTCCGGATGGACCAGCATGTCGTGCTGCATGGACGCACGGCCGCCGAGGTCCCACTCCTCGATGACCGCTGCCCGCACCTCGGGCGGCGGAGGCGGCGCGAAGTCGGGCGAGCCCAGGCCCTCCGTCAGCGCCGCGACGGCGTGCTCCGGATCGTAGGCCGCGTTGAAGACCTCGGGGATCCGCTCGCGCAGATCGCGTGACACGAGCCCGCCCATGCGGCCCATCAGCGCCAGCACCTTCCGCCACTCCTCGGGATCGCGGACCCGACGGGTCGCTGCATTGCCCTGCTGATGGCAGTACGTGCACTGCCGCTTCAGCTCCTCCCGCTGCGCGGGATCGTCGATGCGCTCGAGCACGAGCTGATACCAGTGATTCGCAGGCAGCTGATTCGCCACGGCCTGCGGGTCGGTCTCGCGCTCGAGGACGAGATCGAGCCATTGGCCATCGGACAGGGGGACGCCCTCGCGCCGGAGGTCGCGCCAGCCGATGCGCCGGGCCCGGATGATCGCCGGCCCCGGCGTCTCGAGGCGCGGCATGCGAAACCGGCCGTCGTTCCCGGTGAAGACGGTCACGCCATGTGCGGGCTCGCCGCGCTGGATCGTCACCATGGCGCCGGCAATCGACGCGCCGCCGGCGTCACGCACGCGGCCGGAGACCCCCTCCGTCGCACGCGCCCCGATCGCCGTACCGAGCCCCAGCGTCACCGCGAGCCCCGAAGCCCCCCAGGCCAGTCGTCGTCTCCGCATCACGACCTCCTCGCCCGCCGGCGCGCGTCCTCGGGCATCGTACCCCAGTCAGCGGCCCGAAGACCGCGGGTTTCCCCTGCCGCCGCAGGGGGATGGGCAGCCGGCTGCCGCCTCGTGAGACGCCGGTCGGCTCTCGGGCCCCGCGCTTCAAGCGCATCTCCTGCACGACCGATGTTCCGAGGGTAGACCATCGGCGACTTGCGCCGAGAGCCCGGAGTCCACCGTGTCCGCTGCGAGCAGCGATAGCCAGGCCGTCGATCCGCGGGTTCGCGTCCTCCTGATCGGGGGGAGCGAGGCCGATGCGGGCTCGATCCGCGGCCTGCTGGCGCAATCGGAGACGATGCTCTTCGAGCTGCTGCACGAGCGCGAGCTGGGGGACCCCGACGAGCTGCCCGAGAGCGATGTGCTGCTGGTCCCGATCCCCGCCGACGCGCCTCCGCAGCTTCCCATGCTGGCGCAGGCTCGCACCGCCATGCCGAGCGCGCCGATCCTGGCCCTCGGAGAGCTGGACGACGAGAAGGTCGCCCTGCGCGCCCTGCGCGAAGGCGCCACCGGCTACCACGTGCGTTCTGAGCTCAGCGCCCGTCGACTCGTGACGGCGCTGGCCGCCGCCCTGGAGACCCGGCGCATGGTGCTGCAGCTGAACATCGCGCGCGAGCACGCCCGGCACCTGGCGACCCACGACCAGCTGACGGGCCTCGCGAACCGCACGCTCTTCCATGAGCGCCTCTCCCAGGCCATGTCCGCATCCCGCCGCAGCCACCAGAAGCTCGCGGTGCTGCTCGTGGACCTCGATGGCTTCAAGTCCATCAACGACTCGCTCGGAAACGTCGTCGCCGATGGACTGCTGCGAGGCATCGCGCGGCGGCTCTCCTCCTGTATCCGGGAGGGGGACACGGCCGCCCGGCTGGGTGGAGACGAGTTCGGGATCCTGCTCGCAGAGATCGACGACGAGCGCGACGCCGCCGAGGTCGCTCGGAAGGCCGTGGCCTCGCTCTCCGACCCCGTGCACTTCCACCGACAGTCTTCGAGCATCCGCTGCAGCATCGGCATCGCGGTCTTTCCGCGGGACTCCGCCGACCCCGAGGGCCTGATCAAGAAGGCCGACACGGCGATGTATCGCGCGAAGGAGCACGGCGGGAATCGCCTCGAGTTCTACACGCCGGACATGAGCTCCGCCCTCCAGCGCCGGACCGCGCTGGAGCGGCGCCTCCGCACGGCTCTCGAGGAAGACCAGCTCCGGGTCTTCTACCAGCCTCAGTTCGACCTGCCCCGCGACCGCATCATCGGCGCCGAAGCCCTGCTGCGCTGGGACCATCCCGAGCTGGGGATCGTCACCCCGGACCACTTCCTCCCGATCGCCGAGGAGTCCGGGCTGATCGTGCCGATCGGCGACTGGATCCTCAGGAAGGCGTGCCATCAGAACGCGGCCTGGAACCGCGAGGGCTATCGCGGCCTGCGCGTGTCCGTGAACGTGTCCTCGCAGCAGTTCCTCGAGCCGGGCTTCGCAGAGGTCGTTCGCAGCGTTCTCGAGGAATCCCAGCTGCCGCCGGTCTCCCTCGAGCTCGAGATCACCGAGAGCAGTCTTCTCCAGGACGTCGAGATCACCGTCGACACGCTGACCCGGCTCCGGAAGCTGGGTGTGCGCCTCGCGATCGACGACTTCGGCACGGGCTACTCCGCGCTCGCCTACCTGAAGCGGCTCCCGATCAACGTCCTCAAGATCGACCGTTCCTTCGTGAACGCCCTCACCACGGACCCGGCCGACGCCACCATCACCGAGACCATCGTGAAGCTCGCCAGCGGCCTGAACCTCACGACGATCGCCGAAGGCGTCGAGACGGTGGACCAGCTCCTGCTGCTCGGCTCCTACGGGTGCACCCGCATGCAAGGCTACCTCTTCGGGAAGCCGGTCCCGGCCGAGATCTTCGAGACCTGGCTCGACGATCCGCCCTTCCGCTGGTCGGCCAGCGAGCCGGGCGAAGACAAGGACTGAGCGGCCGCTACCCGTCCGCCTCGGCGAGGATGGGCTCGAGCAGAGCCGTGAGCGTCTCGATCGCGACGGCGGCCGGGTCACCCCGACGCAGCGAGCGGAAGACGCGCTCGAGGGCGTCGCGCCGCTCCCGGGGCAGTCGCTCGATCCAGTTCTCCTCGCTCGCCTCTCCCAGGGCCAGGGCCTCGCGATTCGCGTGGGTCCGACCGGCGATCCGGGCATGGTGGTAGAGCGCGCGGCCCAGCACCACGTAGGGGAAGTTCACGTCGCGACTCGGGCCGCAGCGCAGCAGGCGTCCGCCCAGCGGCAGGTTCAGCACCCGCGCCCGCGCCAGCCGGCCGCTCGACCACCACGCGGTCGCGCCCCCGACGGTGGCCCCCAGCACCGTCCCCAGGAGCAGGGACGTACCGCCGACCCCCACGTCCACGGCCCCCCCCAACACGGCCCCGCTCGCCGCTCCGGTCGCGACGAGCTGGCGGCGATTCAGGCCCCAGAGGTACCAGTGCTCGCTGGAGAATAGATCCTGATCCAGCAGCTCCACCTCGCCTTCGCGACGCTCGATGCGGTGATGGCCATAGACGCGCTCCACCGCGCGACGCCCCTGACGCTCGCGCTCGCGCAGGCGGTCCTCGTACTCCCGCTCCAGCGCGGACTCGTAGAACGATGCGTTGGCGCCCACCTCGAGCCGACGACTGGCGCTGGCGGTGAGCATGTCCACCAGCATCTCCGCGATCGCCCGGGCGACGCGGAAATGGACCCGCCCGCGTTCGTCCTCGAGAGCGCGCACGGCCTCCTCGAGGGGGGCCCGCCAGGCCTCCCGCAGCTGACCGAAGGCGCGGAGCAGCTCGAGTCGCTTCTCGAAGGGCGCGGTCAGCGCGTCGAAGACCCGCACGATCTTGAAGTACTGCTCGAGCGCCGACCGCCAGGCCGCGATGTGGTCGCCGCCCCCGATGGGATTGATCAGCGCCATGCTGGGCTCGCCGGTCCAGCGCAGGATCTCCATCTCGGCCTCGTACTCGGGTCCGTAGGGGAGGGATCCGTCCACCACGTAGAGGATGCCAGCGCCCTCGAGCACGGGCGTGAGCAACTCGCACTCGTCGTCGAAGCGGCCCGTGCCCCGATGGGCCTCCACGAAGGCCTCCACCACCGCGCGATGCTCGGCGGCGGTCGTCTCGCGCTCCCGCATCCAGGCCAGCGCCCGGCGCGCGCGCTGGAAGCCCGGCGTATCCACGAGGGTGTACTGCACGCGGCCGTCGAGCTTCATCGGGTAGCGACGGCACGTCACCGTCGTGCCCGGCTCCGGGGCGATTCGCACGGAGTCGTCCTGGGCGAGGGTCGAGACGATGCTCGACTTCCCCTTGTTCGGGTGCCCCACCACGGCGAAGAGCGGCGCGTCGCTCACGTCCCCTCCCCGACCGGCGCGTACACCGACGTCCACGGATCCGCCAATCGGTCGACCGCGCGCCGCCACTGCGAGGCCTCCGGCTCCGAAGCCGCAGCCGGGCGATCTCCCTCGCCGGCCATCAGGGGCGCGAGGACGATCGCCCGCTCGGCGCCCACGGCGTCGCGCAGCTCCCCGATGAAGTCGAGCAGCTCGAGCACCGGCGGCTCCCAGGCCTTCGCCACGACGAGTACCGGGGCGTCATCTCGCGCCTCCGCGAGCGTCGCCAGCACCCGCGCGTCGTTCTCGAGCGCGCCCTCCCCCGCCGACGCGAACGATCGCACCTCGAGGCCCAGCGCCCGCGACGCCACCTCCGCATCGGCCAGTGGGAAGCCGGACCAGACGACGACGTGACAGGCGGCGCCGGCCGGGATCTCGGCCACCACGTCCTGAAGGACCGGACGCTGCGGCGGGCCGCTCGCCTCCTCCGTCTCCGCAGCAGTCTCCACCAGCCGGCTCTCGAGACGGTCGCGCAGTGCCGCCACGCCGGGAATCCGCCGGAAGGCGCGCCGGATCGCGGCCTGGAGACGCCAGCGCGCGAATGCCAGCAGCGCCAGCCGGGGCGCGAGTCCGTAGACGAGCATGCACGCCAGCAGGAAGCGCCACCAGGGAGCGCTGGGGGCGGCGTTGTGGGATCCGGCCGCCCGGAAGTACTGGGTCTCGCCGACGAGCGCTGCGGTGGGCACGCCGTCGGTCCAGAACGCCGACCAGGGCCGAGCCAGGGCAGACGTCACGCGCAGGAAGGCCTCGGGAGACAGGTCGAGGGTGGTGGACCAGGCGAAGGCCAGGTCGGTGAAGACCACCAGGAAGAGCGCCATCGCCAGCGCTCCCAGGTGGAACGAGACGCCGAACCACTGGGAGCCCGCCAACAGCCACCACTTCTCCACCTCTCCGTAGAGACGCCGCTGGCGCTCGAGCATGGCGCGAAAGCGTTCGGTCGCCTCGCGCTGTCGCGGAGGCAGGAAGCGCAGTCCGGCGAGCCGCCAGCGTCCGGGCGAGAAGGTGACGAGGGCATCGCGCAGCGGGCCGAGCCCCGGGATCGCCGCCCTCGCGCGTTCGGGCAGGCTCGCCACCAGGGTGACCGCCACCAACGCGAGCTGGAGACCCACGAATACGGCCAGCACGCGCACGACGTTCACCGGATGGCTGCCGTCGTAGTGGAAGAGCGCCGCAGCCGTGCCCGCCCCCAGGAAGAGACCGACCAGGGCGAGCCCCATTCCGAGCACCCGGTTCGCCCGCACCGCCCGCTCTCCGGGTCCCTCCGGGTCGTCGGGACGGATGTGATCGAGCCAGGCCACCACTGCCCGCTCCGCGTCGTCGGCGCCGGCCGCGAGCCGGGTGGCCAGAGTCCGATCGCGCCTGCGCAGGAACTCGGGCGAGCGCTTCGCGTCCTCTTCGAGCTGGGCGGTGAGATCCACCAGTCGCGCGAGCGAAGACGCCTTCATGCCCCGGGGCCTGGACGCTCCGGGATCATGAGATCGGGGTTCCGGCGGTCGATTCGACGGTGAACGGCGTCGCGGTGGAATCCGTCTCAGTTGTAGTCGATGACGGACCGGATCACTTCACCGGCCTGCATCGCGCGGAAGGCCTCGTTGACCTCGTCCAGCGCGATGCGCCGGCTGATCATGCCCTCGAGGTCGAGCTTTCCCGCCTTCCACAGTCGCAGCAGGCGGTCGAAGTCCACCCGGACGTTCGCGCTGCCGTACATCGAGCCGCGCAGCGTCTTCTCCGCGTAGAAGAGCTCGAAGGCGGTGAACTCGATCTTCTGCTCCATGCGTCCCACTCCCACGACCACCGCCGTGCCGCCTCGGCGGATGGCATCGTAGGTCGCGCGGATCGTGGTCGGGTGCCCCACGCACTCGAGTGCGTAGTCGAAGCCCTCGCCGCCGGTGATCTCCTGCTTCGCCCCCTCGAGCTCGTCCGGGGTCACGCCGTGGGTCGCGCCGAACTTCTTGGCCATGTCGAGCTTCGCAGGCACGGTGTCCACCGCCACGATCTCCGCCGCGCCCGCGATGCGCGCGCCCTGGATCGCCGAGATGCCGACCCCGCCGCAGCCGATCACGCACACCGAGGTTCCCGGTCGGATGCCCGCGGTG
>Ga0209536_100005341_pt1 | contig 19994 bp, 14 predicted proteins | sample DeeMarSeWOR28_12_FD_187461 | JGI IMG/M metagenome (GOLD analysis project Ga0209536, IMG submission 187461) | Marine sediment microbial communities from White Oak River estuary, North Carolina - WOR-2-8_12 (SPAdes) (version 2) | ecosystem: Environmental > Aquatic > Marine > Intertidal zone >...
TGGATCAATTTTCGGTCGAAATAAATATTTCGAAATTAATTTTAAATAATTAGGTCTGGAAGAGTTTGACATAAATTGTGCTCCTCCGTAAATTATTATTCTTCCTGATGGCGCTAATGCATTGAAGCTTTCTTCAAAAATTTTTCCTCCGATGGATTCAAGAACAAGGTTAAGTTTCCTATCACCTAAAGCAAGCTTAAGCTTCTCATCAAAATTATTTTTTCGAACAATAACTTCATCATAGCCCTCATTGATTAAAAAATTTCTTTTTGATTCTGATCCTATTGTCCCGATTGTGAACGCATTATATTTTTTAGCTATTCTGTTTGCGTAAATTCCAACGCCACCGGCGGCACTATGGATTAGCACGGTATAATTTTGTTTTATGTTTCCAAGTTCAACAAGTGAATAATATGCTGTAAGTGCTTGAACTATAAAAGCAGCGCCTTCTTCAAAACTCCAGTCACCGGGCAATTGAATAACATAACGATGATCTATATTCAAATGAGTCGTATAAGCGCCAAATCTTATTGCACCCATTATCTTATCGCCAACCGCAAAATCTTTTACCTTGCTTCCTATTTCCAAGACAATTCCCGAATATTCTAAACCTGGAATAAAGCTCCCTTTAGGAGTTGCACTGTAAAGTCCCTGAATAGCGAACAGATCAGCAAAGTTCAACCCAATCGCTTTTACTTCAATTGTTACTTCATTCTCCTCAGGTTCGGGGAGTTTTTCTTCAACCAGCTTAATATTATTAAGAGAGCCGGCTTTGCTTATGCGGAAAGATTTTCTTCTCATAACATTATAGATAAAAGTTTTAATAAATTTGTGTACTGAATATATAGCAACTTGGTCATTTATTTCCTCAAAAATCGGGATAGCCAGATGAAAAAGATATATCTAACCTTAAATATTTTTTTACTTTTCTTACCAATTTTCAATCAAGCTCAGACTAATTATTACGGAGTTGATTTAGACACAGTTAAAGCACAGAAGTATGATATGGGCAAAATGTGGACGTTTGAAAATCCACCCCTCGATTACTTTGAAAAGATCTACAATTTCAAACCTTCTCAGGAATGGTTGGATAAAGTTCAAAAGTCTGCATTGAAATTTGGTGGAGGATGTTCTGCATCGTTTATTTCTGAAGATGGTTTGATAATGACTAACCATCACTGCATTAGAAGTATCTTACGAGACTTAAGTACTGAAAAGGAAGATTTATTAAAATATAAATTTTATGCGGAGACTCTGGAAGATGAGAAAAAGATTCCAAATTTATCCGTAAGTCAGTTAATGGTGATTGAAGATGTTACAGATGAAATTCAATCAGCAATGACTGAAGTTGAAACTGATTCTGAAAAAGTTGCAAAAAAGGAAGTGAAAATTGAGGAGATAAAGGAAAGATTTTTAAAGCTTAATCCTGATCTAGAATATAAAGTTGTTTCGCTCTACTATGGAGGGAAATACTCTTTATACGGATATAAAAAATATAATGATATTCGATTAGTATTTGCTCCTGAGCTTATGGTTTCAAAACTTGGCGGTGATTATGATAATTTTACTTACCCGCGATATGGTTTGGATTGTGCTTTTCTGCGTGCGTACGAAAATGACAAACCGGTAAAAATAGGTTACTATTTTAATTGGAATCTTGAACCAATCTATGAAGATCAAACGGTATTTGTTGTAGGAAATCCCGGCAGCACTAACAGACTCTATACTATTGCGCAGCTCGAATATTTACGTGATTACCGTTATGGTCTGCAAACTCCTATGCGTGAGGAATTGTATAAGGTTTATGAAGAATTGGTTGAAGAAACTGATGCAGAAGACATGAAATTAGTTGCGACTCTGTTCAATGTTGGTAACGGATTAAAAGTTTACAAAGCAACTTATGAAGCTCTGCAGGATCCTTTATTCATGGCAAGAAAAAAAGACTTCGAAGAAAAATTCAGGCACGCGGTTAAAACTGATCCGGAATTGAATAAAGAATACGGAAATATCTGGAGCGAGATTGCCGAAAACAGAGAGGAAGCCGCTAAATATGCTAAAGAAATTTTTGCACTAAAAGTTAACCCAACTTTTTCACCAAAATATTTATTCATTGCAGAAGAACTTGTTAATCTTTCAGAGGATAAAGAAAATTACGAAACTCTAAACGTAGATAGTCTTGCTAATAAGTATTTTCCTGCTGATTTTAATCCAGAACTTGAAGAAAAAAAATTAGTTATTCAAATAAATGTCTGGAATAATAATTTCCCAAAATCTGAAATTACTATTCTTTGGGATGGGTTTCATGAAGTAAGTGAAAAAGAGTCAGTTGAATATTTTCTGAACAAGTCAATAATAACCACAAAGGAAGATGTCATCAAACTATTCAAAGATGGAGCGGACTCAATCTTAACCTCAACTGATCCATTTATTAGATTCATTTTAGATCATCGTGAAAGATTGAAGGAGCTGCAAACAATCAACAAAAAGCTTGATGATACCGATGAAATAAATAACCAGCTTCTTGGCGAAGCATTGTACATAGTTTATGGGGATTCAATACCTCCTGATGCAACCGGTACATTACGAATTTCTGATGGAATTATTAAAGGATATGATTATAACGGAACCAGAGCTCCAATAAAAACAACTTTCTATGGTTCGCTTGACAGGTATTATTCTTTTAATAAAAAATTTCCATATAACCTTCCGGCATATTGGGAAGATTTACCTGAAGATTTTGATCTTTCAACAACACTCGATTTTATTAGCACCTGCGATATAATTGGAGGAAACTCTGGTAGCCCCGTTTTGAATATTGATGCGGAAGTTGTCGGTTTGGCATTTGACGGAAATATGGAAAGCCACTCCGGAAGGTATATCTACACAACTGAGGCTAATCGAACAGTGAGTGTAAGTACGCAAGGGATGATTGAAGCAATAAGAGATCTTTACAAGGCTCAACGTTTAGCTAATGAAATATTGAATGGAAAAATGGAATAAGTTTGCTTATTGGTGAGTTTAACTTTACTCTGCTTTTAAAACTTTCCCGACCTTAGCAGCTTCATTAAAAAGCTGTTCGGTAAGGATAATATCATCTTTTATTTCAATTCCTGCGGACGCCAAACCTCTTGCAAGCCAGGTATTACAAGTATTAAAGAGATGATAACTTCCAGTTGCTTTGAAAAAATAAGCTCTTTCGTGATACTGAGTACTTAAAACTTCGTCTTCTCCTCTCTCATCTTTCCAGATCGTATCACTTACATATTTCAATAAAATTTTCAATTGTTCATTGCTAATTTTTAATTCAATAACTATCTCCGATATATCAAAATATTGTTGTTTTGAAATGAAAATTCCCTCAACTCTCAACGTGCTTGGCGTGGAATGAAATAAAGCATGGTAGGCAAGGTCCCAATCGAAGTCGGGGTGTTGATAGAAAACCTCATCTCCCCAACCAATATCAATTAAATTAGCGCCAGGGAAATATTTTACCTCAGGTAAAATCAATGTATCTGCATCTTCATTATTGAATACAACTGCTGTATGCCATCTTTGTTTTATCAGATAGATCGTATAAAGAGAATCATCAGTTGTTATTGTAGAATGATATTTCTGTCCATTTGAATCCGGCATTGCCGAGATAGAAAGTTTTGGAGAAGTATTCAGAAAAAAGAAAATTATTGGAAAGATTACTAAGTTGCTCATGTAAATTTTTTAGATTCTCTTTTATCTTAAACTTAAAAGAAATTTTTATGAAAAACCTACTAAAAAGTCCACTAATATTGTTCATTTTAGCCTCAATTTTACTTTCAGGAATCTGTTTCGCACAGGAAACGAACGGAAAATATACCATCGTATTACACAGTGGGGCAGGATCGATGGATCCAAATATGGAAGAATCTTCAAAGCAAACCTATCTGAGTTCATTGACTGATGCACTTAATATTGGAAGAGAAATACTTGAAAATGGTGGTTCCAGCCTTGATGCCGTTGAACAAGTAGTAAGATTTCTTGAAGATGATTCATTGTTTAATGCAGGAAGAGGTGCTGTCTTTACTTCCGAAGAAAAAAATGAATTGGATGCTTCAATAATGGACGGAAGAGATTTATCGTCCGGTGCTGTTGCGGGTGTAACTGTAATTAAAAATCCTGTTTCACTTGCACGCTTGGTGATGGAAAAAACTCCACATGTTCTTTTCGCCGGCACAGGTGCTGATGAACTGGGAATGAGGTTGGGGGTTGAAATTGTAGAGCCCTCATATTTTTTTGTTCAAGATAGATTTAATGAACTAAAAAAAATGCTACGCAATGTAAAAGGAACTGTTGGTTGTGTGGCAATAGACCAGTTTGGAAATATTGCTGCTGCAACTTCAACCGGAGGAAGGACTGGTAAGATGCCGGGAAGAGTAGGCGATTCTCCCTTGATAAACGCTGGAACATATGCAAATAATAAAACTTGCGGTGTTTCTGCAACGGGGATCGGAGAACTTTTTATTAAGAATACTGCTTGCTACCAGATTTCAGCTTTGATGGAATTTAAAGGATATACTTTGAAGCAGGCAGCAGAAGAAATTATTTTTAAAATCCTTCCGAAAGACTCAGGAGGAATAATAGCCGTTGATAAGAATTACAATTATGAATTTTCATTTAATACATCCAGTATGATGCGAGGTGTTGCTACGTCCGATGGATTATTTGAAGTAAAAATCTGGAAATAAATCTAAGATGCAGGAGGAAAAATGAGACCTGTCCAAGGAGATTATGCTCCATACTATGAAAACTATATCAAACTGATAGAAGGTGAAGATATTTTAAGAATTCTAAACGAGCAGAATAAAAAAACTCAGGACATACTTAATTCATTTTCCGAACACAGAGGTAATTACCGATATGCGGATGGAAAGTGGACGGTTAAGGAAGTGGTTGGACATTTACTAGATACAGAAAGGGTTTTTGCCTATCGTGCTTTATGTATCTCTAGGGGTGAAAAGAAAACATTACCAGGCTTCGATCAAGATGATTATGTAAGTGAAGGAAATTTTAACAGACGTGAACTTTTTGACCTCAACTATGAATATAGATTGTTAAGAGAATCAAACCTACTTTTATTCAGGAGCTTTACTCCGGAGATGTTAAAACTTAAAGGTTTTGCAAATGAATCATCAGTTACCGTGCTTGCAATTTTATTTATGATCGCAGGGCACGAGAAACATCATATGAATGTTTTAAGAGAAAAGTATATGTAGAATTATTTTACTGCAGCGAGTTCGTTTGTTATCCGGTCAGTTGCTCCTCTGTGTTCGTCAACGTAATTAAACGATTTTCTTCCGCACTCACTCCTGAATTTTTCATCAGAGAATAAAATTCTTAACGATCGGTACAAATCTCTTTTATCCTTTGCCAAAATTCCGCCGCCAATCTCAGTAAGTTTAATTGCTTCCTGTGAGTTTTCAATTTTGGGTCCGAATATAACCGGCACTCCATAAACTGCTGCCTCGAGAACATTGTGGACATTCATCTTAAAGCTTCCACCTATAAAAGCAACATCTGCATAATTATAAAGGATAGACAAAATCCCGATCGAATCAACAATGATAATTCTCTGGTTTGCGTAATTATTTATATGAGATAATCTTATAAATGAAACTTTACCAGAGAATTCATTCTCTAATTTTTCAAGATTTAAAAGATTAGGCTCATGCGGTGCGATTAACATTAAAGCCTTCTCATCAAACTTTAAAATTTTTAAGAATGATGGAATAAGCACTTCTTCATCCTGAGGCCAGGTGCTGCCAGCTACTAAAACTTTATTCTCTTTCAGAACTTCAGGATTAATTATTTTACTTTCTTTTGATGCGAGACTTCTGTTGTAGACTCTATCAAAACGAGTATCTCCAACTTTTCTTATTTGAACGTTTTTACATTTAAAACTCCTGAACCCGTGGACATCTTCCTCTGATACAGTTAATATTTTAGTGAAGTCATCAAACAAATACTTATGGAATGATCTTATAATCGGCAGCTTACGCGGAGAATTCTTTTTCATAGTTGCGTCTACAAGAAGACATGGTATATTTTTCTTTTTTAGTGTCCATATATGATTCGGCCATATATCATAACGCATGAACACAGCCAGATCTGGTGAGATAACCTCGATAAATCTCTTTGCCCTCCACTGGGAATCAAATGGTAGGTAAGTAATTATATCCGCATAAGGATATTTCTTCGAATTTTCGTAACCTGATGGAGAAAAAAAACTAACCACAATGATGGTATCAGTTTCTTTTCTAAGTTTTTCTATGATTGGTTTTGCCTGCTCAAATTCTCCGAGTGAGGATGAATGAAACCATATTATTTTTTTTGAATGATTAAGTGAGATCTTATTTAAGATTAATTCTTCAAAAATTCTTTTCCTGCCTCGAATTCCTTTCCTGATTTTTTGTTTGAAAAGAGAGATGAATTTTAAAGCCACATAAAGAATGGGGATGAAGAGTATATTATAAAATATTTGCCAGAACTTTTTCATCATCAGCCGGCAAGTTTGGTTAAACTACTGTATGCGAGTTCAGGCTTTATTTCCAGCATACATTTGAAATGAATTTTAGGGCAGGATTTTCTTCCTATATGAGTGCAAGGACGGCATGAAAGGTTTGAATTCTCAAGAACGATGTTATTTGTTTTATAAGGATAAAATCCAAATTCCTTAACCGTTGAACCAAAGAATGCAATTACGGGAACATCGACAGCCGACGCTAAATGCATCAAACCCGAATCGTTAGTGTAAATTGCTTTGCACATCTTCATATCTGCACCAACCTGCTGAAGACTCGTATTACTAAGATTAATTGCACTGCTTAATGTACTTTCAATTTCATTACAAATCTGAATTTCTTCTGCTCCGCCAAAAAGTACAATTTTGAAGCCTGCTGTTTCTAATTTTTTACCCAAATCAATAAAGTATTCCTTCGGCCATCGTTTTGTAAAATGTTTTGCACCGGGACATAGCCCGATGTACTTGACATCTTTTTTTAATAAAGTATTGGGTAGATTCTCTGTGTAAAAATCTAATCCTTCATTATCCAGATTATCAATACCGGCAGCTTCTGCATATCTGGCTGGAATCTGAGGAGCATCCTTTAGCAAATTAATTTTGAATTGAACCAGTAAAAATTTTTTGAAATTACTTTTATTAAAATGCAGAACTTTAGAGAGAAGTTGTCTCAGTATCTCTTTTGATCTTAAATTATTCTGAAGATCGATTACCAGATCATATTTTTTTGATGATAGAGAAGTAAAAAGACTCTCTTTCTCTGATTTTGAATTTACATATTTATGAATTTCGTTCAGGTTAGGATTGTTTTGAACTGCTTCAAAAAACTTATCTCTCACAACAAAATCAATATGAATTGCTGGATTTTTCTTTTTGATGTTTCTGATTAGTGGAGTAGTGAGCAAAACATCACCAAGTGAACTCAATCTGATAATAAGTATTTTACTAAATTCTGAAAAATCAGTTGCCATTTTTAAATGAAAATTTGTGGTAAAATATAAACATTTATTGACTTCACTTAAAACGAATATTGAAGTTTAGATTATTTGGAAGTAAGTTAGTAATTAAAATTTGGAAATATTGCAATGACTACATTAACACCACCCGGAACAATAGAATTTCCTGAATCATCAGTAGAAAAAAAAGTTTATAATATTGTCGAAAACTTTAGCGAGCACATACCTATTACTAATGACAAGAATAGGCTTGGCTATTGTTTATTCAAGTTTATGAAAGGGGAAGGGGATCCACCAAAAGTAGCGTTACGTAGTGCTAAAATTAAAGTGGTCGGCATTCCAATAGATGAGCTTGCCGGAAAAATAGATGTCGAACTAAAAAAAATTTCTAAGTAATTGATATTTTTCTAACTCACGGGCACTTCTGATTCTGCCATAAATTTTTCAACCATCTTTACGTCTTCTTCACTTCCGATGAATATAGGAACTCGCTGGTGAAGTTTTTCTGGTTTAATTTCCATTGTTCGTTGCTTACCGTTTGATGCTCTACCACCAGCCTGTTCAACAATAAATGCCATCGGGTTGCACTCATATTGTAAGCGTAGTTTTCCATTAGGATTTCTTGAATCTGCAGGGTACATAAATATTCCACCATATAACAGATTGCGATGAATGTCTGCAACCATAGATCCTATATATCTTGCAGAATATGGTCGCTCGGTGGCTTTGTCTTCATCCTGCAAATACTTAATATACTTTTTCAAACCAGGGTGCCAGTAGAGATAATTACCTTCGTTAATACTATAAATTTTAGATTTTTTGGGTGTCTGAATATTAGGATGCGAAAGTATAAACTCACCAAATGCAGGATCGAGTGTAAAGCCGTGAGTTCCTGCACCAGCAGTATAAACAAGCATAGTACTTGATCCATATACAATGTAACCGGCAACAACTTGTTTTACACCTTGTTGAAGACAATCTTCCATTGTACCTGGGGTTCCATCTGGAGTAATCCTTCTGTAAATTGAAAAGATTGTACCGATGCTGATATTTGCGTCTATATTTGATGATCCGTCAAGGGGATCGAATAAGAGAACATACTTACCAATATTAAATTTTTTAGGAATATGAATAATATCTTCCTCTTCCTCGGAAGCCATCACGCAAAGATGCCCGCCATGATCCATTGCTCTAACCAGCATATCATGAGCAAAAACATCCAGTTTTTTTACTTGTTCCCCATGAACGTTATTATCGCCTGTGAACCCTATAATATCGACAAGTCCGGCTTTATTTACCTCGAGTGAAATTACCTTAGCGGCAAGTGAAAGATCGTGCAGTAGTTTTGAGAGTTCCCCAGTAGCTGTAGGATATTTACGTTCTTCTTCAATTATATGACGCGCTAAAGTCATAAATTGTGTCTGTTCCATTTCCGCTCTCCCTGTTAGTTAATGAATTCAGGAAGCCAAAATTTCCTGATCTTTATATTGCAACTGGTACAATTTATAATAAATTCCCTTTTTTGCAAGCAGTTGCTGATGATTTCCTGTTTCTCTGATCTCTCCCTTGTGTAAAACGATAATTTTATCAGCATTTTGTATGGTTGAAAGCCGGTGGGCTATTACGATTGCGGTTCTACCGACAAGTAGTTTTGCAATGGCTTGTTTAATCAGATGCTCTGATTCAGTATCTATGCTGGATGTAGCCTCATCTAAAATTAAAATTTTAGGATTGTATGCCAATGCTCTTGCGAACGATACAAGTTGTTTTTGCCCAACACTCAACGTTGCACCACGTTCTTTTACTTCCTCGTTATACTTTTTAGGAAGTTCTTCAATAAATTTATCTGCTCCAACTACTTTCGCAGCTTCTAGAATTCTTTCATCACTTATTTCATCGTTATCTAAATTTATATTGGATTTCACATTTCCTGAGAAGAGAAATACATCCTGCAGTACCATAGATATATGTTTTCGTAATTCCCTCTTGTCCATCTTTTCGATATTAACTCCATCAATTAAGATTTCACCCTTATTTATATCGTAAAATCTTGTTAGAATATTGATGATGCTGGTTTTACCTGCGCCGGTATGACCAACAATTGCAATTGTTTCCCCGGGATTAATGCTGAAAGAAATATCTTTTAGTACGAATTCGTCTTTATTATATGCGAACCATACGTTTTTAAAATCTATGCTTCCTCGAACATTTTCCAGTTTGACAGGGTTTTCAGGATTATGGATCACTGTATGATTATCAAGAAGCTTAAATATTCTTTCTGATGAAGCCATTGCAGTCTGCATAATATTGTACTTCTCAGAAAGATCACGAATTGGTCGGAAAAACATTTCAGTATATTGAATGAAGGCGAATAGTACACCAATTGTTAATGTTCCCTGAATTATTTCACCACCGCCATACCAAATTATTAAACCTACAGCAGTTGAACTCAGTAATTCAACACTTGGGTAGAAGATCGCATAGTAAAATATTGATTTGATGTTTGCTAGTCGGTAATCGCTGTTGATAGATGAGAATTTTTTATACTCGTCTTTTTCTTTATTAAAAATCTGAACGACACTCATTCCCGTTACATGTTCCTGCATATAAGAATTCAATCTTGCAAGATGGAGTCTTACATCTCTATAACTTTCCCTTGCTTTCTTTCTGAACAGGAATGTACCGTAAATAAGAACCGGAAGAACCGATAAAGTGACAAGTGAAAGATTAAAATCCATAAAGAACATAAATCCGAAAATCCAAAGGATAATAAACACATCACTGAACACCATAACAATTCCTGAAGAGAATAATTCACCCAACGCTTCAACATCATTTGTAGCACGCGTCACTAATCTTCCTATAGGTGTTCGGTCAAAGAATTTAAGTGCAAGCTTCTGAATATGATTAAAAATTTGGGTTCTAAGGTCAAGTAAAGTTTTTTGCCCGAGGTACTGAGTATAGTACGTAAGAAAATATTGAATAACTGCCTGCAGAAGAAGCGAGCCAAATAATAGTACTCCAATTAGCAGCAATCCGTTGTAATCTGAATTTTTTATATAATCATCAACCGCAATTTTTGTTAAATAGGGTCGAACTGGACCAAGCGCTGCAACAACTATATTAAGAAGAATGGCAAATATTACGAAGTGCTTGTATGGCTTAACATATCTAAGCAATCGTTTCATCAGCCTGGCATCGTAAGCTTTACCTAAAATTTCATCTTCGCTTCTGTAATCGTTACTCATATTCTAGTTAAGCTCTTCTAATTCTTGTTCAAGTAATTGTTTGTAATGTAAATCGGCATATATTCCTCCAACTGCAACAAGCTCTTCGTGTGTCCCTTCTTCTGCAATTGTACCTTTTGAAAGGACAACAATTTTATCAGCGCCTTTTACTGTAGAAATTCTATGGCTGATAATTATACTTGTTCTGCTTGTCCCGTTTGCGGGATCTTTCATAAAACTCACAAGATTTCTAAGGATTTCTTCTTCAGTGTGAGTATCAACTGCTGAGAAAGAATCGTCAAGGATTAATATTTTGGGATCAATTGCCAAAGCGCGTGCAAGACAAGCTCTTTGCTTTTGTCCACCTGAAAATGTAATTCCTCTCTCACCCACAATAGTTTCATATTTATTAGGAAACTCCTGAACATCTTTATCGAATTGGGAAATGCCTGCAACTTTATAAACCTGGGAAGGATCGATTTCCCGCTTCCCGTAAGAAATATTATTCAACACTGTGTCCGAGAATAGAAAAGATTCCTGCTGCACCAGACCAATATTTGTTCGAAGAATATCAATAGGAAGATCTTTTACATTTGTTCCATCAATTAAAACTTCACCTTCCGTACAATCGTACAGACGGGGAATAAGATTTATAAATGAAGTCTTACCTGAGCCTGTGTAACCCATCAATGCAATCGTTGAACCTTTTGGTACTTTCAGATTAATATTTTTAAGAATGTATGGGCTATTTTCATTATACCTGAAAGAAACATTTTTAAATTCAATATTTCCTTCGATTGTTTTTATTGAATAATTAGTCTTTTCAGTTTCAGTAATTTCATACGGTTCTGAGAAAATTTTATTCAGTCTTTTCATACTTGCTTCTGCCTGCTGAATAATGTTTATAACCCATCCGAAGGCAATCATTGGCCAGATTAAAATTCCAAGATAAACAATGAAAGCTGTTATTTCGCCTAAAGTCATTTCACCATTTATTACTTTGGTGCCACCCAGCCAGATGACAATAATAATTGACAAACCTGTAATCAGAAATAGAATTGGCATAATGAGTGCCTGTGTACGGACGAGGTTCATATTTTTCTTCAAATAATCCATGCTGTTTTCAGCGTATCTTTTCATTTCACTTTCTTCACGCACATAAGATTTAATTACTCGTATACCCGAAAAATTTTCCTGAACTATCGTTGTTAGTTGAGCAAACTTTTCCTGAATTTTAGTAAACTTTGAATGAATAAGCTTGCCCACTTTATAGACTAAGATTGATAGCAATGGCAATGGAAGCAACGCATAGATCGTCAGGCTTGTGTTTAGTGAAAGCATTAGCACCAAAACCATAATTAATCTTACAGATGTGTCGATGGAGTACATCACTGCAGGACCGATAAACATCCTCACCGCATTTATATCATTAGTTGCGTGAGCCATTATGATTCCGGTAGATGTATTCTGAAAATACCTGAGTGGAAGCCGTTGAATGTGTTTCCAGAAATCTCCCCGGACATCAAATTCAATTTCTCTTGAGACAACTATAATCGTTTGCCTGATCATAAATCTGAAAATTCCAGCAAACAATGATGCAGCAACTATCATCAACCCATAATGAAATAATAGTTGTGTAGTTGCGTTTTTCTGAAGTACATCTATAGAATCTTTCATTAATAGGGGAACGTAAACTGTTCCTAAATTTGAAAGAATTATGAAAAAGAAGCCGAGGAAAAGCTTCTTTTTATATCGTGCAAAATATTTTTTTAGTGTATATAGGTTTTTCAATTAAAATAGTTACAATAACAGTTGAATAAGTAACTGGTAAAGATTATGAAAGGTAAAATGGTTATTTAATCTCAACGAATCCAGTGTATTTTTGTAACACTTCCGGTACTTTTATCGTTCCTTCCGGTGTCTGATAAATTTCCAGCAAAGATACCATCAACCTGCTTGTTGCTAACCCGGAACCATTTAACGTGTGAACGAACTCAGGTTTTTTCTGCCCCTCTCTTTTAAACCTGATGTTGGCTCTGCGTGCCTGGAAGTCTTCAAAATTACTGCAGGAAGAGGTCTCGAGCCATTTTTGTTCTGCTGGTGACCAGGATTCGATATCGTAACACTTTGCAGCAGAAAAACTTAAATCACCAGTGCAAAGCATAATTATCCGGTAAGGAATTTTTAATGCTTTTAAAATATCTTCAGCATCATTAACGAGCTTTTCCAATTCATCGTAAGAAGTTTCAGGCTTTACTATTTTTACCATTTCAACTTTGTTAAACTGATGCACACGGAGAAATCCTTTTGATTCTTTTCCATAAGAACCAGCTTCTCTTCTGAAGCAAGCTGAGTAGCCAACGTAATTTATGGGTAAATCTTTATCAGCTAACATTTCATCTCGATGAAGATTCGTAATTGGAACTTCTGCTGTAGGTATTGGATACAATCCATCCTTCACAATTGCATACATATCATCTTCCATCTTTGGAAGTTGACCGGTGCCCTGCATAGATTCTTTGTTTACAAGGAACGGGGGAAATACTTCTTTGTAGTTGTGATTTGTTAGATGATAATCCAGCATAAAATTAATTAATGCTCTTTCAAGAGTCGCTCCGTTACCAACATAAACTGGAAATCCTGATCCTGATACTTTTGCACCTCTTTCAAAGTCAAGTATGTTTAGTTTCTTTCCGAGTTCAATGTGGTCTAAAGTTTTCTCTTTCTTTTCAAATAAAAATTTTTCGGGTGTCCATTTCCTGACTTCAACATTTTCTTCAGGTGTTTTACCGACATGAACGGATGAATGAGGCAGATTGGGAACAAACATCAGCAATTCATTTAACTCAACTTCAACATCACGCAATTTTGAATCAAGCTCTGAAATACTATCAGAGACTTTTTTCATCTCAGCAAAGATTTGTGTTGTGTCTTCACCTGCTTTTTTCATCTGCGGGATTTTTGCAGAAACCTGGTTTTTCTTTGCTTTTAGCTCTTCAACTTCTGAAATTATTTTTCTTCTTTTCTCATCCAGAGTAAGTATTTCATCAACACGATCTTTTTCGTTTTTATTTTTGATCCCTTGCTTTACTAAATCAGGATTTTCGCGTATGAATTTTATATCTTGCATAAAATTTTACTTCACTACAATATTATAAATCTTATTCTTAACGTAAATCTCTTTAACAATTGTTTTATCTACTGTGTGCTTTGTCACTTTGTCTTCATTGAAAACTAACTTTTTAACTGCATCTTGTTCGCTATCCAATGGTGCATCAATTGTCGCTCTTACTTTTCCATTGACCTGAACAGCAATGCTTACAGTATCTTCAATTAGTGCAGATTCATCAACTTCATACCAAAATGGTTTTTCAAATATAGAAGTCTGATTACCGAGCAGACTCCAGCATTCTTCTCCGAGATGCGGTGCAAGTGGTGAAACCATAAGAGCAAGTCTCTGCAAAGCAAACAATTGAATATCTTTGGAACAATTTGAAATATCTTTTAAGTTATTCAACAATTCCATCATTGTTGCAATTGCAGTATTGAACCTAAAATGACTTACTTCCTCATCAACTTTGTGCAAAGTCTGATTTGTTCTTCGATAGATAAATTTATCCTGATCTGATAAAGAATTCAAATCAAACTTTTCTTTTGCTGAAGTTTGATTTTGCAAGTCTTTAAATTCATTTAATAAATCATAAACTCTGTTTATAAAGCGATCGGTACCAGTGATTCCCTTATCACTCCAGTCACCACCCATATCATAAGGACCCATAAACATCAGGTAAAGTCTGAATACATCAGAACCAAATTTATAAGTGAATGCATCAGGATTAACAACATTCCCTTTTGACTTGGACATCTTCGCGCCAGCATTGGTAATCGTTCCCTGATGCACGAGTGTCTGGAATGGTTCATCACCTTTTGCAATTTCAAGATCGCGTAAAAATTTATGGATGAATCTTGCATACAAAAGATGCATAGTTGCGTGCTCGGCTCCACCAACATACATATCGACGGGGACCCATTTGTCAGCAATTGATTTATCAAAAATTCCTTCTGAGAAATTTGGATTCAGAAATCTGAAATAATACCAGGAAGAATCAACAAACGTATCCATTGTATCAGGATCTCTTTTTGCATTTCCACCACAGTTCGGACACTTAACGTTAATATACTTTTCATTTCTAGCTAATGGTGATTCACCACCTAGTTTAAAATCAACATCGTACGGTAGTTCAACAGGTAGTTCGTTTTCATTTACCGGAACTTCGCCACATTTATCGCAGTGAATAATTGGAATCGGAGTTCCCCAATACCTTTGACGGGAAATAAGCCAATCTCTCAAACGATAATTAATACTAGCTTTGCCAATTCCGTTATCCTCAAGCCAATTATTTATTTTTTTTATCGCATCTTCTACACTCAATCCATTCAGAAAATCACTGTTGATTGCCGGACCATCACCCAAATAGGCTTTCCCATCAAAATCGTTAGGCGGCTGGACTGTTCTAAGAATCGGGAGATTAAACTTTTCAGCAAACTCCCAATCCCTTTCATCCTGACCGGGAACTGCCATAATTGCACCGGTTCCATAAGTCAGCAAAACATAATCAGCAATCCAGATCGGTATTTTCTTATTGTTAACTGGATTGATTGCATAAGCTCCCGTGAATACTCCGGTCTTTTCTTTTACTGTTGAAGTTCTCTCAATTTCAGTTAAAGATTTAATCGATTCTTTATATTCTTCAACTTTGTTTTTGTATTCGCTGGTGGTCAGTTTATCAACAAGCGAATGCTCAGGCGCAAGAACCATATAAGTTGCTCCGAAAAGCGTGTCAGGTCTTGTAGTAAATATTCTAATAACTTCATTTGAACTATCAATTTTGAAATCAACTTCTGCACCAATACTTTTTCCAATCCAGTTACGCTGCATTAGTTTAGTTTTGTCAGGCCAGTTTATTGTATCCAGACCTTGAAGCAGATCTTCAGCATAATCAGTTATCTTGAAAAACCATTGATAAAGATTTTTTTGAATTACATCTGTTCCGCATCTTTCGCACTTTCCATCGTGTACCTGCTCATTAGCAAGTACAGTTTGATCTTTAGGACACCAGTTAACCGGAGCTTTTTTTCTGTAAGCTAAACCTTTTTTATAAAGTTGAAGGAACAACCACTGGTTCCATTTGTAGTATTCCGGAACGCAGGTCATCAATTCCGCTTGCCAGTCGTACATACAGCCGATTTTCTTCAACTGCTCTTTTATGTCTTTTATATTTTTTAAAGTGCTATCCTTAGGATGAATCCCGGTTTGTATTGCATAATTCTCAGCAGGCAATCCGAAGGCATCGTATCCCATTGGCTCAAAAACATTGTAGCCTTTTAGTCTCTTGTAACGAGCCCAGGAATCTGAAGGACCGTAGTGATACCAATGTCCGGTATGCAGCTTTGCACCGGAAGGATAGATAAACATATTTAAGTGATAAAGCTTATTATCAATGTTGGAAAAGTCAGTTTTATAAACCTGTTTTTCTTCCCAGTACTTTTGCCATTTCGCTTCTATTTCTGCGTGAGGATATCTCATTAATTATTTTGTTTTTCGTAAAAAATGTCCGAAGGATTCCTTTGGAAAAGGCAAAAATAGCCAAAAGGGGAGGGAATTCAAACTTAAGTAGTTAGTAATAAATAGTTAAATGTTAGTCGGGGTGTGATGCATAATGCACTTCTAAATTTAATCTTTATTCCATTACAATTCATTTCTTTCTAATTAAATAAAAGCCCCGACTGCAGAAAACTAATATCACGGGTGGCACAATACCAGCTTTCTTTAATGCAGCGAGGCTATTATATAAACGGACAGCAACTATTTTCTCTTTTATAACATAAAATCAGGGATTTATTTTTTCACACCATAAATTTAGTGCGTAAAATTCCGGTGTTTTTTCGTCCATTTAATCAAATCCAATAAGAGAAACTTTCTTAATAATGAGTTAAGTTTGAGAAACGACTTCAAAAATTTTAAGGAACGCAATGGATTCAGTTTTCCAGGAATACTTCTACCCAAAATCAATATGCGTTGTGGGGGCATCTTCAAAGCCAAAGTCTCTTGGCTATGAATTAACTAAATCAATCAAACAATACGGTTACACAGGCAAGCTTTTTCTTATCAATCCAAAGTCAGATGAAGTACTTGGATACAAATGTTATCCGTCAATAGAGGCTGTTAAAGAAAAAATTGATCTGGCGATAATTATGGTTCCCAAGCAGTTTGTTGAAGATTCTATCAAGCAGCTTACTCATAAAGGAACTATAGCCCTAATTCTAATCACTGCAGGATTCAAAGAAACCGGGAAAGAAGGGGAGCAGGAGGAAAAAAGAATTCTCGAACTGGTTAAAAATTCAGGAGCCAGATTAGTTGGACCCAATTGTATGGGTGTTATAAACACTTTACATAAAGTTAAAATGAATGCTACCTTCGTTGCAGAAGAACCACGAAACGGAAAGATGGCATTTTGTTCACAGAGCGGAGCAATTGGTGCTGCCGTGCTCAACTCATTAAGAGAAACTGATATAAGATTTTCACAATTTATTAGTGTTGGAAACAAAGCGGATGTTACAGAAAATGATCTTCTTGAATACTGGGAGAAAGATAAAAATGTACGTGTTATCACTTATTATCTTGAAAGTTTTGAAGTTGGTGAAAAGTTTTTAAAATACTTTATCGATGGAAAAATTTCCAAACCAGTAATTATTCTTAAAGGTGGCAAAACTTCAAGCGGAATTAAAGCTGCATCTTCACATACAGGTGCTCTGGGAAGCAGCGATAAAGTTGTGGATGCCGTGCTTCAGCAATTCGGAATTATACGCGCTGATGATTTGAATGATATGTTTAACACAGCAAAAGGTTTTGAAGATTTTCCAATGCCTAAAGGTAATAAAGTTGCAGTTGTTACAAATGCTGGCGGTCCTGCAATTCTTACAGTTGATACACTTGAAATGAATAATTTAGCACTTGCTGAACTTAGTTCTGAAACGAAGTCAAAACTTAGAAAAATAGTTCTTCCGCAGGGAAGTGTGAATAATCCTGTTGACCTTCTGCCTGGAGGAACAGCAGAACAGTTCAAGCAGGTAAATGAAATATTAGTTGAAGATCAAAACGTCGATGCAGTAATTTCAGTTTTTGTTGAACCTATAATGGTTCCTGCAATGCCTGTAATTGAAAGGATTAATGAAATAAAAAGTAACAAGCCGATCTTCCAGGTGGTAATGCCACTACCTGAATTCTGGGACAAATACAGGAAGGAATCAAAAACTAAAAGATCATTATTCAGAAGACCAGAAGATCCTGCTGTTGTAATTGGGAATATGCTGAAGTTCAAAAACAAATCAACTAATAAAAACAGACTTCAACCAAAGGCTGTGAAGTTTGAAGATGTTAATTTGGAGAAAGATAAATTTCTTTTGCAGGAAGATGTGATTAATATTTCCGAACACTATAAACTTCCGATTGTAAAAACTCATCTTCTTAAATATGTGGACTTAAAGAATGCTAAACTTGAATTCCCTGTTGTGCTTAAAGCCGTTGGTGAAAAAATTATTCACAAGTCAGAACTAAAAGGTGTTGTATTAAATATCAGAGATAGAAATGAGCTGATAAAACACGCTGATGAGATGATTAAAAATTTTAAAAAGAAAGATTTGAAACTTGACTTTTTCCTCATACAACCATACATCCATACAAAGTTTGAGCTTCTGGTTGGTGGCTTCCGCGATCCAAGTTTTGGACCAATGATTATGTTTGGAACCGGTGGTAAATATGTTGAATATTTAGAAGATACTGTTATTCGCTCAGCGTACCTGACTAATTTCGATATAGATGCGATGATAAGCAAAACTAAAATTGGGAAAATTATACAGGGTGTTCGGGGTGAAACTCCTGCTGATTTGAAGAGGATTAAGGATACTATTAAATCAGTCGCCCAGATGATGCTTGACAATAAAGAAATAACTGAATGCGATTTAAATCCCCTTGCTGTTACAGAAGATAATAATATCTTTGCGGTTGATATAAGAATCAAATGTTAATTTATTTTAAGTGAAACGCAGAAACTTCATTAAAACAATTTCAGCCGCTACTATTGCTGCTTCAGTGTCTACTACTTCAACTTCGGATATTGTTGAAATAAAATCACCTATTGAAACGTTGATAAAACCGGGCAGGCTTAAAAAAGGAGATAGAATCGCTTTAGTTACTCCCGGAAGTTATATAACCGAGGAAGAAAAACAAGAATCAATAGATAATATCCGGAACCTCGGATTCAATGTTGATTATTCTGACAGGCTGATGCAAAAGAACGGTTATTTTTCTGCAAGAGATGAAGAACGTGCTGCAGATATAAATGAAATGTTTGAAAGAAAAGATATTCAAGGAATAATGTGTGCACGCGGTGGTTACGGTTGTGCAAGAATTCTTCCTTATCTTGATTTTGATTTGATTCGAAATAATCCCAAACCTTTTATTGGATTCAGCGATGTTACAGCTTTGTATTTTGCAATTTACAAGTACAGTCGACTAATTACATTTCATGGACCGGTCGGCGTTTCAACGTTCAGCAGGTTCAGCGTAAATAATTTTATTAATGTTTTATTAGAACCTAATGAAAATCTTGAACTGGTAAATTCTCGGAGCGATAATAATTATAATATTTATGGAATTACAACTATATCTGAAGGAACTGCTGAGGGAGAATTAATCGGAGGAAACCTTTCAATAGTAACCTCGGTTATCGGAACTGATTACGATGTTGATTTTAAAAATAAAATAGTCTTTCTCGAAGAATTTATTGAGGAACCCTATCGAATTGATAGAATGTTAACACAAATGCTTCAAGCAGGCAAATTTAATAATGCAGCAGGAATTGCCCTAGGTATTTTTAAGATGTGCGAGTCAGACGAAACTAATCCTTCATTTAAAAATTCATTTAATCTTATGGAAGTTTTGAAAGACAGGCTTGGAAATTTGGGAATTCCGGTTGTTTATGGTTTATCTTTTGGACATGTGGTAGATAAATTTACTTTGCCTGTTGGAGTTAAAGTGGAACTGAATACTAAAAGCCAGCAATTGAAACTACTTGAACCAGCCGTTACCTGATTCTAAAAATCTTTCAACCTTTCCAGATTACTTTTTTCACCAATAGCAATTAATTTATTTCCTTCATCAACAATTGTACTTCCTGTAGGGTTATAAACAAATATTCC
>Ga0209536_100005342_pt1 | contig 19993 bp, 9 predicted proteins | sample DeeMarSeWOR28_12_FD_187461 | JGI IMG/M metagenome (GOLD analysis project Ga0209536, IMG submission 187461) | Marine sediment microbial communities from White Oak River estuary, North Carolina - WOR-2-8_12 (SPAdes) (version 2) | ecosystem: Environmental > Aquatic > Marine > Intertidal zone >...
CGATAGCGAGGCAATGGAATCCAGCTGGCGCGTGCGCTCCAGCTCGCGCTCTGATTTACTGCGGTCTGAAATATCGCGGATCACCAGAAGGTTTGAAGGTTTGTTTTGAAACATGAAACGGCCGGCAATGACTTCGACATCCACTTGATGCCCGCTTTTACACATCAGAGTCAATTCATGGACTTCAAGGGCGTTATCATCCGTTAATGGCTTTTCGTAAATGGTTGCGATGGTTTCGACGTTATCGGGGTGAAAAAAACTGGCCAGGTCCGTATCAAGCACTTCATCGATGGTAAAGCCGCACATCTTGGCCAAATAATAATTGACCTCCTTGATCTTACCGTCCTGAACCACGAGAACCCCATCTGTGGCAAGCTCCATCAGCAGGCGAAATTTTTCTTCGCTTTCAATCAAGGACAGCTCGAGTTCACTTTTCTTACAGGAGCATTTTTTTCTATTTTTGATGGTCATCTTTTCGATTCAAATCTGTCTGAAAATACATGTTTATTTTGAGCCAAATTCTTTAAATATTGTTTATTGGCTTTATACATGGCGATATAGTTATATCGGCATTTTTGCCCAGAACCTTGAGTCTTTGTTATGTCCGATGAGTAGATTTGTAACATTATGGAATTATTGAGAAAAAGTGGAGGGCGCATTAAAATTGATCTGGAATCTGCAGTTTTGGCAAAATTTGTTCAACGCTTTGGTTATGCCACGCCGGAAAATCCTATGAATTGATCGAATTTGGGATCCATTTTGTGGCCGTAGGCGTCTTCACCGGTGAATGCAAACTCGATATGGGCCGGATCGATGGTGCCGTCGCCGGCATCGTTCTGCCGAACGTTAAAATATACGGTGGCGGTTAATTTGTCCGCATCGTAATAGACGCTTACGGGAATGGGGGGCAACATAACCTCGGTATCCGGAACCGGAAAGCCGTAATTGTATATCTGACCGGGCCCACTCTGGGTGGAGCGGCCGATATGCCAGTTGAGCACATTCTCGACAGATTCCCGGTCCAATTCTTTGTCAAACTGAAAGGTCATGGTAAATGTTTTTTCCGCACCTGGCGTTGCTAAATACCCGTCCAAAGCCGAAAGAGGGGTTTTCCATGGCATCTGGTAATTAAAGCTGCCATGGGCATAGGCAAACATCAATTTCGGCGGATCCACCTTGTACATATAACGACTGAGGGTATCGGCCAGGTCCGGCTCGATCGGCTCGAGGATGTCTGCTATGCGCTGGGCCTCATCCATTTCACCCAGATCCGCATAGGCGTACCCCATCTCTGCGTAGCCGTCGTAGAATTTGGGATCGACACGAATGGCTTCCTTAAACTGTAAAATTGCCTCTTCATAGCGGCCCTGCTTGCTGAAATTCAGACCACGGCCGTAATAGCCTGCGGGTTTGTCGGGTTCCAGGCGCAAAACCGTATTGAATTGCCGGTCTGCCTCTGTATGCCGTCCGGCATTCAGATATGCCTGGCCCAGGGCGTAATGATTATCGGAACTCGACCAAATTTTAACCGCTTTTTCATAGGCGATAATGGCTTCGTCATACTGCTCTTCAGAAAAGTGCAGGTTGCCCAGACTGACATAGAGATCATCCCGGTCGGGGCTTCTTTGAAGGGCATCTTCATAGGCTTTTACCGCGCCATTGGTATCTCCCAGCGCCATATAAGCGTTTGCCATATAGCTGGAGGCGTCTGTTGAATACGATGAGTTCGGCGCCAGGCCAATGGAACGGCGGAATTCCCTGATGGCGCCCTCATAGTCCTGCCGCCGATAAAGATCGATCCCCCTTGAAAGCGCACCATTGGCCAGCGATTCCAGCTGGGCGGTCTGCATGATCGTTGCTGAAAATATGTCGGTATTTCCTACACTTAAAAATTCCATATCCATACCTGTCTGGATAAAGTCCTATCCAAAGTTTATATCGGCGGATTGTCTTACTATCTTTAGATCTTTTATTTTATAACAATTTCATTTCTTTATATCTTTATTTGCCGGGAATGCTGCCATTCAGCTCACAGACAGGCAAATTTTTCAGGCCTGCTGTCAGGATTTTGACTTAATTACCCATGACAAGGAGCTCCTGTATTACAACTAATTAGAATAATTAATAAATTTCAATTAGAACAGGTGGCATATATATTGCTACTCTTTTAGCGCATTATTCAGCTTTAACAAAATGTTTTAACAACGAATTTTAGCGAGCGAGGCGCTCAATGGACTCAAACAGGAAAGGAATAGTTGACCCGAATTCCATTAGTTTAAGGCAAATATGCTTGCCGGCGGAATTTAAAATTTCGTCTATGGGGTGTCCTACATAATTATGACCCAAATTAAGCCTTTCGAAAAACCAATCCATGTTACTAGACCACCATTACCGGATCGGAAAGCTGTTTACCGAAAAATCGATGAAATCTGGGATTCGCAGTGGCTGACAAACGTGGGTTCACAGCACCGGGAATTTGAAAAAGAACTCAAGAAATATTTGGACGTTCCCAACATCAGTCTTTTCTGTAATGGAACACTGGCTCTGCAGTTAGCTTGTCAGGCATTGCGGTTGTCAGGCGAGGTCATCACTACCCCCTTTACGTTTGCGGCCACGCCGCATGTCTTATACTGGAATCGAATCACCCCAGTATTTTGTGACATAGACCCGAATACATTTAACCTGGACCCTGAGCGTATTGAGAGCATGATTACACCAAATACAACCGCAATTTTGCCGGTTCATGTATTCGGTTATCCTTGTGATACGCAGGGCATTCGCCAGATTGCAGATCGATATGGTTTGAGAGTAATTTACGATGCAGCGCATGCATTCGGTGTAGAGGCCAATGGGGTAAAAATAGGTAATTTCGGTGACTTATCCATGTTTAGTTTCCACGCAACCAAAATCTATCACACCCTGGAGGGTGGCGCTTTAACTTTTAAGGACCAAAGCCTTAGAGAGCGGTTGGAGTTTGCAAAAAATTTTGGCTTCAAGGGTGAAGAAAACATCGTTGTTCCAGGAATTAATGCCAAGATGAATGAATTTCAGGCAGCGATCGGTTTGTTAATGTTTGACCTGGTCGGAGAAGAAATCGAGAAACGAAAACATCTAACCATGATTTATCGTGATCGGCTAAGTCAAATTCCCGGTATTAATTTTAGAATAGAGATGCCGAATGTTAAACACAACTATTATAATTTTATAATAACCGTTGACAAAGATAAATTTGGCATCAGTCGAAATGAGCTATACAGGGCCATGAAAGAATACAATATTTTCACACGCAGATATTTTTATCCCCTGTGCAGCCAATTTCAATGCTACAGCAATTATCCCTCTTCCGCTTCGGAAAACTTGCCTGTTGCGGAAAAAATTACCAGAAGGGTCTTGTCTTTGCCGCTTTACGGTATTCTCGATGAAGAAGATATTCACCGAATTTGCGATATCGTCAAATACATTCATACGAATAGCCTCAGCAATATACATTATTTTAATTTTCAAAATGCATCTGCCCAGAGCGTTTAACAATGGCCGGATACTTACATAAGGACTATGCGAATTCTTTCGCAGAATTCGGCTCCCTAATCGAGCTGCCCCGCTGTCACGGGTGGGTATTAAAACGTCGGATACCGGGCATTTCTCATTGTGATGCGATGGGGTGTTACCCCTTCTTTGCTTGCCGGGATTGGTCGCAGTTGCACGCCGATCTTGAAGATTTGCAAAATGATCTTATCTGTCTTTCGATGGTTACCGACCCGTTTGGTGATTACAACGAGACCTATCTGCATCGATGCTTCCAGGATGTTGTGGCCCCTTTCAAGAAGCATTACGTCATCGATTTGAGCCGACCCATGGAGACTTACATAAGTGATCACCATCAGCGATATTCTAACAAGGCCCTTCAGAGCGTAGTTGTCGAAAAGTGTCCGAAACCCGCAGCCTTTATCGATGACTGGGTAAAGCTGTACCAGAATTTGATCGACCGGCATCGCATAACGGGAATCGCTTCATTTTCAAAGAGTTCATTTGCAAAGCAGCTAAACGTTCCGGGGATCGTTGCGTTTCGGGCCGTCTTTGAGAGCGCAACCATCGGGATGCTGCTGTGGTATGTTCGTAATGGGATAGGGTACTATCACCTCGGGGCCTACAGTGATCGTGGATATGAAATGCGGGCATCATTTGCGTTGTTCAGATTTGCCATTGAGTATTTTGCCAATGACAACCTTCAATGGATTAATCTCGGGGCAGGTGCGGGTGTAGCGGGCAATGGCGATGATGGCTTGAGCCGATTTAAGCGCGGATGGTCGACCGGAACGCTGACAGCTTATTTTTGCGGCCGTATTTTCGACCACAGAATTTATGCATCTCTGGTAACAGGGAAAGGTGCGGCAGACACAAAATATTTTCCTGAATATCGACTAGGCGAATTTGGATAGATAGGGTTTATTTCCGGCAAGGTTTTACAGCCGAAGCCTCTTAGGGCGCCGGGAAAAATATTTCTTAAAAAAAAGACGACCATGAGAACCAACCGATATGATGCTCCACACTGGAGAAGAGAAGTCCAGATCGTCGACGATATGTATAAGCTCGGCGGATTTGAAATGCCGGTTCATTACATTTTAAGTCTGACAAACGAATGTAATCTGCATTGCCCGTTCTGTTTTCTTGATAAAGTTGAGGGGGATCGGACGATGAACACCGAAAACTGGCTTGAAGTCTTGTCGCAGTTGCCATCGTATGCGCGGGTTATACTCTTTGGCGGTGAACCGCTCATGTTTCACGAATTCGACAGGGTTTTCACAGCGGCAACTGAGGTATTCAAGTGTTCGATCGTGACCAACGGGACGCTTTTGACAGAAGAGACGGTTGAGTTGCTGGTTGCAAAGGATAATTTCTGCGATTTAAATATATCGATAGATTGCCTGAACAACTGGAACCGCAATTTTTCCAGCTCGGACTGGCAGCATCTACTTGCCGGTGTGAAGCACTACAACCGTATACGGAAAATCAAGGAAACGCCACCAAAGCTTGGTATCAGTGTGGTGATACTGGATGAGACCGCCGAAGAGCTTCATGACTTGCACCGTTTCGCCCACCAGGAACTCCAGTGCGATTTTGTTAACTACTGTCTGCTTAACGGAGGGCCAATGCAGCTTTCCGACACCATGCAGCCCTTCGAAAGACTCTACGAGGATGTTATTCCTCCACGCTATCATAGGTGGGATCTCATACTCGAGCAGATCGAGAAAAATCGCCAATACGACAAAGCGCATGGATACGTTTCATATTTTCGGCCGAAAATCATCGATATCAATTCAGACCAATCGACCGAAAAGTTGCGGTTTTTAAATAAACCGAAATTTGGAAAAGAGCGCTTCGGTACCTGTAAAATGCCTTGGGCTGACTGCCGTATTCATCCTGATGGGAATATATCTCCCTGCCTGTCGGTCCCGTTCGGAAATTTTAAACAGACACCCGATCTGCAGGCCATACTGACAAGCTCCGCTGCCGAGCACTTTAAAAGAGAACTCAAAGATAACAGTTTTTTCCCCCAGTGCAACCGCTGTGTATTTTTGTATGATAAAGCCTTTGAGCGAACTGCAGGGTCCTCGGCGGACAATACCCGGAGTACGGAATGAAAAAAATTGTTATTTTTGGAAACGGTCAGATTGCCCGGACGGTCGCTTATTACTGTCAGGCGTGGCAGCTTGCCGAAGTATGCGGCTTTGCCGTCGATCGCGATTTCATGAACGCCGACACTTGCCTGAACCGGCCCCTTGTGGCCACCGATGAAATGGCCGACAGATTCCCGCCGGATGAGTACGGTGCTTTCGTTGCTGTCGGATACCAAGACCTTAACGGCTTGCGTGCCCGCAAAGTCGCCGATTTGAAGTCCAGAGGCTATGCGCTTATCAGCGTGATCCATCCAACTGCAACCGGTCTGGTACAGACGGGAGTCAACAGCATGGTGATTCCCGGAGAGACGCTTTTCGAACCCTTTGTCGTACTGGGCAGCAATGTTTTCATCTGGAGCGGCGTTTCGCTTTCACACTATGTGGAAGTGGGCGACAACACCTGGATAAGCAATAGCAGCGTTGTGGGCGGCAACGTCACCATCGGCAGAGACTGTTTCATCGGTTTGAATGTTACCATCAATAACCGGGTCACCGTCGGCAACGGCTGCCTTATCGGCAGCGGTTCTCTGGTAACCCGCGATCTAGCCGATGGTAAAGCCCTGCTTTCCGAGGCTACAGCTCCGGCTCCGGCCGATGCCGGGATCGTAAAGGCACTTTTAAGATAATCGGATGGGCAATGCCATAGCTCAAATAAAATCCAGTTAGAGAGAGGAACCATGAAATCAACCCATACCTATCACTTCAATCGAGAAGTTAACGAGCAAGCGGTCTCCTTTATGACAGATGCGATCGAACGGAGCTACGACGTCGAGCGGATCGATTTTTCTGAGAACATGCTGAGCCTCGTATTCCGTGAGCCTGTCAGCACCGAATCGTTCGATACACTGGTTGAAAGACTCGATTTTATAAGTTCAAAGATGACCACCAGATCTTTGTACGAAAATCATCCTTTGCGGAACGCTCCCGAAGATCCTTTTGAAACTTTGCTGCAGAGCGGCGATGTTCAACCGGTCGGCCGGGGATTGTTTGTGCTGCAGGGACAGTTTCTAAAACTGTTTCAGTACTTTAACGAATACTGGCGTAAAAAAGCCCTCGAGCTCGGAGCTGTGGAGCAGGATAATCCTGCTGTTTGGCCTGCCGGGCTCTATCGGGATATTAACTATATTGCCGAATTTCCACACCAGATTATCCTTGCTACGCCCGTCAAACAGCACAATGCAGATCTGACGGCGATGGCACAGAAATACGCAAAGAAAAAAGCATTTGCCCATATCGATATAACCGAACACATGGCACCAAGCGAATTCGGATTGCAGAACGCCGTTTGCGATACCTGCTACTATGTCATGAGGGGCAAAAGGGCCTTTGAAAACACGCTATTTACAACATACAACAAGGTGTTCCGCAATGAGTGCTCTGAAACAAACTCTCTTGATCGGCTGACCAGCTTTTCGGTGCGCGACATCATGTTTGTCGGTGATCAGAAATTTGTCATGCTGCAGCGACAAAAAATGATCGAATTGACCATCGAATTTCTTGACTGGCTGGATCTCGACAGCTCCATCGCTGCAGCCAACGATCCCTTCTTTACCGACGAATCAATGATAAAAGCCGTATATCAGAATGCTTCGGAATTAAAATATGAGTTACTGGCAAAACTGCCTTTCAGCGGTAAAGAACTTGCCGTCGGATCCATAAACCTGCATCAGGATTTCTTCGGCCAGGCCTTTGATATTACACTGCCAGATGGTGGCTATGTCTGGTCGGGGTGTCTGGGAATCGGGTTCGAACGCATCGTATACGCGCTGTATGCGCAATACGGAACCGAAGCGGATTCCTGGCCGTCCCATCTCAGTGCGATAGTGGAGAATTGATATGACTGACCGGGAAATCGGAATACGCACCATTCTGGCCAGGGTGCTCGACATGGATGAGGCTAACGTAGATGAAACCACATCTTCAGAAACCGTATCTCAGTGGGATTCGTTGAGCCATATCAATATTATTATGCTTCTCGAAAAAAAATTTGATGTATCCATCGGGCTCGATGATATCGCCAACATGAAGTCTTTCAACCGTATTCGTGATGTCTTGTCGACCCTGATCGACTGACAATTCGAAACTTGATCGACAACTGATAAGCCTCGTGATCAGACAGATATTTCAACCATGTCGCAAAAAAAATGGACAGAATATTACAAAAGGAAAAAAAAGCCGCTGATTTATCCAGAAGGCTTTATAGTCAGGATTTTTATGAGCTCTTGGCCGCGGCCGATGCTTTCCGACCGAAACTTCCATGGCCGAAAAATTCTCGATCTTTCCTGTGGCTATGGCCGAAATCTCGGTTTGCTGCTTGATCTCGGTTTTTCTGTTTTTGCCACAGAGGTTTCTGAAGAAATTGTCAAAAAAACACAGAAGGGCTTTCCGGAAGTCGTGATCGCTAAGGGCAGCAATACCCGTCTGCCATTTGAAAATAGATTTTTCGACTATCTTATGGCCTGTAATACTTGCTATTATCTGGCGGCCGATGCTGTTTTTCTTGATAATCTTTGTGAAATTTCGCGCGTTTTGAAAAAAAATGGTTTTTTTATTGGCTCCATACCGGCGGCGAATCACTTCATTTTTTCCGGTGGTGATCACCGTGATGACGGTTCGGTCGTCATTCGACAAGACAGATTAGGCCTTCGAAACGGCGATCGCTTGCAGTGTGCGTCAAATCGCAAACACGTTATCCGGATGCTGTCGCCATTTTTTAAAAACATTCAAATCGGACACATGCAGGACGAATGCTTCGGAATGGTCAGGGATTTATATTATTTCACCTGTAATTGTCGATAGCCGCATCCAGGTGTCATGTTTCGAGTAACATATGAGTATAAAGCGATACATTCATATCGGTTTTCCCAAAGCGCTTTCAACATTTTTGCAGCGCAATTTTTTTGATGCACATCCGAATATCTTTCATCTCGGTGTCGGATGCGGAGGTAATATCGATTATATCGATCCCGATCTCGAAGTTGCCGTCGAAGATTATCTTCTGTTCTGTAAAGATTTTCGGTACAGAGAAAAACAAGGTTTTATTTCCGAAACTTTCCAACACTTTTTCTCTGTAGCAGAATCAGATCCACATACAAAAGCCGTGGGAATTTCGAACGAATCACTCTCTTTTGGCTATATACCAGGCCATATTGACGTTACCATAAAAGCGAGGCGGATGTTATCGATCTTCGGGAAAAATACAAGCATTATTATGATCATCCGCAACCAACCAGCGCTTCTCCGCTCGCTTTACAGAGAGAGTATACGCAACGGGTATTGGGGTTCATTTAATGATTTTATGAGGTATATATACTTTTTTCAGGATCGTGGATTTCTATATGACTTTCGTTACGATCGTCAGCATGAACTGTATAGCTGTCTGTTCGGCAAAGAAAACGTACACGTTTTTGAACTTGAGGCATTCCGGACTAACGGGTTGTTGAATGAAAACGACGAAGGAGAAATAGAGCTCTTAAGCCGTTTATGTGGAATCTTGAACCTACCTTATGTACCGCTTGCTATTGAACGATATAACGATCCGCTTTCACTCAAGGAACTGTCGGTAAAGGAAAAGCTGAACAGAACAATGATTCACGATCTGGGACATTCATTGCTCTCGGGCGTATTAAATATTCACCGACTGCGCCATTACTTTGAACGTGATTTGAAATGGATAGCTAAAGATTGGATATATGACGATGTCAAACGTAAACGTGAGCTCATTGCTCGGGCGCAAAAATTAGCATCAAAAGACAACGTTTCGGAAATAAGCTATCAGTACCAGGATGAAATAAAAGAGCGGATACTTCCATTTTTCACTGAAGCTAACCGTGCGTTAGAAATACGATTAGGAAAGCCGCTGCTTCCATGTTACTTCGATCTAAATTAAACGGTTTCGAGGCTCAAGTACTTTAGCGCTTTACTTTTTAACAAACCAATACATGTCTTGAGGAAAAGATAGTTATGAGATTAGCGCCAATAGGAGTATCAACCTATTCCAGATTGTATCATTTAAAGCAAACCATAGAAGCTTTGCAGTATAATACTTTGGCAAAGAAAAGTGATCTCTATATATTTTCTGATGCCCCAAAACCAGGGGACGAAGAAAAAATTAAAAAGGTCAGAAATTATATCCATAATATTGATGGTTTTAAGAGTGTCAACATTATTGAGCGTACGACTAATAGCAGAGTAAGCAATGGTAGGAGCGGTGTTTGTGACTTGTTAGATAAATACGGACGTATAATATTTATGGAAGATGACAATGTTACTGCTCCAGGTTTTTTGCAGTTTATGAATGATGCATTAAATTTTTTTGAACATAAAAAAAATATTTTAGCCATCTGTGGATTCAATGTTCCAGCTAATTATCCCGAAAATTACAGATATGATTATTATTTAAGCGTTTATTTTAATGGGTGGGGTTATGCAACATGGGCTGATAGAAACTTCATGGAAGCCATAGAGTACAATGATGCCTATAATGAAGCGATAAATGATAATTTGCTTTATGAAAAAATAAACAAAATGCACCCCGAATTAATTAATGGATTAAAGCAAATACAAGATAGGAAACTCGATGCAGCGGATTATAAGCTAGTATTTCATTCTATAAAAAATAAGGTATTTACAATTAAGCCGATTCACTCTTTTGTGCATAATATCGGGCATGATGGAAGCGGTGTTCATTGTGGTATCAGCGATACATTTGCACGAAAATTTCCATTAAATCAAAAAAGAGTTAAATTTTTTGAGGAGCTCAATTATAATTTCGAAATCGATCAGCTATTTTATAAATATTTTCATCCCGAAACATCAAGGCAATGCTTAGAAAATATGTCAAATCTTTATCCGGAGACTCTCAATTTTATGGCAAACGATATTTGCAACTCTCGTTGCAAAATGTGCCGTGTATGGGAGCAAAAACGTGGGAAAGAGATAACTCCCCAAGAGCTTTCAATAATTATGGATGACCCCCTGTTCCGAAATTTAAAATACGTCGGTGTCAGTGGGGGAGAGCCCACCCTCAGGAATGACCTGCCCGAATTATTTCGCATAATTGTTGGTAAAGAAAATATAAAAGGAACGGGTTTAATTACGAATGCTTTAGCCGCCGAGAAGGTCATTGATCAGATAACAAAATGTAACAATGAATGTGTAAAGGCAAACGTGCCGTTCAATGTTATGATTTCTTTAGATGGAATTGGGGATGTACACGATGCCGTCAGAGGTCGGAAAGGTGCTTTTGAAAATGCGATAAAGGTAATCCACTATATTCGTGATAATACAAATATTGCGCTTTCAATAGGCTGTACAGTTATAAAACAGAATGTTTGGCACCTGGATGAAGTCCTTGATTTTTGCCGCAGAGAAAATGTCTATGGAAGATTCAGGGTAGGGGAGTTTATCGACCGACTTTACAACAATGACTTAACTGAACACATCCGGAACTTCTATAACGACGAAAAATACCAAATTGCGCTGTTCTTCAGCAAACTTGAGCTTAATTATGAAGCATCTCCAGTTATTAGAGCGACATATCGCAATATTCGTAAAATGATTTTTGAAGGTGAACCCCGTGAAAGCGGCTGTCCTTATCGATCGAAAGCGCTGGGTCTCGACAGCAGGGGTAACCTCTTATTTTGTTCACCCAAATCACCTGATTTGGGTTCCTGCCTTGTAAAGTCTGCGGCGGTTCTCTGGAAGGAAAACCAACCCATACGCGAGTCAATTATTCAAAACTTCTGCAGCAATTGTATCCATGATTACCATGCATTTCCATCAAGAGAATTACTTGAGGAGCAGGCTCAAGAGAATCGCTTAAAAAATTATATGTCGGTCAGACAAAGCTTAATAAATTCTACCCAGCTTCCATCGGCTTCACCGGATTCGCTTGATTGGTCTAAATTTCAGAAGACGTTGATTGTCGGGTGGTATGGCACTGAAACTGCAGGAGATAAGGCCATTATTTGTGACATCATCCTAAGACTGGTCGATGCAAATCCTGAGATGCAAATCACGGTGGCAAGTTTATATCCGTTTATTACCAGCAGAACATTGCAAGAGATCGGTAATGATAATGTCCGCATAATCAAGACATATTCACTGGAATATATAGAAGCCTGTAAATCCTCCGATGCAATTGTTATGGGGGGTGGACCATTGATGGGGATGGAACCACTCGGATTCGTTCTCTCAGCTTTTTTGGAAGCCAAGAAAGCCGGTATACCCTGTATTGTTGAAGGTTGCGGGATCGGCCCGCTCATTGAGGAGATACATATAGTGGCGGTTAAAGAGATTTTAAGATTGAGCACGGAAATAAGAGTCCGTGATAAGACGTCGCTTTCATGGGTTCACGAGAATACGGGCAGGGTTGACGCTATTTGCACCGGAGATCCAGCAGTGCGTTTTGTTGAAAAGTGGAAAAAAGAAGCATTTCACCCACTGGAAAACATAAATGAAACATATTTTACATGTTTGTTGCGAGAAATAACATTTGAATATGCAAACGGCCAATCTTCAAAAGATTTTTTTGCATTCAGAGCACGTTTCGAAGAAGAACTTGGGAAGATGATTTGCAGAATTCGAGAAAAAACAGGCTTGAAACCACTTCTGATGCCCATGCATACCTTTGCGGTCGGTCAGGATGACAGGGATTTTGCCCGGAGGTTTGCCAAGACCTATTTGCAGGATGGTGATTATGATATCGGAGATAAAGTTTACTCGCCGCAGGATATTCTATCGGTTATGAGTCGAAGCAAATTAAATGTCTGCATGCGATTTCACTCAGTTTTATTTGCCGAGAAATTAAATATTCCCTTTATCGCGATCGATTATACTGGTGGTGGAAAGATAAAAGGGTATCTGACAGATCAGAACAAATTAGAGTTCATGTTCGACCGCACCGATTTAAGCAACAAGAACTGGAGACAAAAATTGGATACCCTTCTCTTAAATCAGGGCCTAAGAAGTATGAATGTTGTCCATATTTGTTCGCAGGATTACGGAGGCGCCGGCAAAGCCGCCTATAGACTGCATAAGGGCTTACGACAAATTGGCGTCGCTTCTACGATGCTGGTTCTCAATAAAAAAAGCGGTGACCCCTCGGTAAAGGTTTTCCCCTCTGAACATTTCGAAACTTTGACGCAATGCTCAGATGTTCCCGTTTATGAATCTCCGCTCTGGCTACAGCAAATACTTCGGTGGAAAACTGAATTGGCCAAATATCCCAACAGGCCAGCCGGGCTTGAAATTTTTACCAGTGCTTTATCAGATGTTCAGCTTGAACGGGTTCAAGAAATAAGGGACGCTGACATTATTAATCTGCACTGGGTTGCTGGGGCAATGGATTATGTCAATGCTCCGATATCACTTGGAGAAAAGCAAATTGTCTGGACACTACACGATATGAACCCTTTTACGGGTGGTTGCCATTATTCGGGAGAATGTGAAAAATATAGGGAAAGCTGTGGTGCCTGCCCACAACTGGGATCTGACATTGAAGAGGATTTGTCGAGACAGGTTTGGGCCCAGAAATACTATGCCTACCAGCATTTTGATTTAAATATTGTCACTCCAAGTAAATGGCTGGCCGACTGTGTATCTCAAAGCAAGCTATTATCCATGAAACCGATTAAAGTCATACCTAACGGGTTTCCTCTGGATACCTTCAAACCTTATGAAAAAGCAGAAATTCGTAAAGCTATAAATATACCTGAAAATGCCAGAGTTATTTTATTCGGGGCAGATTCCGTATTGAATAAACGAAAAGGGTTTGTATATTTATTGAAAGCTCTTGAGAACCTGCCACCGAATAAAACCTGTATTACGGTCATTCTTACTTTTGGCAATTTTCCGCAAGGTATCCAAATTAATACTAAACACCCGATCTATAACCTGGGTTCATTAACCAATGAATACCAAATTGCCTTAGCATATAGCGCTGCCGATGTTTTTGTAATTCCTTCTCTGGAAGATAATCTACCGAATACGGTTGTTGAGGCGATGGCATGCGGTGTGCCGGTTGTTGGTTTTAAAATCGGCGGTATACCGGATATGATAGAGCATCGGAAAAATGGATTTTTAGCGAAACCCATGGACATAGACAGCCTGCTAGAAGGTATCGAGTGGGCTTTATCTGCGTCCGGCCAGGGCGCTAATATTTCCAGCCTGTGCCGAGAGGTCTCAGAGAATAAATATGCCTTGGATATTCAAGCAAAGACATACAAAAAATTGTATGATTCCCTGTTGTCAAACCAATTATTGAAATCAGAAGGCAATTACACAAAACAGCTTAATAGGGAAAATCGAGGTCCTGAAGAAACAGCTTCTGTGGCCTCGATTGCAAAAAAAGATTCCTCTGAAAAATACGTTGTAACCGCCATTGTGTCGGCTTACAACTCAGAGAGATATCTCCGCGGATGTCTTGAAGATTTGGAAAATCAGAGCATTGCCGAGAACCTAGAGGTAATCGTGGTCAACAGCGGCTCCCAGCAGAATGAAGAACAGATTGTCAAAGAATTTCAGGCTATATATTCGAATATTAAATATGTTCATACCAAGGCGCGTGAAACCGTTTATGCAGCATGGAATCACGCAATTAAGGCAGCAGCCGGTAGATATATTACGAACGCCAACACGGACGACCGGCACCGGCCGGATGCCTTTGAGGTCATGGTTCGGGCCCTGGAGGAAAACCCCGCAGTCGGCGCCGTATACGCCGACAACCTCATTACGGATAAAGAAAACGAAACATATGAAAAGAATAGAGCAGGGCAGTATTTCAGTCGCCCAAATTTCAACTTGCGCCAAATGCTGCTTTTCTCTTTTTTCGGCCCCCAGCCCATGTGGCGCCGTTCTGTGCATGAAAGAATCGGATATTTCGACGCGGATCTTTCGGTGGCGGGTGACTACGAATTCTTCATTCGATTGGTCCGGGAGTTCGGCGCGCTTCACATCGGGGAAATCCTGGGGCTCTATACCTGTCGGAGCCGCAGCATCGAAAATGATAACCGCGGCAGATGTGTGTCTGAGACCTTCCAGGTATTGAAGCGGTATCGCAAGGTCATGCCATTGGAGGAAATTTATCCGGGCTTAAAATCGGAAAAAGAATCTGCAAGCGCATTGGCTGCCTGCCTGGCAGATCAGGGTAACTGCTGCCTGTTCGGAGACCTTCCGGACATCGAAAGTGCTCTGACGAACTACAATCGAGCGCTTGAAAACGGTTATACCGAGCCGGAATTGACTGCCAACCTTGCAGTGGCCCTATGGTTGAGCGGGAAGCAGGCACAGGGAATGGATCTCCTTCAACGGATTTCGGACAGGGTTCGACCGGCGGCTCACAACGTCGCCCTCATTAAAAAATGCCTTGATAGAGGCGAACTTCCGCAAGTGGGACAGTTCGAAGTTGCTGAAATTCATCATCCCGTGGTCGCAGCCGCCATCCGCGGAAAAGGAATTATTATCGAAGGAGACCGCTTCGTTCCGGTCGAAACCGTTGAAAAAAGCTGGTCCGGATCCGGCATGGTTCGCAAGCTGCCTCACAAAACAGATGCCCCGGTCGCGGATTTACCACAGACCACGCTGGTGAGCGTCATCGTGCGGACGATGAACCGACCTTTTTTCCTGGAAGAATGTCTGACCAGCCTTTGCGTCCAGACCCTTAAAGATTATGAAGTGGTGGTGATCAACGACGGCGGGATGAATATCGACAACATTATCGGAAAATATTCCCGGCGGATGCGCATTCAATACAGGCAGCACCCTTCGAACAAAGGACGCAGTGCCGCACTCAATACCGGCCTGAAATCCGCTCGGGGGAAATATGTTGCTTATCTCGATGATGACGATCGTGTTTTTCCGGATCATTTAGAAATTCTGGTGAATGAATTGGAGACCGGAGCATTCCGTGTCGCTTACAGTGATTCATTCGAAGTTCGTCAGGAACTGTTCAACGGCTCCTATAAAACGGTTGGGAAAAGGGTTGTCTATTCAAGTGATTATGACCGCGACCTTTTGAGAAAAACCAACTATATTCCCATCCTGAACCTGATGCACCATCGGGAATGTGCGGAACGGATCGGACTCTTCGATGTGAATTTGACGGTACTGGAAGATTGGGATTACTGGATCCGCCTCTCTAAACATTACGATTTTAAGCACATACCAAAGATTACGGCCGAATATCGGGTGCGAACAGATCACTCGAATGCGACGGCCGCCGAAGCGCATCATTTCCCGGTTTGCAGGGAGAAAATTCGAACAAAACTCGCCGCATCCTCGGGGAGTTCAGTAAAACGTACAGGAAAACATCTGGTGTCAATAGTGATCCTTACCTGCAACCAGTTCGAGTATACCCGAAAATGCCTCGACAGCATTTTTCAGCATACACGAACACCTTTCGAACTCATTATCGTCGATAATGGATCCACCGATGGTACCGTTGAATATCTGGAATCAGAAGTTCTGAAAAAACATGCCGATGTCGGCATAAAAATTATCAAAAATAATGAAAACAGAGGATTTGCGGGCGGTAATAATCAGGGAATTGCCGCGGCCGGCGGCGACTACATCCTTCTACTAAATAATGATGTCGTGGTCACCTCCGGATGGCTTGAGCGAATGCTCTCATGTGCCGAGAGGCGACCTGAAATCGGTATCATCGGGCCAAGATCCAACTATGTTTCGGGTCCTCAACGGGTAGAAGGGCCCGATTATGATACCCATACCTTAAATGGTTTGGCAGATTTTTCAAATAAATTTGCAGATGATCATGCAGAGCAGACCCAGCAAGTCTTGAGAGTCGTCGGATTCTGTATGCTGATCAAGCGCGCGGTCATCGAAAAAATTGGAGGGATGGACGATCGTTACGGACTTGGCAATTTTGAAGACGATGATTTCAGTTTGCGGGCTGCAATTGCCGGTTTCCAGTCCTGGATTGCCCAAGATTGCTTTGTTCATCATTTCGGCCATCGAACCTTTATCGGTGAAAAAGTGGATCTTAACAAGAGCCTGCATAAAAATTGGGGCCTCTTTAAAGAAAAGTGGGGATTGCCGGCAGATAAACCCTATGGCGCTTCCTATCGTCTTTCTGAAATGAAACATACTCAATTTGATCCATCGATTCACTACCATCCGTTCGGTAACGAAAGGGCAGTTATGGATAAATCCAATAATGATTTAAAATCCGCCGAGGCGCTATATGCCGATATCCTGGCGAATCTAAATTGCAAGCCGTCGCAAGAAGTCATCGAAGATCTGCAACATCTGATTAAATCCTATCCGGAGTTCGCTTTGGCTTATAATGATCTGGGGGTTCTTTATTACAGAAGCGGAAACAAGGAAAAAGCACTTAAATGTTATGAGAAGGCTGTGCAGTTAGATCCGGAAGATTCTAATTCCAGCAAGAATCTGGCCGATTTTTACTTTGTGGAAATGGGCTGGGTTGAAGAGGCCCTGCAAATCTATGTTAGAATATTGGAACGCAATCCGCAGGATATCGAAACGTTGCTGATTACCGGTCATATTTGCGTATCTCTGCATCAGTTCGAAGATGCCAAAGTGTTTTATCGGAGAGTGTTGGAACTGGAGTCATCGAATGAAGCTGCCCAGAATAATTTGAATAAATTGGACAAAATGAACCCGGCTACTTCGGAGTTTAAATCACCTGAAGAATTGTACCAGGAGATCCAGCCACTATTAAACAACGGAGATCCACTTCAGGCTATCACATTATTAGAAAAATTGCTGCTAAGCTATCCGAAATATGCGCCGGCTTACAACGATCTGGGCGTGCTTTACTATCATACGGGTGACAAAGAAAAGGCCCGGCATCACTATGAACGCGCCGTCGAGTTGATGCCCGATAATATTAACTTTCGTAAGAACCTGGCCGATCTCTATTGCATCGAACTCAGCCGGATCGAGGAGGCGCTTCAATTATACGTTGGCGTACTGGAAACCGATCCTCAGGATGTCGAGGCCCTGATGGCAACCGGGTTGATTTGCAAGGCATTGAACCGGTTCGATGATGCCGGAGATTTCTTCAACCGGGTTTTGCAGATCGAGCCGTGGAATGATGATGCCCGTAAACAAATGGATGAAATTCAAACACAACCGTCAGCTGCAAATTTAAACGCGGTATCAGCAGAAGATGCCTACAGGCGTCTTCAGGAAAAAATGAATGTTTTAACGCCCGCAGAGGCCATCGTTGAGATTGAAAAATTAGTCGAATTTTATCCGGATTTTGCTGTGGGGCATAATGATCTGGGTGTTCTGTATTACAAAACCGGCAATAAAGAGAAAACGCTGTTCCATTACCGGCAGGCGGCACACCTGCAGCCCGAAAATATGACACTGCAGAAAAACCTGGCAGACTTTCTGTTCGTTGAGCTGGGAAAGATGGAAGAGGCTCTTGAAATTTATATGAACATACTGGCAACGAACTCCGATGATGTCGAAACGCTGTTGATCAGCGGTCACATCTGCGTGGCACTTAAAAAGTTTGACGATGCCAAAGATTTTTATGAACGGGTGCTGGTGTTGGCACCGGACAATGAAGATGCGGGTAAAAATCTTCAGGCGCTAAATGGCCGGAAAATTGAGCAGCCATCAGCGCGCGTGGATTCTTTAAACCATGTGACTGTTTCAATTGCGGAAAACGAATCAACGGATCTGGTTAAGGAAAAATCTGAAACCCAGGATACTGAGAACAAAACAACCACCTCAATTGTTATCATGCTTGACGGGATCCAAAACCGCGTCAAAGAATGCCTGAAGAGCATTGTGGCGCACACCCCGGAGCCTTATGAACTGCTCCTTACCGATTGCGGGGCGACCAAAGGCATGTTCAAATGGGCGCAGCAGCTTCTCAAAGATAATGACCACTGTCAAATCATTGAGGGCGGACGGCATTGGGGTCCGGCCGAATTATTCAACCAGGCGATCCAGAAAGCCAACGGTGAGGTGATTGTGTTCATGCACAATGATGTAGTGGTACCGGAGGGCTGGCTTAAAGCGTTTAAAATGTGCATCAACCTCGAGCCGAACATCGGTGTTGTGGGTCCGATGTCCAATCGAGCAGCCGGTATCCAACAGGTGATGCATTCCGACGAATCCGAGAGGGTTGAGTTCGAATCGGTTGCAGAAGCGTTTCGTGAACAAAACCAACATCGACGGGTAGCAACCCGAACACTGTCTGATTTCTGCCTGGCCTTCCGGCGGGATTTGCCCGATAAAATCCAATATTTTGATGAACAGTTCGCTTCAGAAGGAGTAATTTTCGAAGACTTTTGCACCCGTGCGACCTTAGCGGGCTATCAGAATTTGATAGCTGCAGATACCTATGTATTTCATTACAATCGGCACAAGGTCAAAAAGAACGCTTCAACGAAAAATTCAGCCGAAAACGAAGATCGACACAAGTATAAAGCAAAATGGAATGGCACTCAAAACAAGGAAGCCAAAGCCTTACAAACCATACAATATATATCCAACGCAAATGAATTTAGCCAGAAAGGTCAAATTGATCGGGCTATAGAGATATTGCTGAAAGCAATAGGGATTCAACCTGAAGAAAAGCGTCTTTATTTAGAGCTCGCAGAGATCTTGCTGGCTGCTAAAAGATTTCAGGATGCAAAGGATGCATTAGATGAAATGCCTTCGGAAAACGGCAACCCTGAAATAGAAAAAGTTTTACTTTCAGGATATGCGGAAGAGGGGTTAGAAAATTATGAGGCGGCAGGGGCCTGCATTGAGCAGGTGCTTGCAATTGATCCCACCCATGCGCGGGCTTTGAACCTCAAAGGCATTCTGGCTTTTCGCAACAATGACCGCAATTCTGCTGAAAAATACTTCAAAAGGGCAATTGCGTCCGATCCGGGTTATGGGGAGCCATATACAAATTTAGCTATGCTAAAACTGGAAACAGAGCAAACTAAAGAGGCTCTCGAGTTGTTTGAAAAAGGTTTCATTCTTTCGCCGGTGGATTTAGATATCGCAACCAATTATCATGCTTTTGTTGAAGGACTCGGTGATTTTGAAAGGGCTGAAGATGTTGCACGTCATGCGGCTGAGCTGTACCCGCACAATCAGAAAATAAAATATATGCTGATCGATTTTTTGATTCGACAAGGCAAATATGAGATCGCGATGCCTGAAATAGAAGACGCGATTATTAAATTCGGCATTGATGACGGCATACTTACAGCTGCTTTGAAGGTCAGAGAGAAGCTGGGGCCAATGACCTTTGAGAAGTCTTCGAAAAAGGTTCCGGTCTCATTATGCATGATTATAAAAGACGAAGAAAAGTATCTTGC
>Ga0209536_100005343_pt1 | contig 19993 bp, 13 predicted proteins | sample DeeMarSeWOR28_12_FD_187461 | JGI IMG/M metagenome (GOLD analysis project Ga0209536, IMG submission 187461) | Marine sediment microbial communities from White Oak River estuary, North Carolina - WOR-2-8_12 (SPAdes) (version 2) | ecosystem: Environmental > Aquatic > Marine > Intertidal zone >...
TGATCAATGCGGTTTTGCCTTCCAGATTGTATAGTTTTTCAATATATCCCATGTGTATTGATCAGATTAAAAAAGCCGTTCATTTGAATAGCTTACTGGCAGACACAAAGTTAAAAAAAACTGCCTTCCGGGGTGCCAGGTCCGGAAGGCAGTTCGGCTACTAACCCAAAACCTTGTTAATAACCCGGATTTTGTCCGTAATCATTGGTGGTTCTGGTTATCTGGTTTACGGGGATCGGACGGAGTGCATGGAAATCCTGGATGTTCTGGGCATCCGGATTGTGCAGTTTCACCCTTTCGATCAGCTTGCCTGTCCGTTTAAGGTCCAGCCAGCGCTGCTGTTCCCCGAAACATTCCCGGGACCACTCGTCCAGGATGAAATCGAGGTCCACAGCACCCGCGGTCACCTCCATCTGGGCCTCCATACCCGGCCATGCGGCACGGCGGCGGATCGCATTCACATATTCAACCGCATTGCTTCCGTTGCCGTCCCGACCCAGCATTGCTTCGGCAGCCACCAGGTAGGTCTCACCCAGCCTGTAGACAATGAAGTCACGGGAGCCCCTGGTTTCATTCAACGAGGGACGGAGGTTGTCATCGACCTTCCAGGGTACCGGGAAGATGTTGATGTTGGGACTGTTCACCGATACATCGGTCCTCCAGAGGCACCAGTCCTGGTCGATCTCATCCAGGTTCCAGGTGAACAGGTTGACACCGGGAAGCCTGGCCCTGATGGCAGCCGTATCAAATTCAGCGGCTGTTTTATCGGTGATCCAGATGGCGGTATCGCCCACGGATGCCCCTTCGGGGATGTTCCTGTCGGTATTGTACAACCAGACAATGGCGAATGATTTCTCAAACCTGGAATCTACATCCAGCGGCCGGAAGTTCTCCAGCAGCCAGGGGGTGGGCCTGAACCGGATCCACGGACGGCCGTAACCGTGACCCAGGGCGCGGTCCAGTCCGTCGTTGAAGGTTTCGTACCACGCCCTGAAATAGAGGTGGGTACGGTTCCCTTCGTCGTTCAGCAGCATGTCGCTGTCGTACTGGATCGACCAGAGGATCTCGTTGTTCTGTTCCGATTCGGTGGTGTGGACAAGGCCCCCGGCACCGTCATCGGAATTGTAGATCCGCTGGTAATCTTCCAGCAGTTCATGCCCGGAATTTTCAATCACCTCCGTTGCCAGGTCGGCCGCCTCACTGAAATCGGCCGCACCGTTGCCAAAAGACTGGTAAGCACGGGTCAGGTAAACCAGTGCCAGCCCGTGCTGGGCGGCGGGTTTGGTGATCCGGCCGAATTCCGACTGACGGTCTGGCAACACCGCTATGGCATCTTCCAGGTCCTGGATGATCGCATTGTAGATCTGGTCTTCGGGTGTTCTTTCCGCTTCCGTTTCCACCCCCACGGTCTCTTCCAGGGTCAGGTGAACAGGCCCCCAGAATTGCACCAGGTGAAAATAGTACTGGGCACGAAGGAATTTTACTTCGCCTACCAGGACTGCTTTCTCATCCTCGGGAATGTCGGCATCGGGAGCCCTTCCGATCACCGCGTTGCAGGTGTTGATTCCCTCATAGAACCTCTGCCACGGATCCCAGAATGTGTCCGATTCGCCATTCAGTCCGGCGATGTATTTATTGATGTACTGGGCACCCCCGTGCCCGCCGTTGGTGTATTCATCGGTTCCGAATACGGTGATCTCGCATCCGTCCTCATCCCCGTAAAAATCACGGAACCTTTCATATGCCGCGTTCACAGCATCCCTGAATCCGTCAGGTGTGTTGTAATGGGTATCTACCGTAACCCCCGAAATGATCTCCTCTTCCAGGACGTCACACGAGACACCGGTGATCAAAGTAGCGGCGACTACTATAAACAGATATTTTATTGTTTTCATATTTCTCATGTTTATCATCCGTTATCAATTAAAAATCGATCATTAACCCAAAGGAGTACATCCGGGTAGCCGGCACGTCTGCTTCGATCTCTCCACCGTACTTCTCCGGGTCAAGGCCCTTCTGCAGATGCGACCAGATAAAGAATGTATCCAGGTTCAGGTAAAGCCTCAGTTTCTTGATTTTCGCTTTGGAGAGCATCCCCGTCGGGAAGTTGTATCCCAGCTGGATGTTCTTGATCTTGAAGAAATCACCGGGATAATAGCCCCTCGTGGAGCTGTATAACGGGTATTCCCTGGAGCCGTCCGGTTTCGGATGCTCGTTGGTCGGATTGGTTTCGGTCCAGTAGTTCACGTTCAGGTTGTTGTACCTTCCCTGGAGCGTACTTCTTGCAATCAGGTAATCATTATACACGGTATGGCCGAAAACACCCAGGAGCATGAATGAAAAATCGAGCCCCTTATATTCGAAACGCTGGCCCAGTCCGAGCGTGATGGTGGGCATGTCCGATCCGAGGATCACCTGGTCGTCCTGGTTGATCAATCCGTCATTGTTCTGGTCCGCTACATGGATTTCACCGGGGAACTGTGAATACACTGAAGCGTCATCCTCTTCACCCAGCTGCCAGATCCCCACCTTCTCGTAATCATACCAGACGGTAAGCGGTTCACCGATGAACCATTCGTTCCCCACATCGTCTTCCTCGGTCCCGTAAAGGTCAAGAATCTCCTCCTTGTTCCCAAACAGGTTCAGGTTGGTCTCCCAGCTGAAATCTCCGCTCGCGAAGTTCCTGAAGGTGACCCCCAGTTCCCATCCCCGGTTCCTGGTCTCTCCTACATTCTCAAACACAGAGTTGAATCCGGAGGTGATGGGCAGCTGCCTTTCCAGCAGCAGGTCGGTGGTGTGGGTCTGGTACACCTCGAAGCTACCTGCGATCCTGCCTTCCAGCAATCCGAAATCAAGTCCCAGGTTTGCAGTAGCTGAGGATTCCCAGCGAAGGTCCGGATTGGCCAGGCTCTCGGGTCTGAATCCCAGCCCTGATAATCCACCGAATGAGTAGTAGGACCGGGTCAGTCCGCCCCTGGTCTGGTAGGGATCGATCCCGGTGTTACCCGTTATCCCGTAACTCACCCTGAGGCGCAGGTCGGAGAACAGATCCTGCCCGGACATGAAATCCTCGCTGCTGATCCGCCACATGGCCGCGGCCGAGGGAAAAAATCCCCACTTATTGCCTTCCGCCAGCCTGGAGGATCCGTCCCATCGAGCAGTCAGGGTGATCATATATTTCCCCATCAATTCGTAGTTGGCACGTCCCATGAATGACATAATGCCCCATTCCTCAAGGTAACTACCCATGTCATTGACTGTTTCGGCGGTTCCAAGGTTATGGTATAATTGAGATTCATAGGGGATGTCCTCTACTTCAATGTGTGTGTACTCATGATCTTTTTCCTGGATACTGTAGACCCCTGTGAAATTCAGGTTGTGGTCTCCGGTCTCCAGGTTGTAGGTCAGGATATTTTCGAAAGTATATTCGAACACCCTTTCATGTTCCTTACGAACCAGTGCATTCCCCCCCTGACGGGCGCCGGAGTTGGATCCCTGAAAGAGGCCTCGCCTGTAGTTGATCAGGCTCGGTCCGTAGTTCATCCTGTAATTCAGATTATCCAGGATGTCGATTTCTGCAAATATATTACTGAACACCCTGAAAGCTTCACCCTCATCGAAATAGACCCCTTCCTCATAGTCTGCCAATGGATTCCATAGCAGCGGATCAGCTCCCGGGCGGAATATCAGGTTCCCGTCTGCATCGTATGGCTCAGCCAGCGGTGAGATGTTGACTGCTCCTCCATAGGCATTGCTGCCGAGGTTGCGGAGTCCGCTCAAAACCTGGGTGGAAGTTCCCACCTTAATCCGCTTGGTGGCCTGGTGGTCCAGGTTGACCCGGAAGGTCTTCCGGGTATAATCCTGGGTTTCGATCACCCCGCCCTCCTTGAAGTAGTTCGCGGAGATGGCGAACCCGGTATTGGCGTTCCCTCCTCGGACACTCAGCTGGTTGTTGGTCTGGAAACCGTTGCCGATTACCAGGTCCACCCAGTCGGTGGAGACCCCGGCGGCATAGGCATCCAGTTCATCCTGCGTGAAGGCACGTCCGCCCACCTCTTTCAGCCTGTAATACTCCTCGCCATTCATCAGGTCGGGTACGGCCAGCACACTGCTGATGCCGTAATGACCAGAATAGGAGACTGTGGTGGGCATGTTCCCGCCCCGGTTGGTGGTGATCAGGATCACCCCGTTGGCGCCGCGCGAACCATAGATGGCGGTGGCTGAGGCGTCTTTCAGCACCTCCATCGACCGGATATCCTTGGGATTGAGGCCAGTTATTGATCCTGACCACGGGATTCCGTCCACCACAAACAGAGGATCATTGGTGGCGGTCAGGGATCTCCGCCCCCGGATCCGGATGGTCACATTGGTTCCGGGGGTGCTCCCGCCGTCGGATAGAGCAACCACACCGGTGGCCCTTCCCTGGAGTGCCTGTCCCGCATTCATGACCGGCCGTTCCTGGATCTCGTCCGAGGAGACGGAGGAGATGGCCCCGGTAATGCTTCCCCTTCGCTGGGTACCATATCCGACCACCACCAGCTCGTCCAGCCCGACCATGGAGGCGGCAAGCTGCACGTCGATGACTGTCTGAAGGCCAACCGTGATAGACTGCAACTCATAACCGACAAATGAGAAAAGCAGCACAGCTTCCCCGTCAGGCACATCGATGGAGTAGCTCCCTTCCGGGTCGGTGATGGCCCCGGTGGTGGTCCCCTGGACCACGATGTTGACCCCGATCAGGGGTTCACCGCTTTCAGCATCGGTGACCGTTCCTGTCACAGTCCTCCCCTGTCCGAACAGGCTCAAACCACTGAAAGAACAGAATGTTCCGATGAATAATAATAACAGAATCCTTTTCATAAATCTAGATTTAGTTAGGAATAGTAGTGATTGTCAAGTGTATATCTTATAAGGATATTTCAGGTTAGATGACATTCCATGCTCTGCAATCGGTTGCATTAAATTACACAAAAAATTTCTCATTGCAGGTATCATTTCAGAAAAAGTTGATTTTCCCTGCGATCCGGGAACCCCTACATCTTAATATAGTCGGTACCGTACGGGTATCTCTGCGGCCTGCTTAGCATGGAGTTGGCAGCCTCATTACCTATGAATTTCTCCTTTTCTGGATCCCAGTACAATGTACCCGGAATTTTCATGGCGATGTGGCTGAGGAGGCATACGCTGCAGGTTCTGTGTCCGATCTCGATGGGCGATATGGGCTCCTCGCGGCTCTGGATGCAATCCAGCCAGTTCCCATGCTGCTCGTCACTCACATAGAGATGGATCTCGTTTTCCCCGATTTCGGAGGTAAGGATGGCCGGATCACTGGCATTGAGGGCCCGGTTGCTTCGCTCCTGGGATACGGGATCACTGGCCGTGGCCTGGTAGTTCCCCCGGGAGACGAAAATCCACCCCTCGGTGCCCTCGTAACGGATCCCGTTGGGGAAGCCGCCGCTGGTATACATGGTGATCCCGTTCGCATATTCTGCCTTCACCATGAAATCCCCGTGTACGTCCCACAGCCCAGATTTGGGAAACTGGGCTACTGCTTCCAGTGCAATGGGACCGGTATATTCTGTATCCATGCCCCACGCGGCGGAATCAAAATGGTGCTGTCCCCATCCGGTGATCATTCCTGCACCAAACTGCTCCCTCCTGAGCCAGCCCGGACGTCCATACCCTTCCCGGGGGTGCACACCGATTTCCGTATAATATACATAAGGGGTCTCTCCCAGCCACATGTCGTAGTTCAGGTTTTCGGGAACGGGCATCTCCTCCGCCTCCGGTCCCGATGGATCGCCGGGTAATCCCACCTTGACGGTGTGCAATTCACCGATCCTTCCGTTTCTGACCAGCTCTGCGGCGATGCGAAACTGTTTGGAGGAGCGCTGTTGGGTCCCCAGCTGTACAATTATCCCCTTCTTTCTGGCCACATCGCTCAGCAACCTGCCTTCCGCGATGGTCAGGGAAGTGGGTTTCTGCAGGTAGATGTCCTTGCCTGCAAGAGCCGCTTCTATGGCCGGCTGTGCATGCCAGTGGTCGGGTGTGCTGATGATCACCGCATCGATCTCCGGGTTGAGGAGCATCTCTTTGTAATCTCCATACATTTTTACATCGGGAACACTCTGTCCCTCCTTGTCCTGGTAGAACCTTTCCACCAGCTCCTTCCCCTCGCTCATCCGTTTGCTGTCCACATCGCTTACGGCTATTACCTTGGCGATATCGTACTGCATGGTGCCGGGGAGATCGTGTCCCCTGGCGATCCTCCCGCAGCCGATCTGTCCGATCTGTATATTTTTGCTGGGGGCCGTTTTTCCCATCACACTGGAGGGTACAATGGTGGGCACCGCGATGGCCCCTGCGGTCGCTGCCGCTGTGCTTTTTATAAAAAGTCTGCGCTTCATGGTTGTGATATTTTTAGCTATTCGGATTTGTATTGATCGAATTGTTCGCTGATGCCTGCTTCAAGATGATCTCCGCTGTGGACCAGGATCCGGTAACGCAACCGGATCGTTTCTCCCTTTTCAAACCGCATATCCTCTCCGTTCTCCGGCCAGTACATGGGAGTGGGGGAGAAAAACCCATAATCCCTCGTAAACCAGGGAGCCGGATACCAGGCATTGGAAGGATGTTGTAATATGGCGATCCCCTCGTGGGTTCCCAGCCTTTTCCCGTGATAATCCATCCAGGGTGACCGTTTACCGAATGTGCCGGACTCTCCCGTATCACCTTCAGCATTGACCATTACCCCCCCGTTGGAGACTGCCAGGTCCGGATCCATCCTGATACTTAGCAGGGAGTGGTTGGTTTTATCGATGGTCACATCCATCAGCATTTCCAGGGTAATATCCAGATCTATCTGGTACAACTTTTCAGACGGACTGGTGATGGTGATCATCCTGAAATCCCTGATCGGGGAGGGTGCAAGGGGCCTTCTCCAGATGTTCTCATTTTCGATGACCACCTTTTCTCCTTTCGGTTCAACGATATCTGCCCTCACAGGTACGATCTGTCCCCGTTCGAGTCCCTCCTGCCAGTAATTACCTCCGTTGACATGGTCGCAACCGAAAAAGAGGGAACTGTGATGCGGATAGTTGGCGTTTCTCATGGAGGTGACGCTCGCCCGTGAGGGTCCGTTCACCGGGTAGAAAAAGGGATACTTTTCGAAGTCCGACAGGATATAGCTTGTAATCAGGTTGCCTTCGAGGCGTATCTCGATCTTGTCACCCACCTTTTCGGCAGTGAGCTCTGGCTGGGCCATGGATACCCCTGTGGCCAGGAAGAGCATCATAATGAGAGAAAGCGATCTATTTGGATTCATTTTGAAGGATCATTGTTAAAGGGTTAGAGGGGTGTGACCTCCACTGCGGGGGGATCACCGAATCCTTTCCAGAATATTTCAGATTCCTCGGATGTCAGGTTTCCATCAAAAACAATCAACCTGTATTTCAGGGAGTAGTCCTCTCCTTTGAGCAGGACCCAGTCATTGTGCCGGATGGGACAGAATTCAAAATAGACATCCCCGCGTCCCCTGTTGGCGTCTACGGGCCAGACCCGCATCGGTTCAGGAAATTCCCTGTTGGATGGATGGCCCATGAAAAGGATCCCGCTTCTACCCTCTTCAGAAACAGATTCACCTTCCACCAGGCACCATTTTGCCTTGGTTCCGTCTGCCGCCAGCCGGTCCTTGTTTTCGGAAGTCAGGACCGTGCTGTTCTCCTTGTGCCACAGTTCTGTGGCCCGGTATCCGATTCCCCCTCCATACCTGTAGGCATCCAGAATGATCCCTGAATCGAGGGGCGTATTGAGGGTGGTGGTGTAATCGATGAGCCAGATGCTGCCGTTACGAATGTTCCATGCACGTACATCCAGGACCTCATTCATGGCCACCTGGTCTTCGCCCCTTGCCCCGAAATCAACATGTTCCTGTAAAGCTTTGAATCCAGTATAGACCGGGCCTTCCACCTGTGAGATAAATCCGCTGAACTGCACTGTTCCCTGACCTTTCATCAGGTTCCAGAAATCCACCTCCCTGCCCATGATGTGTGTTTTGGTCCAGGGTCCCCAGATCCCGTAATGGTGATAGTGGTCGGGGGGCTGGATCCGGGTTAGTTCCTGCCCGCCGGGAGACCAGAGCGGGTGAATGAAGCCGGATCGCTTGAACAGCGCATTGACTCCCTCGGGGGGGTAAACCGTCAGGAACTGGTAATCAAGGATGGGCCGGTCACCCGATTGCAGTCTCAGCTGCCCGTGTCTCCTGGTCAGATGGATGCTGCCCGTTTCCGCCTGGGGCTCCCCCAGTTCGATCACGAATTCACGGGTGGTTCCGCGGAGGGTATTACCTTTTAGAATAAACCACAATATGGCAGCATGGCCCGGTTCGAGCTGACAAGGTACGGGTATCTGCTGTCCACCGGTGATTTCGGTTAATATCAGTGCGCCGTTATCCTGATTGTAGTTCAGGTGGTTCATATAAATACCCACCGGACAATCGATCCGGTCCGTTTCTCCGGCATACACGGTTATACTGGCCAACGGTTGGGCCAGCGCGTGAATCGGGAAGGTGATCACGGCGATAAGCAGGGCAATTCTCATCGGGCGGTTGTTTGTTCGAGATACGGTGTGCTGAAGCATCGGTGCCATAAATTTATGTAAAAATGCAATCGGTTGCAAAGAAAAATTGTATATTTGATTTCAGCCAGGCTCAAAATCCTTGCTGGATCAACATTCCAACCATGTCCTTCAAAAAAGAGGTCACCATTTACGATATTGCTAAAACCCTCAAATTATCGGCATCTACAGTCAGCAGGGGACTCAGAGATCATCCCGCCATCAGGAAGGAAACAGCAAGGAGAATCAAAGAAGCAGCCCTGGCAATGGGCTACCAGCACAATCCATTTGCGAGTAACCTGAGAAAAAACCGTTCCAACACCATTGGCGTGATCCTGCCAAGGCTCGACAGTAATTTTCAATCCTCCGTTGTGGCAGGAATTGAAAAGCAGGTGAACCAGGAGGGTTTCAATTTGATCATCAGCCAGTCGCGGGAATCCAAGGAGAGGGAAAACGCGAGTATTTTGACCATGTTTAACAGCAGGGTCGACGGGTTACTTGTCTCTCTTGCGTGCGATACATGCGACCTGAAACACTTTGATAAGATGCTCAGGAAGGGTATTCCGGTGGTTCTGTTTGACCGGGTGAAATCCCATCCCGATTACCACTGTTCAAAGGTGGTCATCGATAATCTGAAGGCCGGTTATGATGCCACCTCACACCTCCTGGAACAGGGGTGCCGAAGGATCATGTTTGTGAGTGACAACCTGGAGAGCAATGTATATTTTGACCGGCAGCAGGGTTACAGGCGGGCACTGTCAGAATTCAAACTGCCCTTCGATCCGGAAATGTCATTCATCACCAGCCTGGATGAGGATTCCGGAGAACGGGTAGTGAAGAGGTTGCTGGAAATGGGAGACCGGCCTGACGGGATCTTCGCTGCCAATGATACTTCGGCAGTCTCGATCATTTGTCATTTAAAAAAATACGGGATCAGGGTGCCTGGTGATATCGCCATTGTGGGATTTAACGACGTACACATCTCCCGGGTAATAGATCCACCCCTGACCACCATCCATTATCCGGGTTTTGAAATGGGGGAGATGGCCGCATCGACCCTGATCGGGATCCTGAGCAGTTCCGATCCGGTGATCACCAAAACAGTGGTACTTGACCACAAACTGATCGTTCGCAAATCTTCCCTGAAACAGACCCAGTCGCAGCAGGTTCAGGCCTATCACTAAAAGGCAGCTCCGGCTCTCTCAGAAGTATCCCATTCGGGGGATTTTTCACTATCTTCGGAAATTGTTTTAACCAGATGGATCAGCGCATACCTTTTCATCCCATTCTGATGCATTTTGCGGCCAGGTACGCAGGTTACAGCTACCGGGAATTTGCATCGGACCACCGCAAACTTGTGGAGAGCAACCTGAGGTGCCAGGAGGATTTTGAACTGGACGCTGTGGGTCTCATTTCAGATCCCTACCGGGAGACCGCTGCCTTTGGATCTTCCGTCACCTTCCCCGAAGAGGGGGTGCCGCGCTGCAACGATATCCTGATCAGGAACATGGAGGATGTGCATTCCCTGAAGAATCCCGACCTGATGAAATCGGAACGTACCAGCGACCGGATCCTTGCAGGAAAGGAGTTGCGTAAACTGGCCGATCCGAAAGTGCCCGTCATCGGATGGATAGAAGGTCCCCTGGCGGAGTGCTGCAACCTGGCCGGGGTGAACGAAGTGCTGCTGAAACTGTACATGGAACCCGATTTTGTCCGGGCACTGATGGATAAGGTGATGGTAACCGCCAGGGAATTCGCCAAAGCCCAGGTGGAGGCCGGATGCGAGATCATCGGTGTGGGAGATGCCATCTGTTCCCAGATATCGGAAGAGGATTACCGCGAATTTGTGAAGGAGCACCACCGGGAGCTATTCGGCTTTATTCACAACCTGGGCGCGAAGGTAAAATTGCATATCTGCGGAAACATTGCCCACCTCCTTGGGGAGCTTCCTTATTCCGCACCGGATATCGTTGATCTGGACTGGATGGTGGATATGGATCAGGCTCATCAGCTCCTCGGGGAGCAGACGATACGTTGCGGGAACCTGGACCCGGTGGGAATCATCCAGGAAAAGGGGGTGGAGGAGATCGGGTCCGAAACCCTTCAACTGTGTTGTAAGGAAAAAGGTAGGAGGTTCATCCTGGCCGGTGGTTGCGAAATTACAGTCAATACCCCGCCATCGCACCTGAGGGCCATGCGGGAAGCTTCCAGGGCCATTCCTTCAGAGATCCAATGATAAATGAAAGATTAACCTATGAAAATGAGACCCTATATTTTAACCGAATCACACTGGTCGGATGTAAAGGACCGGGAATACCAGCTTGCAGTGCTCCCGTGGGGAGCCACAGAAGCACACAACTATCACCTTCCGTATGGCACGGATAATTATGAGACGGAAGCCCTGGTGTATGAATCTGCCAGACTGGCCTGGGAAGACGGGGCAGGTGTGGTAGTTCTTCCCACCATTCCGGTAGGCGTGAATACAGGTCAGCACGATATCAAAATGACCCTGAATCTGAATCCTTCCACACAGCATGCCATCCTGGAGGACCTCGTGGAGAGCCTGGACAACCATCACATTGATAAACTGTTGATTGTCAACGGACACGGGGGAAATGACTTCAGGCAGATCATCCGTGAAGTGGGGACGAACTTCCCTTCGGTACTCATTGCCACCTGCAACTGGTTCCAGTCTGTCGATAAAGAAGCCCTGTTTGAACATGCGGGGGACCACGCCGATGAGATGGAGACCAGCCTGATGTTGTATGCCTTTCCGGAGATGGTGTTGCCGCTTGAGCGGGCCGGGGAAGGGGCCTCCAGGAAATTCAGTGTCCCTGGATTGAACGAATCGTGGGCGTGGACAGAACGGAAATGGTCCAGCACCACAAAAGATACCGGAATCGGGGATCCGCGCAAGGCCTCCCGGGAAAAAGGGGAGAAATATTTCCGGGCCGTTACCCGGAAAATGGCAGACCTGATGTCCGGACTTGCCAGGACCCCCGCATCGGAACTCTATTCCTGACAACGGGATACGCTTTCCACGGGAGCGGCTTTCACGGCTTCGCAGTCACAGTTTAGATTTGTTCTTAAAGGAATAATCGGCATATTATTCCTCTTTTCCTGACGACTGAACCCGTGGACATTGGCCGGAGAACATTCCTGAAGAAAGGGATGGCAGGATTTGGAAGCCTGCTTCTGATGCCATCATGCCTGAAAAAGCAACCCGGACCCTACCTGTTCTTCACGCAGGCTGAAGCAGATTGTCTCATTGCGCTCTGTGAACAGATCATTCCTGCGGATGAGTATGGAGGAGGTGCCACCGAGGCCGGGGTGATCCATTACATCGACCGGCAGCTGGTGGCCGTATTCGATTACGACCAGCTCATCTACCAGCGCGGTATATCTGCCCTTCAATCCACCTGCCTGGAGATCTACCATCTGAAATTTGAACAGCTTGAGTGGGATGTTCAGCTTGAGTTGCTCAACAGCATGGAAAGCGGCAGCCTGCCTGACCAATTCTGGGATGAAGTGGATCAGCAGCGGTTCTTCCGTCTGGTGATCGACCATACGATGCAGGGATTCTACGGGCCTCCCAGGCACGGGGGAAATAAGAACTACATGAGTTACCGGATGATGGGCCTTGATTTTCCACTGGTGGTGGGGCGGAACCATTATGAACATCTTAAATCCTGAAACATGGCCGGGAGACACGTCAATGCAATCGTGGTGGGTGCAGGTGCTGGCGGGGGTGTAGTAGCCAGGGAGCTGGCCATGAACGGATTGTCCGTGGTGCTGTTTGAAAGGGGTGGATGGCCCGATTATGACAAACATATCAATGATGAACTGATTTCTCAGCGAACCCAGGTACTGGGTTCGGCATTCGGTCCCGATCACCGCCTGCACCCCAGGGTCCGGGTGTATGGAGAGGATCAGCGAAGGATAGTGACCCCCATCAACGGCGATTACGGGCACAACGCGGCGTGTGTAGGCTCCGGCACGGTCAGCTACGGGGCCATGGCGTGGCGCTTTATGCGGGAGGATTTCAAAATGAAGTCCACCTACGGGCATGTGGAAGGTTCCACACTGGAGGACTGGCCTGTCAGCTATGAGGAACTGGAGCCTTACTATGAAAGAGCCGAATGGGAGATCGGTGTTTCGGGCGATGCCGTTGAGAATCCTTACTCACCGCCACGAAAAAGAGGGTATCCCATGCCCGCTTTTGAGAACAACCGCGAAGGGAAGGTGCTGGCAGCAGCATGCCGCCGCCTGGGACTCCATCCGTTCCCCATACCGATGCTGAGGAATTCGGTGCCCTACAAAGGACGTCCTGCCTGCATCCGGAACCGCACCTGCGTGGGCTTTGCCTCCCCGGTGGATGGTAAGAACGGTACCCACAACACGGTGATCCCTGAAGCCATATCCACAGGGAATTGCGAAGTACGGGTACATTGCCAGGTAGCGGAAGTGACAACCAGCGACTCGGGAAGGGTCACCGGGGTCAAATACTTTGATGAAAACGATCAGGGACAGGTCCAGACAGCCGATCTGGTGGTTCTTGCGGCATCCGCCACCGAAACTGCCAGGCTGATGCTGAACTCGAAAAGCAGGCTCTTTCCGGATGGTCTTGGCAACAACCACGACTGGGTGGGCCGCAACCTGCAGGGACATGCCTATACCGGGGCACACGGAATATTTGATTACGAGATCACCGACTATGCGGGACCTGGGGCCACCTTCGGATTCTGTGACTATAACCACCACAATGAAGGGATTGTGGGAGGCGGACTGTTATGCAATGAATTCAATGCCCTGCCCTACCTGTTCACCCGGAGCAGGCCCCCGGGTGCAGCAAGGTGGGGAAAGGAACATAAAGCGTATCAGATGCAGAACCTGAAGCGGGTGGCTGCCCTGCACGGGCCGATCCAGGAAATGCCCAATTTCCATGCCCGTGTGACGGTCGATCCGTCGGTGAGGGACCACTGGGGGATCCCGGTAGTTGCCCTGTCGGGAGAGAGGCACGCCCTGGATCATGAACATTGCAAGTGGCTCTCGACCAGGGCCGAAGAGGTGATCCGGGAAGCCGGCGCCATCGAGACCTGGCAAAGTGTGGGCGGCAGGGGACTCAGCGGCGGACAGCATCAGTGCGGTACAGCCAGGATGGGGAACGATCCGCAGACCTCTGTAACCAACAGGTTCGGTCAGGTCCATGAGATCGACAACCTCTTTGTCGCCGATGGGAGTGTTTTCGTTACCGGAGGCGGATTCAACCCTGTCCTGACCATCCTGGCCATTGCATATTGGATCGGTGATTTTATCAATCAGACCTGGAATGGAACGAAATTCAGATCTTAAACCTGTCGGGGGATGAAACGAAAAAGGATATGGGTGCTGGTGTCATCAGCAGTGGCCATCCTGTTGCTGCTTTTCACAGGTTATGCAGGGTGGAACACGGCCCATCCGCAGCGCACCTGCGCCTCGTGTCATGAGATCGTTCCTTCGCTGGAAATCTGGCAACAGTCGGCCCACAGGGAGGTAACATGTTCCGATTGCCATGGGACCGCCCTATCAAACGGCTTTCACAGCATGAGCGAAAAAGCCGGGATGTTCTTCGGCCATTTCAGGAAGGAACAGCAGACCGGACGGATCAAGCTGGACGAACACGGTGTGCTGGAGGTCATGGATGCATGCGTTGAATGCCACCAGGAAGAGTTCAAAAGTTGGGAATCGGGCGGACATTCCGCCACCTACACAGATATCTTTCTGAATACCAAACATAACCGCATGGAGAGGCCCTATCCTGACTGTTTCCGTTGCCACGGAATGTATTACGGGGGGACCATCTCCGACCTGGTGGAACCGATTGATACAGCAGGGCCGTGGCACCTGAAAGAGGCACGACAGGGTCCGTTGCCTGTGATCCCCTGCCTTGCCTGCCATCCCATTCACATGGAGAATTCGGTCAGGGGCCGGGCAGGCTCCCTGGATGATCCGGATGCCATTTTTTACGAACGGGAGAACAGGGAACCGTTGATGGGGCTCTACCTGAGATCTGACCATATCCACCTCAGGGCGGACCAGCTTCCCAAACCTGTGATTTACAGTGAGGGGGCAGAAGTTTATCTGTCGGATGAACCGGCACAGCGGCTCTGCATACAGTGCCATGCACCAAACTGGGCCCATGAAGCAGGCACGGAAGATGACCGGACACCCACAGGTGTGCATGAAGGGATCAGTTGCCTGGCGTGCCACGAGGGTCATTCCAACAATGCCCGGGAGGCTTGTAAAACATGCCATCCGGCACTCTCAAACTGCGGACGGGATGTGGAAACCATGAACACCACCTATTACGACCGGGAAAGTCCCCACGATATCCATTTTGTAAAGTGTACCGACTGCCACGATCCCATACCGGATCCTTCATAAATTATAGTTTATACATCATACCCGGATCATGAACAGACGCAACTTTCTGAATCACTCAGCAGGTCTGGCACTGGGCACCCTGGGGGGTGCCCATGCCATGGCCAATGGAGCCCCAAACCAGCATGCAAAGCCATCTGCGGCAACCGGTGCCATTCCGTCGGAGCCGCAACCGGTCCGGGGGGCACCCCGGCCGATGGCCATTACCATGTGGGAATTCTCCTGGCTTGAAAGAAGGTGGCCGGGAGCTGGGTACGAAGAGTGGGACCGTGCCCTTTCGGAACTGGTGGAGCGGGGATACGATGCCGTGCGCATCGATGCTTTTCCACACCTGGTACATGTTGCGCCTGAGCAGGAGCACCTGTTGATCCCGCACTGGAGTGTCCAGGAATGGGGCAGCCCGGGAATCAACCGTGTACAGGTTCAGCCCAACCTGAACGGGTTCCTTGAGAAATGCAGGAACCACGGGATCAAAGCGGGACTCAGTTCATGGTTCAGAAAGGATGAACAGGATCTGAGGATGAAGCTGGATACGCCCGAAAAACTGGGGGAGGCCTGGCTCTCGGTGCTCCGTTCCATCGATGAAAAAGGATGGCTCGATGTGGTTTGGTATGTGGACTTATGCAACGAGTGGACCGGCCCGGCATGGTGCCCCTTTTTCGTCAATGATCCCCCCGAGGCCATCTGGACCGGTTGGAACACAAAAAAATCGAAGGAGTGGATGGAACGCTCCACCGCAGTGATCAGGAAACATTACCCCGATATGCCGCTAACCTTCTCATTTACGGGAGAAGTGACAGCGGATACCCTGACCAGGGGACCTTTCGGGATGCTTGATTTCCTCGAACCACATATCTGGATGTCGGCTTCAAACGGGGATGAATTCTACCGGGAGGTGGGTTATGGTTATGATACGTTTGACGGTACCGGTTACCGCAACCTGGCATTGAACGGGGAGCGTATCTACAGGGAGCGAAGCGGTTACTGGCAGCAGGGCCTGAAAGAACAGATCAGGTACGCTGCTGGCTGGTCAGAAAAGCTGGGTGCCGCCCTGGTAACCACGGAATGCTGGGGGGTGGTGGATTTCAAGGACTGGCCCCTCCTTGACTGGGGGTACGTGAAGGAGTTGTGCGCCCTGGGTACGCTGGAGGCTGCTTCCACCGGAAGGTGGATAGCCATTGCCACCAGCAACTTCTGCGGGCCTCAATTTGTCGGAATGTGGAGGGACCTGGAGTGGCACAGGCGTTTAACGGACCGGATCCACAGCTCGACCATCGCCCAGGAGCTGGAGAATTCCCCGCTGTGGAGCAGGCTGAAAGCGACCGGTGTCTAACAGGGATAAAAAAAGCGCTCCCGGATTGAATTCCAAAGGCAAATTGAATAATTTTACATCCGCAAGTTGCTTTTCTGATAAATCATACGTTTATGAAATTCAAATCACACGTCGAATCTGCATTTTACAACCTCTCCGGAAAACCTGAGATCACTACCCACATACCTTACATCGTGGTGGAAAACTTCCCCCTGCTGGGGCTGATGACAGCACTGCGGTTCCTGGAGTGGGTGGGAGAAAATCCGGATGGGGTCATCAGCCTCCCTACCGGAAAAACCCCGGAGTATTTTATCAAGTGGACCAGTTATATGCTGGAGAACTGGGAGGGTAAGAAAGTGAAGGACCTGCGGGAAAAGTACGGTATGACGAAGATGAAGAAACCGAGCCTGAAAAATCTCCAGTTTGTGCAGATCGATGAGTTTTATCCCATCAGTTCACGGCAACACAACAGTTTCTACAACTATGTGAAGAAATATTACATCGGTGGATTCGGCCTGAATGAAAAGAGGGCACTGCTGATCAATTCGGATGATATAAAACTGGAAGGAGGAAGGCACTTCTCGGAAGTCTTTCCGGACAACCTGGTGGATCTGTCACTACGTTACAGGGAGCCGAAAAGCCAGTTTGAGAAAATGCAGCAGCAATCGATCTTTGCCATCGACGACTGGTGCACTGAGTATGAACAGCGTGTCAGGCAGAAAGGGGGGATCGGCTTTTTCCTTGGAGGGATCGGGCCCGACGGGCACATCGCTTTCAACACCAGGGGGTCGGACCACTATTCAACCACCCGGCTTACAGAGACCAACTTCGAGACCCAGGCGGTGGCAGCTTCGGACCTGGGAGGGATCGAGATCTCCAGGAACAGGCTGGTGATCACCATCGGGCTGGAAACCATCACCCATAACAAAGAGGCAGTGGCGCTGATCTTTGCAGCCGGCGAAGCGAAGGCGCCCATGGTGAGGGAGGCTCTGGAGAATGAACCGTCCAACCTCTACCCGGCCAGCGTACTGTCGAAGCTTGAGAATGCCAGGTTCTATCTCACTTCAGGTGCTGCTTCGGGATTGCAAAGCTCCATCGATGCCTATTACAAACAGGGGGAGTGGACCCAGGACAAAACGGACAGGGCGGTGATTGACCTGTGTGTTAAACTGCAGAAATATGGCCACCACCTTACCCTGGCCGACCTGAAGGAGGACCGCTATTGTAAAATGATTCCCGGCCTGGGAGAGGAGACCGTTCCATCGGTGATCAACTCCACCCTGGATAAGTTTCAGAAGGGAATGTTTGCCGAACAGAACCAGGTCTATTACCACACCGGTCCGCACCACGATGACATCATGCTCGGCCTCAATCCGCACATTCACAGGCAGATGCGGAACGAAACCAATACCAATTATTTCTCGGTGCTAACCTCCGGTTTTACTGCCGTGACCAATAAGTTCGTCATAGAGGCACTGGAGGATACCAAGCATTTCCTCGATTCCGGACTGATCTCCATGACCCGGTACCCCGATTTTTTTGAAAAGGGATACCTCTACAAGCGCGATAAGGATGTGAACCACTATTTGCTCAAGGTAGCCTCCGGCGAGGATTATGAGCTGCGCAGAGGTTTGGCCCACAGGCTTGTAAGGGACATAGTCGGACTCTACAGGGTGAAAAGCATTGACCAGTTGAGGGATCAGCTCAATGATATCCTTCACATCCTGAAGAAAAGCTATGACGGGGAGATCAACACGCCGGATATCCAGAAGCTGAAAGGGATGATCCGCGAGTTTGAAGAGGAGCTGGTTTGGGCCTACTTCGGGATCCAGACCAACAATGTGCATCACCTGAGGCTCGGATTCTATACGGGGGATATTTTTACCGAGCAACCCAAAAGGGAGAGGGATGTGGCCCCGATCCTTGAGAAACTGCGGGAGATCAAACCCACGGTGGTAAGCCTTGCTTTCGATCCTGAAGGGAGCGGTCCGGATACACACTACAAGGTACTGCAGGTCATCGCTGAAGCGCTCAGGATGTGGAGCCGGGAGGAGGATCTCTCCGACCTGAGGGTATGGGGATACCGGAATGTCTGGTACCGTTTCCACCCGGCTGAAGCCAACCGCATCGTTCCGGTTGCGCTCAATTCCATGGGAGTGATGGACAATGCCTTTACCCACAGCTACCTGAGCCAGGTGGATGCCTCTTTCCCCAGCTACGCGCATGACGGAAAATTCAGCGACCTGGCCATCAGGATCTGGGTAGAGCAGCTGAAAACCATACAGCTGTTAGTCGGAAAGAACTATTACTACCAGAATGAAAGTCCCAGGATCAGATCGACCCACGGACTTCTTTTCTTCAAGGAGATGAACCTGGAGGAGTTCCTGGGTCACGCCCGTGAACTGGAGAAGTCGATGGAGGGGGTGGTGCTCTGAGATTCCTTAACTTCGAGCAGCAGTGATCACGACGGGTTCCTTGTTGGGGTGTGCCTGGTACTGCACAAACTTCCCCCGGCTGTCTGATCCATTTTGATGTATCAGCTCTTCGTCATTCTGCCGGATATCCACCTGATCCCACCGGTCAGGAAGGTATGTTTTCAGTGTCAGCGGATGGTTGTAGAGTTCCGGATCCAGCGTGTGGGTCAGTTCGACCCGGATCTGTCTTCCCCTCATGCGGGTTTCCACATCGCTGTTCGTTCTTTCCCTGATATACTTTGTGACCTCCCTGAATGGGGCCACCCAGAGCGCCTGGCTGTTTGAAGAGAGGGTGTTGAAGAAGCTTTTCAGGGTATCTCCCCGGAGTGCTTCCCATCCGACGCCATCTACACCATGAAATACCATCACCAGCCAGATGTGATCGTACCGGAGGCAGGTGTCGATCCATGCATTCATCTCCGCCAGGGAGGTATGGGACAGCGGGCCCCTCTGCCACTGGACATACGATCTCTCCGAAGCCCCCGGTGCTTCCCTGCTGCTCCGGTTCAGCTCCTCCAGCCACGGATGGGGCATCCTGTTGCGGAGTGCAGGATAGATCTGGTAGGCAATCTCCATCACCCTTTCATCCTCCGTCCCGTAGGGGCACTCACAGGAGAATACATGATCCGGTCCCAGGTGGTTCAGAATCTCTTCCCTGCATTTCTCCAGTTCCCACCTCATATTGACCTCGTCAAGGACCGCCAGCCTGGGGTGGGAAATGGTGTGGCTGGCAAATTCATGCCCCCGTCCGGCCATCTCCCTGATCTCATCCCAGGTGATCCGGTCGCTCCCGGCATAGGAAACTGCTTCTCCGGATGGGGCTTCCCTGAACGGTCCGGCCGTACCGGTCCTCATCTTTTCATAGGCCTCATCGATGATCCGGCAGGCCCTCTCCATGTTACCGCCATCCACGGCCGCACCTGCCCTGGTGTGTGCCTCCATCAAACGGGGGTAACCCAGGTAGCCCACCGCTGAAGCCCTTTCAAACAGATTTTCAGGGGTGGTCGGGACCGATGCTGTTTCCGCGATAATCTCCTCCACGGGCCGCCCGATGAACTGTGCCTGGAATTGTGATCCGGGTATCTGGCCGGTATTGATATAAAAGGTCCCCCTGAATCCCCGCTCTTCCATCAGGGGCATGGCCACCCTGAACTGATTGATGGAACCGTCGTCG
>Ga0209536_100005344_pt1 | contig 19992 bp, 14 predicted proteins | sample DeeMarSeWOR28_12_FD_187461 | JGI IMG/M metagenome (GOLD analysis project Ga0209536, IMG submission 187461) | Marine sediment microbial communities from White Oak River estuary, North Carolina - WOR-2-8_12 (SPAdes) (version 2) | ecosystem: Environmental > Aquatic > Marine > Intertidal zone >...
CGATCGTCCGACGGATCCTGCCCGGGAGCACCCAGCCCGCGAGCGGCGTATTCCGGCTGCGCGAGTGAAACCGTGTCGGGTCCACGGTCCACGATTCGTCGGGTGCGTAGAGCACGATGTCCGCGGGCGTACCGGGCCGCAACGATCCCGTCGGAAGGCCCATGATCCGGGCCGGCGCGCACGACATCCGGTCGATCAGGCCCGACAGCGTCAGGTGGCCGGGCTCCACCAGCGCCTTCATGCACAGCCCGAACGCCGTCTCCAGCCCGTTGATGCCGAACGGCGCATCATCGAATTCCCGTTCCTTCTCATCATAGTGGTGCGGAGCATGGTCCGTGGCGATCACGTCGATCACACCTTCGACCAGTGCTTCACGCACCGCGACGACATCCTCCTCGATCCGGAGCGGAGGATTCACCTTGGCCTGCGTGTCGTACCCGCGGACCAGTTCCTCCGTGAGCAGCAGGTGATGCGGCGTCACCTCGGACGTCACCCTCAGACCCCGGTCCTTCGCCCACCGAAGGTGGTCCACCGACTGGCGGGCCGAGACGTGGCAGACGTGGAGGTGGCCCCCCGTGAGCTCACTGAGCAGGACGTCGCGGGCCACCATCGCCGCCTCGGCCGCGTTGGGGATGCCGCGCAGGCCCAGCTCGGTCGCCACGCGCCCCTCGTTCATCACGCCTCCGTGCGTCAGACCCGGGTCCTCGGCGTGCTGAAGGACAGGAATGTCGAACGTCTGCGTGTACTCCAGGAGCCGGCGCATCAGACCGGAGTCATGGACCGGGTGACCATCGTCCGAGACCGCGACCGCACCGGCGTGCACGAGCTCGCCGATCTCCGTCATCTTCTCGCCCTTCTGACCGATCGATGCGGCGCCGATCGGCATCACCCGCGAGGCGCGCACCGCCCGTCCCGCCGCACGCACGTATCCGACCGCCGCAGGGTCGTCGATCGGGGGATCGGTGTTCGGCATCGCCCAGATCGTGGTGAACCCGCCTGCGATCGCGGCCCGGGAACCGGTGGCGATGTCCTCCTTGTGCTCCCCTCCGGGCTCGCGCAGGTGGACGTGGACGTCGATCAGGCCCGGAGATACGGCGAGACCGCCGGCATCCATCCTCTCGGCGTCGTCCGGCGCGGAAATGTCCCTCCCGATCGCCCGGATCTCTCCGTCCACCACCAGCACGTTCGACACTTCATCGAGGCCCTGCGACGGGTCGACGACCCGACCGCCGTGGATGTACAGGGGCCGGCTCATGCTTCCCCCTTCTTGGCTTCTTCCGCCCGTTCCGGCGCGCCGCCGGCGAGCAGATAGAGAACGGCCATGCGGACTGCCACGCCGTTGGTGACCTGGGGCAGGATCACCGACTGCGGGCCGTCGGCCACGTCGGAGTCGATCTCGACTCCACGGTTCATCGGACCCGGGTGAAGCACCACGATCTCGCGCGGCGCCTGCTCCAGGCGGCTCTTCGTGACGCCGTAGACTCGATTATATTCGCGCAGCGAGGGAATGAACCCGGCGTTCATCCGCTCCAGCTGCAACCGCAGGATGTTCAGGGCGTCCGACCACTGGATCGCGTCTTCCACGTGGGTGAACACCTGCACGCCCATGTCCTCGATCGAAGCCGGGATCAGGCTCTTCGGCCCGCATACGGCCACTTCGGCGCCCAGCTTCTGCAGCCCGTAGATGTTCGAACGAGCGACTCGCGAATGCACGACGTCGCCCACGATGCAGACCTTCAGTCCCTCGATGCGCCCGAACGAATCGCGCAGCGTGAGCAGGTCCAGCAGGGCCTGGGTGGGGTGCTCGTGCTGTCCGTCGCCGCCGTTGATCACGTTCGACGGAATGCGGTCGGCAAGGAACTGCGCCGCACCTGACGATCCGTGCCGGATCACCACCATGTCGATCCGCATGGCTTCCAGGTTGCGCGCCGTGTCCACCAGCGTTTCGCCCTTCACCACGGATGAACCGCTCGCAGCCACGTTGACCGTGTCCGCTCCCAGCCGCTTCTCGGCGAACTCGAAGGAGATGCGGGTTCGGGTGGACGGTTCGAAGAACAGGTTGACGATCGTCTTGCCCCGCAGCACGGGCACCTTCTTGATCGCCCGCTCGCTGATCTCCTTGAACGGCTCGGCGGTGTCGAGAATGCCCCGGATCGTCTCGCCGGACAGGTGCTCCAGCCCGATCAGGTCCTTCCCCAGCTCCATCTTCGGCCGCGTCTCGTTCATTGCGCCTCCGTCGCGGAAACGAGCGTCACCGACAGTCCGTCGTCGAGCTCCGGGACCCTGACTTCCACCAGGTCGCGCTCACCCGCAGCGACGTTCAGACCCACGTAGTCGGCCTGGATCGGCAGCTCGCGGCCGCCCCGGTCCACCAGCACGCACAGCTCGATCTTCCGCGGCCGACCGAAATCGGCGAGCTCCTGCAGGGCGGCACGGATCGTCCGCCCGGTGAACAGGACATCGTCGACGATCACGACCCTGCTTCCGGTGATGTCGCCGGGGATCTCGGTCACCCCGATCACGGGCATCGGTCCGATCTGGTGCAGATCGTCACGGTACAGGGTGATGTCCAGACTTCCGGTAGGTGCGTCGATTCCGTGGGACTCCTTCAGGATCGAGGCGAGTCGCGCGGCGAGCTGTACACCTCGACGCCGGATCCCGACCAGCAGGAGACCGTCGTCGCCCTGTTCGGCGACATCCCGGGCCAGCCGTTCGAGAACCTCCTCCACCCCTCCGGCGTCCAGGAGAAGTTGCGTATCTTCCCGTACCATCCCGTATCACCTCCGTGGCCCGCGGCGGGCCGGGATCGAGTCCTGACGGCGTGCGAAGTGCCTGCGAGGGCGGGCTTCCGAGCCGGAAGCCGGGTGGTTTCCGGCTCCGGCACGCCGCAGTATACGAACCGCCTTGCGGGGGATCAACGGGCCTGTCGGACGCGGCGCCGCGAAGCATCCGCCCGGGCCGGAATCCGCTCCGTCGCTTGTCTGGACAGGTGCGCGCTCCTAGCTTGGCGCGCCTTCCCATGGCCGGACCGGTGGTCCGGTTCCAGCGCCCCGAAACGACGGGAGGACCATGTATCGGCCAGCTTCGATCATCCTGACTGCGGGCCTCATTCTGATCGCCGCGCCCGCCCCCGGGTTGGCGGAATCGATCGCCCAGACAGTCGTCGCCGACCCGAGCTGGACCAGCCTGCTTCCCCCGATCGTGGCGATCGTTCTCGCCCTCGTGTTCAAGGAGGTCGTGACGGCGCTGTTCTTCGGCGTCTGGCTCGGAGCCCTGCTCCACACGGGGTTCAGTCCGATCGCCGCCACCATGCGCACGATCGACACGTTCGTCACGCCCGCGCTGGTGGACGCCGATCACGCGGCGATCGTGATCTTCTCGTTCCTGCTCGCCGGCATGGTGGGCGTGATCAGCCGCAGCGGCGGCACCCGGGGCATCGTCGAAGCGGTGCGTCCACTCGCCACCACGCCGCGCCGGGCGCAGCTCGCCACCTATCTGAGCGGGCTGGCGATCTTCTTCGACGACTACGCCAACACGCTGATCGTGGGCAACACCATGCGTCCGATCACGGACCGCATGCGGGTGTCGCGCGAGAAGCTCGCCTACATCGTGGATTCAACGGCAGCGCCGGTCGCCGCGATCGTGTTCGTCTCCACCTGGGTCGGCTTCGAGATCTCTCTGATCGGGGATGGGCTGGCGGCGGCCGCGGCACAGTCCGGGGGCACGATCGAGATCGCGGCTCTCGCCGACGCGAATCCGTTCACGGTGTTCCTGCATTCGATTCCGTACCTCTTCTACCCGATTCTCGCACTCCTCATGGTCGGGCTCGTGGTGACGCTTCAGAGGGACTTCGGACCCATGCTCCGTGCCGAGCAGAGGGCCTCCCGCGGCGAAGGCCTGTACCGCGAAGGCGCGATGCTGATGTCGGAGGCCGGGTCGAAGGAAATGGAGCCCGATCCGGACACGCCGCTGCGCTGGTACAACGCCGTGCTCCCCGTTCTGTCGGTGGTGCTCGTCGTGCTGCTCGGTCTCTACTTCGAAGGTCGCGCGAACCTCGGCCGCCCGGGCACGATCTGGGAGGTGTTCGGGGCAGCGAACGCCTTCAATGCCCTGCTGTGGGGCTCCCTCACGGGGTGCCTGGTCGCCCTCGGCCTCGCCGTCGGCCAGCGAATCCTGAGTGTGCACGAGGCGATCAACGGGCTCGTCGGCGGCATGCGGGCGATGCTGCTCGCGGGCGTGATCCTGGTGCTCGCCTGGTCCCTGAGCAGCGTGACCGAAGTGCTCGGAACCGCGCAGTATCTCGCCGGCCTGCTGGAAGGCAATCTGCGGCCCGAGTTTCTCCCCGTGCTCGTGTTTCTGACGGCGGCGGCGATCTCTTTCGCCACCGGCACCTCGTGGGGCACCATGGCGATTCTGATCCCTATCGTAATTCCGCTGTCCGTAGGAATGGGCGGCGCCGCCGGATTCGACGCCGGAGCTCACTATTCGATTCTGCTCGGCTCGATCAGTTCGGTGCTCGCCGGGGCGATCTTCGGAGACCACTGCTCGCCGATCTCCGACACGACCGTGATGAGTTCGATGGCGTCCGCCTGTGACCACGTGGACCATGTGCGTACGCAGCTTCCCTATGCGCTGACCGTCGGAGTCGTCGGCATGCTGGTCGGGGACATTCCGACCGCCTTCGGCATGCCTCCCTGGATCAGCTACGTCGTGGGTGCGGCGATTCTGTTCTCACTGCTGCGGTTCTACGGGAAGAAGGACTTCGATTCGCCGCAATGGGCGGAAACTCGGGGAAACTGAGCAGCCCTCACCTCACCGGCGAGAGCGGCGGGCCATCCCCGAGCACGGCGCGAACGTTCGAGGCGGCGAGCTCCCACATCGCCAGCCTCGCCTCTCTCGTGGCGCTGCCGAGGTGCGGCAGCAGGAAGCAGTTCGGCAGCTCCCGAAGCTCGAGCGGGATCTCCGGCTCGTGTTCGAACACGTCGAGGCCCGCCGCCGAGAGCCTTCCCGAACGGAGTGCCGCCGCCAGCGCCGGCTGGTCTACGATCGCCCCTCGCGCCGTGTTCACCAGGATCGCGCCCGGTTTCATCTCCTCGATCCGACGGGCGTCCAGCAGACCGTGGGTTTCATCGGTCAGCGGCACGTGCAAGCTGACCGCATCGGACGCGCCGAGGCATTCCTCCAGACGCACAGCCCGGGTCGCGTGGCACTCCGACTCGAGCTGCGGGGACCCGGATCGGTCCCAGTAGACCACCTGCATGCCGAATCCCCTGGCACGGCGGGCCGTGGCCCTTCCGATCCGACCGGCGCCCAGGATCCCCAGCGTCTTGCCCTGCAGCCCCATCCCGAGCAGCTGCGCCGGATGCCACCCGTCCCAGCTCCCGCTCCGGGCGAGATCGAGCCCTTCGCGAAGCCGCCGCGCGGCGGCGAGCAACAGCGCGATCGCCAGGTCGGCCGTGGCATCGGTCAGCACGTCGGGAGTGTTGGTGACCTCCACACCTCGGCCCCGGATGGCCGCGATGTCCAGATTATCCGTCCCGACCCCGTAGTTGGCCACGATTCGCAGCCGTGGAAAACGATCGAGCTCGGCCTCGCCCACCGGCTGCGAGACGAGCGGGATGATCGCCGCGACGCGGGAGCGGGCCTCCGCGTCCAGCTCCGCGTCCGGCCGTCCGAACACCGTTATCGCGCCTGACGGCCACTCGGGTCGCTCCCCGCTCAGTTCCCGCAGCTCCGGCGCGACGAGCACGACGGGCGCGGCGGTCACGGCGAGACTCCCGGGAAGTCGCCGGCCGGCCCGCCGGACCCCGCCCGGCGCTCGGCGAAGAACGCCTTGAGCAGGTCCGAGGAATCGGCCGACAGCAGGCCGGACTCGATCTCCGCCCGGTGATTGAGCCGGGGGTCCTGCACCAGGTTCTCGAGTGATCCGCACATTCCGGCCTTCGGGTCCTGCGCACCGAAGACCAGGCGAGGAATCCTGGCCAGTACGATCGCACCGGCGCACATCGCGCAGGGCTCGAGCGTCACGTAGAGCGAATGCCCCTGCAGACGCCAGTCGCCGAGACGCTCGGCAGCGGCCCGGATCACGAGCATCTCGGCATGCGCCGTGGGGTCAGACGCCTCACGGGTCCGGTTGTGGTCGGCGAACACGGTTCCATCCGGTGCGACGAGCACCGCTCCGACCGGAACCTCGGCGCGGCCGGCAGCGAGGCGGGCCTGCTCCAGCGCCCGTTCCATGTACCCGGTGTCGCCCTCCGGCAACCGGTGCGTCACGACGACTTCCCGGCCCCGGAATCCGCGGGCGCATCCGCAGAACGTCCGGCCAGGGCAGCCAGCGCCCGGTCGATCCTCTCGAGCGAGCGATCGCGGCCGAGCAGCACCAGTACATCGAAAATGCCGGGGCTCTCCGCCGACCCCATCAGCGCCAGCCGCAGGGGCTGAAACATCTTCCCGGCGCCGATTCCGAGGTTCTCGGCCGCGGTGCGGAGCGCCGCCTCGAGCCCGTCGTGGTCGAAGTCCGGCTCGGTCGCGATCACGGCGCGGGCGGCCTCGAGTCGCTCCGCCGCTTCGCCCGGGTGCTTCCAATGCTTGCTCGCGGCGTTCTCGTCGTACGCCAGGCTGTCCAGCGGCGTGAAGAACGCCCTCGCCTGGTCCGCCATCGATTCCACCGTCCGAGCCCGGGTCTTCACGAGGTCGGTCACCGCCAGCAGCCGCTCCGGTTCGGCTTCCGCGCGTGCCCGCTCCACCGGCGGGAGAAGCTCGAGCACGACGGGCGCCAGTCGATCCGCCGATTTCCGCTGCAGGTGGCGACCATTCAGCCATTCCAGCTTCTCGGGATCGAACACCGAGCTCTTCTTGAGAATGCGGTCCAGCGAGAACGCCTCCACCAGCTCCGGCAGGTCCATCACCTCCCGGTCGTCTCCCGGCGACCAGCCGAGCAGCGCGAGAAAGTTCACCAGCGCTTCCGGGAGAATTCCCTCCGCGCGAAACGCCTCGACCGACGCGGCGCCGTGCCGCTTCGACAACCGCTTTCCATCGGACCCCAGGATCATCGGGAGATGCCCGAACCGGGGGAGGTCCGCATCGAGCGCGTCGTATATGAGCACCTGCTTCGGTGTGTTCGACAGGTGATCATCGCCCCGCAGGACGTGCGTGATACCCATGTGGATGTCGTCGGAAACGACGGCGAGATTGTACACGGGCGTCCCATCGGAGCGCAGGACCACGAAATCGTCCATGTGGGCGTGCTCCACCGTGGTCGGACCGTGGACGATGTCGTCGAACGTGGTCGAGCCCTCGGGAATGGCGAAGAACAGCGCGAACGGTTCGCCTGCGGCCAGCCGCGCCGCCGATTCCTGGTCGCCGTGTCCCGGCACCGCTTCCCTGCGCAGCGGCCGCCCCTCTTCGCGCAACCTGGTCCGGATTCCGGCCAGTTCATCCTGGCTGGCGAAGCAGCGCCATGCACGGCCCGCCGCCAGCAGCTTCCCGGCGTCGGTCTGGTGCCGCTCCAGTCCGTCCGCCTGGTGTACCGGCGGTTCGTCGACCTCGAGCCCGAGCCACTCCATGGCGTCGAGAATCTGAGACGTCATCTCGTCGCTCGACCGTTCCCGGTCGGTGTCTTCGATCCTGAGCAGGAACTTTCCGCCCTGGTTGCGGGCGAACAGATAGTTGAACAGGGCGGTCCGCGCACCGCCGACGTGCAGGTATCCGGTCGGGCTCGGTGCGAATCTTACGCGAGGTGAACTTGTTGTCATTATGTCTCTTTCCGCCATTCATATCCACTGCATTGTCACCTGGACTCGGTGCGTCCCGCCGGAGCGCACCGGTGAAGCCGGCTCCCTCCACGGCGGGGCCCGAGCAAGTGGCGGGGCCCGGTATGGAGTCCCATCTTGCACACCGACCGAACGGGACGCCAGCAGGGACTGGCGGCATCGAACTCCAGGGCCCGGGCCGTTCCCGACCGACGCGCGCCGCATCAGCACGAGAGAATGCCGATGGCCGATCCACGAGACGTATACCTGCTGCCGGGGCTGCGCTCGCCGTTCGCCCGCATCGACCGGGAACTGGCGGGGGTGGACGCACTGAGACTTTCGGTGCCGGTCGTCCAGCAGACCGTCGCGGGGGCGCGCGGTACCGGCGCGGAGGGGTCCGGCGAGCTCGACATGTTCGTATGGGGCGCGGTGGTCCCCGAGCTCGGGATCAGCAACTGGGCCCGTGAAGTCTGGCTGAGCGCGGATCTCGATCCTCACGTGCCCGCCTGGTCCGTCGTTCAGCAGTGCGCCACGAGCCTTGCCGCCGCGACGCAGGCCGCCGCCGCCATCCGCCTGGGTCACGGCCAGCTCGCCCTGTGCGGAGGTGTGGACTCGATGTCCAACACGCCGATCGGCCTGTCGAAGGGGCTCAGCCGCGCCCTGCGGCGCGCCTCGTCCGCCAGCGGCGCGGGCGGCGTGTGGCGGCAGGTCAGTTCGGTGCGGCCTAAGGACGTCCGGCTGGCCGTTCCCGCGGTGAAGGAACGTGCGACCGGGAAGTCGATGGGAGAGCACTGCGAGGAGATGGCGAAGCGGTGGGCGATCCCGCGCGCCGAACAGGACCGGGTCTCGGCAGCCAGCCATCGGAACGCGGTGTCGGCGCGCGCGGCCGGGTTCTTCCGTCCGCTGCTGGTCTCGCCGGGCACTTTTCCGATCGACGCCGACACCCTGCCCCGCGAAGACACGTCCGTCGAGGCGCTGTCAGCCCTGCGTCCGGTGTTCGACCGGCGCCACGGAACGATCACCGCCGGAAACTCGTCGCCGCTCACGGATGGCGCGGCCTCCTGCTGGGTGGCGAGCGAGACGGGACTCGGACGGTTGCCGGGTTCTCTGCCGAGGGTCCGGCTGCTGGACTGGGAGCAGGCGGCGATCGACCCGCATCGGGAGGGACTGCTGATCGCGCCTGCGATCGCCATCCCCCGGTTGCTGGCACGGCACGAACTGCGCTACGCGGACGTCGACCTGTGGGAGATCCACGAAGCGTTCGCCGCGCAGGTGCTGTGCACGATCGCCGCGCTCGAGGACCCCGAATGGCTGGAGAAGCACGGCGGCGTGACCCGTGACCTCGGGACATTTCCTCGCGACCGGGTGAATCCGAACGGCGGGAGCATCGCCATCGGCCACCCGTTCGGCGCGACCGGTGCGCGAATTCTGTCGCAGTGCGTGGCCGAACTGGCGCAGCGGCCGCCCGGAACCCGTGCGTTGGTCAGTGTGTGCGCGGCGGGTGGCCTGGGCCACGTGGCGCTGCTGGAGGCGGTCTGACCCGGCCCCGTCAGGCCCCCGTCTCGCCCATGCGCCCCGGGGCTTCCAGCACGGGCTCGATCGCCTCGTCGCTCGGCAGCCCCGGATAGCGCAGCACCCACGCGAGCCGCACGAGCAGCAGGAAGATCAGCGCACCGAGGCCGACGTGCGCGGCGCGCAGCCATCCGTTCAGCATCGTCAGCACCATCGCCGCCCCGACCACGAGCTGGGCGATGGCCGCGATCGACACGGAGCGCGCCTCGCGGCCCGCATCCGCCGCTCCGGGCCGGTACGCACGCGCCACGAACGGCAGTGCGAGGCACCAGGCCACGAGCAGGTAGGCCAGGAGTCGATGTCCCCAGTGCACGTGTATGAGCGGGTTGTCGGCGGCAGGCATCCACGAGCCGTTGCACGCCGGGAACCCCAGACATGCGAATCCGGCGTCCAGGTTCGCCACCAGGCCGCCGGCGACGACGACCACGAAACCGAACACCGCGCTCCACGAGCCGATTCGCGTGGCCCGGTCCATCACCCGGGTGCGTCCGGGACCCAGCGCCTCGCTGGCGGCGACGGTCAGCGTCGCCGCCAGTGCCATGGCCGTGCCCAGGTGGAGGATCACGGAAGTGGGCGGAAGCTCCATCCAAACCGTGATCGCGCCGAGCAAGACCTGCGCGATCAGCAGCGCCACCGCGAGCAGGCTCGCGCGACGGAGTCGGACCCACGAGCCCGATACCGGCACGTCGATCGATGGCCGGTCCCGGTTCGCCGACCGGAAAGCGCTGACGGCCAGCCACACCACGACGGCCGACAGCGCCAGCGCGACCAGGCGATGACCGTACTCGATCAGCGTCGGCAGGTCCATCGGAGGAATCAGCCTGCCGTTGCACAGGGGCCAGTGGTCGCCGCAGCCCATCCCGCTGCCGGTGATCCGGACCACGCCGCCGAAGATAATCAGGGCGAAACTGAGACCGGCGCCCAACGCCGCGAGGCGGCCCCAGCTGCGCCGGGCCGATGCGGATCTATTCAAGGTGCTCTCCCTGCCTGGATTCCCGCCTTCGAGCGCCCGGACGTATGGACCGGACGGGCGCCGCGGGATTAGGTTCCCGTCGTCACGCGCCGGAACATAGACGGCGAGGTCGGGGATCGCTACGCGCCCGGCAGCGCCCGGGTCGAGGGGACGATGATCGAGTTCAGCGGAAACGGCACGCGCCCGGTATCTCCCATCCGCCGGCTGATCCCGCGTCTTCGGCCTCACCGCTACGCCTTGATGGTGTCGGCAGTGGCGCTCGTGCTGAGCGCTGCGATCGGGCTCGCCTTTCCCCTGGTCGTCCGCTATCTGATGGACGCCGCATTCACCATGCGGGATCCGGAGATGCTCAACCGGGTGGCCATCTTCCTCATCGGGCTGTTCGGCGTGCAGGCGGTGCTCAACTTCATCCAGGTGTTCCTGCTCGGAGCTACGGCCGAGCGCGTCGTCGCAGGTCTGCGAACCGACCTCTATTCGCACCTGCTGACACTCTCTCCGGGCTTCTATACGAACCGCAATTCGGGAGAATTGACCAGCCGGCTGGCGTCGGACTGTTCCACGCTGGGCACGGTGCTGAGCCACCAGGTGGCCGAATTCGTCAGGCAGATCCTGTTCCTGTTCGGAGGCCTCGCGCTGCTCGCGGTGCTCCACTCCCGACTGATGCTGACCACGGTAACGGTGGCGCCCATCGTCGTTCTGAGCGCCTACGGGTTCGGCCAGATTCTCCGCAACAAGAGCACCAGGGTGCAGGATCGTCTCGCCCAGGCGAACGCAGCCGCCGAAGAGGCCCTTACCCAGGTCCCGGTCGTCCAGAGCTTCGTGCGCGAAGGCTGGGAAGAGCAGAAGTACCAGGTCCGTATTCAGCAGGCGCTGCGTGAAGCGGTGGGGCGTTCGCTGGTACGGGGCGTGTTCTTCGGGCTGGTCACGTTCATCGCGTTCGGCGGCGTGGCCGTGGTGTTGTGGGAGGGCGGACGGCTGGTGCTCGCCCAGGAAATCACGGCCGGGGAGCTCGTCTCCTTCCTGCTGTACGCCGTCACGGTGGCGGCCGCGATCACGGCGCTCGCCTCGCTGTGGTCCGGATACCAGGAAGCGATGGGCGCCGCCCAGCGGGTGTTCGACCTCATGGACACGGAACCCGAGATCAAGGAGCCGCGACACTCGGCGGCCCTGCCGCCGTCCAGCGATCCGGGCGGTCTCGCGTTTCACGACGTGTGGTTCCGCTACGGACAGGAGGAGCCCTGGATCCTCAGGGGCCTCAGCGTGGAGGTGCGGCCGGGCGAAGCGGTGGCGCTGGTCGGTCCCAGCGGCGCCGGAAAGACCACGATCGCCTCGCTCGTGCCCCGCTTCTGGGACCCGACCCAGGGGAGAATCACCCTGCGGGGGACCGACCTTCGGCGCATTCCGCTGATCGAGCTGCGCACGGCGGTCGGGATCGTCCCGCAGGACCCGCTCCTGTTCTCCGACACGGTCATGGCGAACATCGCCTACGGGAGACCGGAGGCCACGCCCGAGGAGATCGAGGAAGCCGCGCGGCTGGCCCACGCGCACGAGTTCATCGAGCGACTCGCGGACGGCTACGAGAGCCAGGTCGGCGAGCGGGGCAGCCGGCTGTCGGGCGGGCAGCGTCAGCGGATCGCGATCGCGCGGATCTTCCTGAAGCAACCGGAGATCCTCATTCTCGACGAGGCGACCAGCAGCCTGGACACCGAGAGCGAGCAGCTGGTGGAACAGGCGCTGGAGAGCGCGATGAAGGGACGCACTACCCTGATCATCGCCCATCGGCTGCGGACGGTGCAGCGGGCCGACCGCGTTCTCGTGGTGGACGCGGGTCAGATCCTCGAGGAGGGTCGTCACGGCGAGCTGGCGGCGGCCGATGGGCTCTACGCGAGGCTGTACAGGGGGCAGCTGCTCGACCCCGAGCCGGGTCTGACGGGAAGTCTGACTGTCGTTCCCTGACGGATTCAGCCGGTGTCGGGTCGCTCCTGCCCCTCGCCCGCCAGCAGCAGGCGCACATCCAGCAGCAGGGTATCCTCCGTCTGCGGGCCGATATAGGTCCGCCGGATCACTCCGTCCGGCCCGATCAGCATCGTGAACGGATATCCGGGCGCGCCGAACCTCGTCACCGCCACCGCTTCGCTTACGATCCAGATCGGATAGTTGATTCCCGCCTCCGCCGCGAAGCTGAGGATATCCTCGGCGGCGCCCGACCCGACCGCGGGCGCGATCACCGTGCCGCCCATTCCGGTCAGCTCCGTCTGCGCGCGCACCAGGTGCGGGATCTCCACCCGGCAGGGCGGGCACCAGGTGCCCCAGAAGTTGAGCAGCACCACCTGCCCGCGATACTGGCTCAGCCGTGCGACTCCCCCGTCCACGGTGGCGAACTCCACGTCGGGCGCGGGGATCTCCAGCCATTCGGACGGACCGGCCACGAGCGGGTCCGGCCCGCGGACGGTGGCGCCCGCGCCGGCAAGCGCTCCCGAGTAACCGCGGTCGGACCTGTAGGCGGCGATGCTCGCCACCAGCGTGACGATGCTGACGGCGAAGAGCAGCAGGGAACGACGCAGGGTCACGAGGACTTCGCGATCGGATAGAATTCGGACGCGAAGGTGCAGCCGGAAAGATGGTGCACGCGTGCCGTGTCCACGGCCTCTTCGCGCGATCGCGGCGGAATCCGGTAGGACAGCGGGTTGGCGCTCAACGTGGACAGGAAGCGGCTGAACGGGACGGCGGGCAACGTGCCGATGCCCGAAGCATCGAGCGCGCGCTCGATGTGCCTGCGATCACCGGTGACGAAAGTCAGCAGCGCACCGGGGGCCAGGCCCTGGATCTGCCGTGCCTGCACGCCGGGGTTGCGGGTTCGAAGATCGGAAACGAATTCCGAGTAGCGCCACAGCATGTCCAGGCAGTCTTCCAGCTCGCCCTCGTCCTGCACCGGGTCCAGGTCGGTCTCCGGTCTCAGCGGCTCCGCGACCACGGTGTCGGGCGGGGGAATCCGGGACTCGAAGGCCGCCGCAATCTCCCGCTGCGCCCGGGAACCGAAGGGCGCTTCGAGCCTCAGCCCGTCGAATTCGGTGCTCCGGTGCACAGGCGTCCAGCGGAAGTGCCAGCGCGTATCCGCCAGCAGCGGCCGGATCGCCTGCACGCACCCCAGGAACTGTACGGCATCGAGGGCGGGGAGACCCCGTGCGCCCCGAACGCGCAGGATGGTCCAGTCGTTCATGCGGAGAATGTCGGTCGGCGCGGCGAGACCCGCAACAGCGCAGGATCGCCGGCAGACTCGTGCCAAACCGGCAGGATGTGAACGAGGATCGCTCGCTCCGACGGGGCGGCCCCCCAATTCGTTCCAGACCCGTCGCTCACGATCGACCCTCGCTCACCCGCACCATGTCCGCTGACTATCACCGCAGCGTCACCTGGCCGTCACCAGCTCTCTTTCCGGCTCCGTTTCGTCGGACTCGCGCGTCGAATCGGGAGCTCGACCGAATCGCCGCTCGCCGGCCGCGGGATCCGTCTCCTGCACGGCACCCCTGCGCAGGTGCCTGCGAACGAAGTGGTTGAAGTCATCCAGCAAGGCGTGCATGACGGGAAGGATGACCAGCGTCAGGAACGTGGCGAAGGTCAGCCCCGAGATCACGGCGATCGCCATCGGGCCCCACCAGGCGGCCTGCTCGCCGCCCCAGTACAGGTCCGGGCGAAGCCGGCTGTACAGGCCCTCGAAGTCGAAGTTCAGGCCGATCGCCAGCGGAACGAGTCCCATCACGGTCGTGATCGCGGTAAGCGTCACCGGTCGGAATCGGGTGAGCCCTCCCTGGATGAGCGACTCGCGCTCCTCCATCCCGTCTCTCGTGCGGAGAATACCGATGTAGTCCACCAGCACGATCGCGTTGTTGACGACGATGCCGGCCAGGCTGATGACCCCCACGCCCGACATGATCACGCCGAAGGGCATCCGGAAGATGAGCAGCCCCACCAGGACACCGATGGTGGAGAGGATCACCGTGCTCAGGATGAGCAGCGGTTTGAGCACGGAATCGAACTGCGAGACGAGGATCATCCCGATCAGGAACAGCGCCATGATGAACGCGCCCGCCAGGAACTCCTCGGACTCCTGCTGCTCCTGCTGCTGCCCCGTGTAGGAGAGCCGATAGCCCGCCGGAAGCTCCGCCTGGAAAGGCACGAGCGTCTCCTGCACCTCCGCGAGCACCGCGTTGGCGTTGCTGCCGGCTCGCACGTCGGCGGACACCGTGACCACCCGGTCCATGTCCTTCCGGTTGATCCCGCTGTAGCTCTCCTCGATCGCCCAGGAGGCCACGGCGGGCAGCGGGACCTGCACTCCCTCCTCGGTGGTGATCGTCAGGTCGGCCAGCGAATTCAGATCGTTCCGGAACCGCTCCTCCAGCCGCACGACGATGTCGTACTCGTCCTCCCCGTCCCGGAATTCGGAGGCTTCGGTACCGTTGATCGCGCTGCGGACCGTGAACCCGATCTTCTGCGTGTTGAGCCCGAACAGCTTGGCCTTCTCACGGTCCACGTCGATCCGGAGCTCCGGACGGGCCTCCGCCAGGTCGCTCTCGAGGCCTTCCAAGCGAGCGGCGACGGGCGCGTTCGACAGGATCTGCACCGCCCGGTCACCCAGCAGCTTCAGGACCTCGAAGTCCTCGCCCGAGATCTCGATGTTCACCGGCAGTCCCGTCGGCGGGCCCTCCTGCGGCTTGTCGACGCTGATCTCGGCACCTGCGATCCGGTTCCCCACCGTCGAGCGCATGTGCTCCAGGGTCTCGAACGAGTCGAACTCGCGGTCCTTGTAGTCCACCAGCGACACGGCGACGGTGGCGTACTGCGTGCCGGTCTCGTTTCCGAACCCGCCCACCTTCTGCCCCGTCGTGGCGACCACGGACTCGTAGTCGACGGACTCGTCGAGCACCGCCAGCTCCGCCTCCACCTCGCGGGTCACCTGGTCGGTGACATCGGCGCGGGTTCCGGTCGGAGTCTCGATCTGAACCCAGACCGTCTCCGGCGGAATGCTCTCCGGGAAGAACTCGATCCCGTGGTTGAAGACGCCGAACAGTCCGACCACGGTCAGGAGCGTGGCCACCACTCCGCCGACCATCGCCAGGCGGTGGCGCAAGGACCAGCGCAGCAGCCGCTCGTAACGGTCGAGGGTCGCGGGCAGGGAGACATCCCGGACCCATCTGCCGACCGGCTCCAGCAGCTTCTCGTGCAGGAACCAGAGACCGACTCCCGTTAGGGCCAGCAGCACGGCCGTGATCGGATTCCGGATCCCGATCGCGAGCAGCACGATGCCTGCCAGCGACCAGGCGGCGATCCGGGCCTCCCGAGTCAGTTCCATGCGCGGTTCATCCTCCAGGCGCATGAACAGGGAACAGAGAGTCGGGTTGATCACCAGCCCTACGAACAGCGACGAGGTCAGCGTGATGATCAGCGTCTGCGGCAGATAGGCCATGAAGTCGCCGACGATGCCCGGCCACACCAGCAGCGGAGCGAACGCCGCCAGGGTAGTCGCCGTCGCCGCGATCACGGGCATCGCGACCTCGGCGGTTCCGAACTTCGCTGCGTCCTTCCGGTCGAAGCCGTCTTCCCTGAAGCGGTAGATGTTCTCGACCACCACGATCGCGTTGTCCACCAGCATGCCGAGCGCCAGGATCAGCGAGAACAGGACGATCATGTTCATCGTCATCCCGAGCAGCTGGATGACGGTGAACGACAGCAGCATCGAAAGCGGGATGGCGATGCCCACGAACGAGGCGTTGCGGATCCCCAGCGCGAACAGAAGAACGGCGATCACCAGAATCAGGCCGGAGATGATGTTGTTCTCCAGGCTGCTCACCATGTCGCGGACGTACTCCGCGTTGTCCGACGTGATCGAGACTTCCGTCCCCGGAGGGAAGTCCGGCCGCAGCCGGTCGACCGCGGCGCGGACGCCGTCCGATGTCTCGATGATGTTCTCGCCCGAGCGCTTCGAGACGCTGAGCGTGACCACCGGATTCCCGTTGAGCCGGGCGTAGCTCTCCCGCTCCTTGAAGCCGAAGTCCACCGTGGCGACATCCCGGACGTACACCGGCGATCCACCGGGCGTGGCGATGACGATGTCCTCGATCGGGCGCGTGTCCTCGAACTCGCCGGGCACGCGCACCAGGTACTTGATCTCGCCCACGTCGATGGTTCCGCCCGGCACGGTGACGTTCTCCTCCCGGATGGCGTCGATCACGTCATCGAAGGTGACCCCGTAGTACTTCAGCTTCGCCAGATCGACGTCGACCTTGACCTCGCGCTCCAGCCCTCCGGACAGGTTCACGCTGAGCACGGCCGGGATCTGTTCGATCTCGTCCTGGAGGTCCTCGGCGACCTCCTTGAGCCGCACGAGGTTGTATTGGCCGGCGACGTTGACCTGCAGGATCGGGAAGTCCGAGAAGTTGAACTCGATGATCTGCGGTTCTTCGGCGGCGGGCGGCAGCTCCGGCTTGGCGATGTCCACCTTCTCGCGGACCTGCTGCAGCGCTTCGGTCATGTCCATCCCGGCCTCGAACTCGGCCGTGATCGTCGACACGCCCTCGACCGAGGTCGAGCTGAGGGTCTTGATGTCTGCGATCCGGTTGAGCTCTTCCTCGATCGGCCGCGTGATCAGCGTCTCGATGTCTTCGGGGGCGACGCCCGGGTAGACGGTATTGACCGCCACCAGGGGCACGGTCACATCGGGCTGCGCCTCCTTCGGCACCGTCACGTACGACCACAGTCCGGCCAGCACAATCAGCACCAGCAGCACGAGCACGCTCGTAGCGTGGTTCACGGCGAAGGAAGTGAGCCAGAACTCCCGGTACCTGGAACGGTCCGGCCCTTCCGGCTCGATCCTGCCTCCCGATCCGTCCGTCATCGCTCCGCCCTCCCCTCCCCGACGATCTGCACCCGATCGCCCGCATCCACGAGCTGCTGTCCCCGGGTCACCAGCCGGTCGCCCGCGGCCAGTCCACTCTCCACCACAACCCGGTTCTCGAACGACGGACCGGTGCGGATCTCTCGGGCCTCGGCCACCGGAAACCCGTCCCGTTCTCCGACGACGAACAGCTGGTAGCCACGCTCCGTCCGTATGACCACTTCCTGGGGCACGACGATCACGTCCTCCAGCGTCTGGGTCGCCACTCGAACGTTGGCGATCATCCGGGGCTTCACCGCCCCATCCGGATTGTCCATCAGAATCTCGATCGGGAAGGTGCGACTTCCGGGATCCACGGTGGCCCCCGCGAAGGCGATCTTCCCGTCGAATTCCCGGCCGGGAAGCACGTCGAACGTGATCAGGGCTTCCTCACCGACCGATATGAACGGTCCGAACCGCTCGGGGACGCCCCCCGTGATCTTCAGCCGGCTCGTGTCGATCACTCGCGCGACCTGCGTACCGGGACTGACGATCTCGCCGGCGTCCACGTATCGATCGTCCAGGATGCCGGCGACCGGTGCCCGCACGGTGGTCCGTTCGAGCCGTGCCTCCAGCAGCTCCAGTCGGGCGGCGGACTGCTCGGCCTGGTACCGGGTCTGCAGGAACGTGATCTCGCTGCCGATCCGCTCCTCTTCCCACACCTGCTTCTGTCTCAGGTACCGTTCCCGGTCCAGCTCGGCGCTCGCCCGGGCCTCCTCCACCTGGGCGCGGAGGATCTGGTCGTCGATCTTGGCGATCGGCGTGCCACGGCCCACTCGCTGACCTTTGTCGGCGAAGAACCGCACCAGCAGTCCGCCCTCCTGGGCGCTCACGGTGATGTCGTCCTCCGCATCCGCCTCGCCGGTGATTCGCACGAAGGCCGTGAAGTCCTCGGGCTGAACCAGGGTCGTCTCGACGTTTACCACCTTGACGTAGGGCTCGCTCCCGGTCGAGGCCCCCTCAGCCGTCTCCGATTCGCTCGCGGAGCCCGACCCGCATGCCGTGATTGCGGCGGTCAGCAACAGCGTCGCCGCCCATGATCCATGCCTCGTGCTCATCGACTGCTCTCCATGCTCTCACCGGGCACGAAAGGCGGTGGCGCCTCGCCCGGCTCATCTATCATTATCTGCACGACCGGCTCGACCGCCGGCACCACTCCGACCACGTAGTCCAGCTGGGCCTGCGCCACGAGGTAGTCGTACACCGCCTGGGCGTAATTCAACTCCGATTCCCGCAGTGAGACCTCGGCCTCGGTCACCTCCAGCCGGGTCTTGGTCCCGGCCAGGTATTCCCGGGTCACGATGTCGAACCCCCGCTGTGCCTGGCGCACGGCGGTCCGCTGGGCGAAAGCACGCGCGCGCGCCTCCAGCACCTGATCGTGCGTCGTGCGCACTTCGCTCTGCACCCGCAGACCCAGGTCCACCAGCTGCTCCTCCACCTGGCGAACCGCGATCTTCCTTTGTTCCACGCGGTTCCACCGGCGAAGACCCGAGAAGATCGGCACGCTGAGCTGGACGCCCGCCGCCGAGGTGGTGAAGCGCTGATTCGGGCCCTCGCCGAAGAAGTTGAGCGCATCGTCCTCCTGCGCGAACAGGTTCCAGTTGAAAAAGGCGCTGAGCGTCGGAAACAGCTCGGAGCGTTCCACCTTGACCCGGGCCTCCTCCAGCTCCCGCAGCTGCTCCAGCTGGCGCAGGTCGGAACGGCGGAGCCGGGCGACCTCGCCCAGCGAATCGACGTCGGCAGCCGACACGTCACCTGTTCCCGTGAACTCCAGAATCATCCGGTTCGGCCTGTCGTTCACAGCGAGCGAGTCGAGGTCCATCTCGGCCAGGCTTCCGGCCGCGCCGGCCTGTTCCAGTCGCGGCAGGCCCATCTCGATCGCCAGGTTGCGCTCCGCGACCCGCACGGCGTTGGCGGTCCGGCGCAGCTGCGGCACGATGTTCGCCAGCTGGACCTCCAGTCGCAGCACGTCGTAGTCGCTGGCGAGACCGGCCCGGTTCAGGGCGGCGGTTTCCTCCAGCGTACCCTGCACTCGCTCGACGCTGTTGAGCGTCACCCGGTGGGCCTCGCGTGCGACGAGCACGTTGAGGTAGGCCACGCGCACGTTGGTCGCTACGAGCTGCGCCGCACCGCGCAGCACCTCGCGCCGGTAGCCGCGGAATTTGCCCGACGTACTGACCCCCGTGAACAGCGCGGCGTCGAACAACGGCTGGCTGATCGTGAGGCCCGCGCTCCACTGGTTCTCGCTACCGAACTTGACGGGAATCAGCGAGTCGGGCGGCAGGCCGGGATCGAAGATGAAGCCGGGCAGGAACGACGTCGGCACCTCCAGGTTCCGCGTGTAGCCCATGCTCCCGTCGATCTCGGGCACGAGGCCGCCGTACGCCTCCTTGACCTGCTTTTCGGCGGTGGCCAGGTCCAGCTGCGAGACCCGCAGACTGCGGTTGTTGCGAAGCCCGATCTGCACGGCGCGATCGATGTCGAAGACCTGGTCGGGCACCGGGAGGCGGGCCGCTTCGATGTCGACGCCGAGCGCCTCCGCCTGTTCCGTCGGCGTGACCTGGGCCGCCGCGGGCTGTACCCGAACGAGAACGACGAGCACGAGGAACGCCGCGGGCCAGGGGACGGCAGGCAGCCGAGTTCTCATGACGCCGCCTCCGATCGTCCCCGCTCCGGGGGCTCCAGTCCCTCACGGATCAGCTCACGGAACCTGCCGAACAGCTCGATCATCGCTGCAGGCTCTCCGCAGTCGCCGCCGCACAGTC
>Ga0209536_100005346_pt1 | contig 19987 bp, 17 predicted proteins | sample DeeMarSeWOR28_12_FD_187461 | JGI IMG/M metagenome (GOLD analysis project Ga0209536, IMG submission 187461) | Marine sediment microbial communities from White Oak River estuary, North Carolina - WOR-2-8_12 (SPAdes) (version 2) | ecosystem: Environmental > Aquatic > Marine > Intertidal zone >...
CCAGCCCTACTAACCCTTGCGCAAGCAAATCAGGCATGTGGCTAAATAGCCAAGCCAGCCAACGCAGCCCGACCCCCTGACTCACTAACCAACAGGCACTACAACGGTATTCATCCAGTCTTCCGTCACAATAATCGCTACCCCAAAGCCTGCCTGTCTTGGCCACGCACATAAAATCCGCGGCATGAATAGTAAGAACCAAAGGGATACCTAGTTGTTTAACAAGTCCGGCGTGATAAAAACCGCACCCCCTGGTGCGTGAATGAAAATGCACGATATCAGGCTTGATGGTCTTTATCCAATTACCAAAAATATCTAAATACTGCGGCGGTAACTCACCTCTTAGCTCTTGCCTGCCTGGATTTAGCGAAACAGGATAACGATATACTGATATCCCCTCGTGGATATATTGATGTTCATTCTCATCTATGGATGGGGCAGCCACAAACACTGCCCAACCTAAACCCTGAAGGTCTCTTGCCAAATGATGCACATACTTCTCTGTGCCTCCTACGGCATCGGGATAATACCATCCGGACAATAATAAAATTCTTTTTTGATTTGCCTCGCTCATACTATAAAAAAATCGAGTATCAATTTAAAAAAAGTTTTTTCTCTATCGCATCAGCTAGAAGACAGCAAGAAAACAGGGAGGGCTTAAACTGCGGGCTTACTAGGCAAGGCACGATACCAACGGCTACTCTCCGCAGCCCCCTTTAAAGTCATACGTTTCTTACTTAAGACAAAAAATTCCTATTGGTAAAAGCTTTTCTTTGCAAAAAAAAGACTTCTAAAGCCCCTATACCAAGAGGCAAGCATGGCTGCAGGGCAATAGCCCGTATGTCGATATATGAATCTAAGAACTTTATTCCTGAAGGGGACGTAATCTGGCTTTAACCTTTTTAAGGCCGAATAAGCCTTGGCAAAAGTCGGCTTATCTTTTTTAAAACTCGCCCAGCTGATATAATCGTAAACTTGCAATAGTGCTGCCTTGCGCTCTTTATTTAGGCCACCGTGTTCCAACCACCAACCTTCTATCTCAGTAGCATTCTGTAGGCAGTCCCGGACAAAGGCTATAGAGTTTCTTCGCGATAGAGAATCTTTGGAATGAACGCGGTAATATGCCATAATTCCTTCGCAATAGATGAATCGAGCGCCGCGTAAGGCACAATCTAAAGCAAACCTGGCATCTTGAATTACGGGTAAGCCGGCATTCCAGCTGCCTACTTTTTCCACTATCGAACGCCGAAAAAGATAAACTGCCGGCGGATACCAGAAATCAGTAAACAATTCTATCTCGGGGTGCTGCATTTTTTTCTTGCGCACCTCTTTGTACGAACACCGACCATCAGGCTTGCTAACCAATATCTGCCAATCGCCATAGGCAACATCCGCCTGAGAAATCTTTAGAATCTCTAATTGGCGCTTTAACTTACCCGGGGCAAGCAAATCATCGGCATCCAGATATTGAATAAACTCACCTCTGGATTCTTTGGTGCCCAAACTTCTGGCATTACTTGCACCTTGATTTTTCGTCTTTATCAAACGCGCAAACGAAAAATTCCTTTCCACTATTCTTGCGCTTTCATCCGTTGAACCATCGTCCACAACGATTACTTCTGAATCATTCAACTCCTGCCTTGCTACGCTCTCAAGGGCATCAGCGATCCATTCGGAAGCATTGTAACAAGGGATGATTACCGAAACTTCTATCATGCCTTATAGTAGTTTAACAGGCTAAAAAATTATCCTTACCCCGCGCGCCGCGCTTCTGTCCATTCGCCTTTTATGTGAACCAGGGCTTCTTTATATTTATGATAGACGTAATCGTCTGCGGAAAATTCTACCACCTCAAACCTCAAGGCCTCGGGAACATAATCAAGCACCATGCCTCCCAGGGTAGATTGTGCCCCGACAGAAAGAACGTAGGTATTAGGCATAAGAGGATTTCTTATTCTTAAATCAATCTCATATACTCCGACATCGCCGCTAAAAGGCGGCAGGCCCTGGTCTGTATGATGAAAACTGACTACGCGCACCCCTAAAGCAGTATTGAATCCTACCCCGATCCTCACATTCTGCACCGGATGCTTCACAGAGAACTTGAGCGTTATCACCAACGGCTCATTAATTTTTACATGAGAAATAGATTGGCCTGCTTCATTCTTAATAGCTACCCTATCAATAGAAAAGTCTTCGCTGGCAAAACTATGCATGTCCGGGGTAATTTCGCCAGTATATAGTTTTTTTAGGGAAGAATCCAGATAGCAATTAACTACCTCGTCTACCGATCCGGCATGAATTTTCTCTCCTTGATCTAAAATCATCGCGGTTGAACACAGCTCTTTTATTGCTGACATGTTGTGGCTGACGAATAAGACTGTCCGACCCTGGCCCGCTATATGATCCATCTTGCCCAGACATTTTCTCTGAAAACCAATGTCTCCCACCGCCAATACTTCATCTACCAACAAAACCTCTGATTCCAGATAGGCCGCGACGGAAAAGGCAAGACGCACATACATTCCCACGGAATAATGTTTTACCGGGGTATCGATAAATCTCTCTATCTCGGCAAAAGCCACTATCTCATCAAACTTACGCTCTATCTCCTGCTTTTTCATTCCCAGAATTGCGCCGTTGAAATAAATATTCTCCCGACCGGTAAGTTCGGGATGGAAACCTATGCCAATCTCAAGCAAAGAAGAGACATGGCCCCGCACCTGGGCATACCCTTCCGTGGGGGTGGTGATACGGGAGAGTATTTTAAGTAGAGTAGTTTTTCCGGCGCCGTTACGCCCGATAATGCCTATGACTTCGCCTTTTTTTACCTCAAAAGAAACATTTCTTAAGGCCCAGAAGTATTTCGAATAACTCGCTTGCCGCGTCGGACCTTTCGTGAAACTCCTAAAGAAATTAGTAAAGGCATTGGTTATGACATCGCGTAAATGTCTATAAGGCATAATTTCTCCGATACGATAGAGCTTGCCTAAGTTTTCTACGCGGATTACAGTATCATTCATGACTTAAAACACTCTTTTTTAAAAGATTACACCACATCGGCAAAAGTCTTTTCCATGCGGCGAAAGTAAAAGGCTCCGGAAATCAAAATCACAAAAACCAGGCTAAACGAAATAAACATAGCCGCTGCCGGCGGTTTAGTGCCCAAGAGCACCCAGCGAAATCCCTCTATCACCCCCACCATGGGATTTAAACCGTATATCCATTGCCAGGAGGCAGGCAAAGACGAGCTGGAATAAACTACCGGCGAGGCAAAAAACCAAAATTGGATCAAAAAGGGAATTACATAACGCACATCGCGATATTGCACATTGACTGCCGAAAGCCACAACCCCACAGACAAAGCAGTAATCAGGGCCAAAAGCAAAAAAAACGGCAGCAACAGAATCTTCAACGTAGGCAGATAACCGTAATAAAGCATCAGGCCGAAAAATACTAATGAAGAAAATCCAAAATCTACTAAAGGCGAAATGATATTGGCGATAGGCATGATTAAGCGGGGAAAATATACTTTACTGATTAAGCTAGTCTCATCAATTATGCTGGTAGTACAGCGGGTAAGGCTTTCGCTGAACAATAACCACGGCAGAATTGCGGCGTAACTGAATAAAGGATAAGGTATGCCGGCCCGGGGGACCTTGATAAACTTACCGAAAAATAAACTGAATACTACCATCAACATAAAAGGTTGAATAATTGCCCAACCCACACCTAACACCGTCTGTTTATAGCGAACCTTGACTTCGCGCCAGACAATAAAAAAAAGTAACTCTCTATACTCCCAAACCTCTTTTATATTAATGGCCACCCAACCCTTACTGGGTCGAATATTTAATACGCGCTGCTCCTTACAGACTCTATCTTTAGTTTCAATGGAAAGTGTAGATTCAGAAAAACCAGTCTTTACCAAACTTTTAAACTTGACAATGCCGTAGGCATCAATGATAGTCTGCCTAAGGAAAGTACTGTCGTATAATCTATCCGGCGCCTGTCTTTTAAAAACAGTCAATACAGCTTGCTTAATTTCGCCTGGATTATCCGGATCCACTAAAATACCCAGACTGCCTCCTAAAAGTGCCTCAGGCGAAGCATCAAACTTTCCTGCAATCACCGGCTTACCGCAGGCAATGGCCTCGATGAACGCTATGCCGAATCCCTCGCCACTGCTTGGCATTATGAAGAGATCGCAAAGGTTATAGTAGTCTTGAATCTCCTGATGGGGCACAGCGCCTGCCAAAATTACTCTGTTTTCTAAAGAAAAATCTTTTATTAGTTTTTTTATCCTCTTCTCATCGTCACCCGACCCTGCAATTACGTACTTTATATTGGAAAATTCTTTTGCGATCTCCTTGATCGCCGTAATCACCTTGTCATAGCCTTTATATTGTTCGCATTTTGAGAGTCTAGCTACGGTAAGCAAGACTTTATCATCGGGTGCGATATTAAATTTACGCATCAGATGTTCGGGTTTGGATTGGATGCTAAATTTCTGAGGATCGAATGTATTGGGAAGAATGAGTACGTGCTCTTTTGGATACGCGGGCAGTTCTTTTAGGATTTTCTCCTTAGTAAATGCGCTTACCGATATAATCCTATGAGAATTACAAAGGCCGGCCTTCTTTAATCCCTTGACCTGCCAGGCTTCTATGCCGTGAGTAAGCGTGATGTAAGGTAGTTTAAAAATCCTTTTTAGCTGTAAACACAAAAATGAGAAATTGATATGTCCGCAGAGAATTATATCCGGTTTAAAAGCCACGGCCTCTCTAAACGCATGAAGAATAAATCTGGGCTTCCTAAAAAGGGGGGCTCTGGCTATTGGCAAAAAAGAATACCTAGCGTGCTCTGGTATGTCGGTATCATTTATGGAGATAACACTTACGGCACATCCTGAATCAACCAGGGCCCCTAAGAGATGCTGATTAAAAACCTGGATGCCGCCTTTAGTCTTGGTGATATCGCTTGCTAGGAATAAAATTTTCATCTTTGCCGGGCCATAACCACCAGGGCCCATATTCTTGACCAATGCAATCTGCCATTCTGAAATCTACGCCAGAGGGCATCTGCATATTTTTGGTCCAGGTTTAACTTTCTAGTAGCATTATGAAAAAACTCACTTCCCTTTCTTTTAAACCACAAGTCAAAAGGAAAGCTAAAGCCGTGCTTTTTCCTGAATACGATTTTTTCAGGCAGCATATTGTTTAAAGATCTTACTAAAAGAGGCTTGGGAAAGTTGCGTCTGAGTTTCAAGCGAGAATCGACACTGGCCACATAATTCACTAAGATATGGTCAAGATATGGCACCCGGGTCTCTACTGCATGGCGCATGCTCATAAAATCCGTATCCTTAAGCAGCTGATTTTGCAGATAATAATTTATTTCCATAAAAGAAAGCCAATCTATGGGTTTAAGTCCAGACACTAGCCTTTTGGGTATCGAAAGCATAACCTTATTTAGCGTATCCTTAACCTCTTTTAAGGAAATGCCTAGCATTACAGATACATCTTCCGGGACAAAAAGCGCCCTGAAGGCAAGATAGAAAGAAAGATCTTCATTATCCAAAAGGTATCTGGTTTTTTTCCATCTATAATTAAAGAAGCCAAGTGAGCCGACTACTTCCTTTAAGAATTTAGGCGCCTGCTGAATGCCTCTTAAAAAACTAACCTGATTAAACGACCTGTATCCGCAAAAAATCTCATCCCCGCCAGCTCCGGAAAGCATCACTTTTAAGCCTGCCTGCTTGGCTGCGCGCGAGACAAAATAGGCATTCACGCCGTCAACTGTAGGCTGGTCTATGGCCTGAAAAATATTTTCCATTTCTTTGAAAAAATCTTTCTCTGTCACGCACAACTCCATATGCCTGGTGCGGTATCGCCGGGAGATCAAGTGCTGAAAGGAGCGTTCTGAATACTCCGGCTCGTTAAAAATTACGGATAGCGTGCTAATGCCAACCGGACTCACCTTGCTTGCTAAGGCAACCAGAGCCGAAGAATCTATGCCCCCGCTTAAAAAAACCCCCAAGGGTACGTCGCTTACTAAATGGAGTTTAACCGCCTCGCTTAAAATAGCGGGAAGCTCATTTTGTATCTGCCCGGGGTTACTAATTTTACTTGCGGTAAAACTTTCCAAGAGGTCATAGTACTTCACTACTCTCATGCCGGCATTCTCGATAACAAGATAGCTGGCGACAGGTAAGCTAAAAACATTTACCTTTGTGGTCAGAGGACTGGGTAGATGTCCAAAGATAAGAAAAGCGATTTCAGCATCGGGATTATTCTTTAAAGTTATAAATTTACTATCGATAATAGAATTTACCTCAGAAGAAAATAGGAGCACCTGGTCATTATAATAATAGTAGAGCGGTTTTATGCCAAACCTGTCACGGACCAGAAAGATCTTTGGCGCAGAAGCGTTACCATTATGGCGAAAATCGCATATCGCAAAGGCAAACATGCCCCGGAGGCGCTTAAGCAAACCATCGATCCCCCACTCCTTATAGCCATGCAGGATGACCTCGGTATCCGACTCCGATTTAAACTCATAGCCTTTCAGCTTTAATTCATTTTGTAACTGCCGGTAATTATAAATCTGGCCGTTATAGGAAATCCAGACCAAGGCCTCTTTATCAGACATAGGCTGGTGCGCATTAGGACTTAAATCTATTATGGAGAGTCTGGTGTGGGCAAGAAATAACCTTTTGTCCGGACTTTCGTATATTCCATAATCATCCGGCCCCCTATGCGATAAAGCCTCATGCATTTTTGCTATACTGTTACTTATCAAGCCTGAGTTTTCTTTTTTTGAATTATAGATTCCAGCGATTCCACACATCATTATTTTAACTAAATAAAAATATCTTTAAATAGGCCAAAGAGAACCTTGCCCAACAATACCTGTAAACGGGTATCTTTTATGATCAAAGACAGAACTTTCGAGTGGTTCTCAAAATCCCCGAACTTTTCTATTATCTCGGCATTATCCCTGAGAATGGCGAATAATTTCTTTGCATCCATCGGATTTAGGTCGTGGTAAATCTGTCTGACCTTAAGCCCTATTTCCATTTCCTTGCCGAAGCGTCTTTTACACTCGTGCCCGTAATCCATAATCCTGTTTTCTAAAATGCAATCGGTGAGTATCTCTGCGCAGCGCATCCCGTAATATATACCGCCTTGGGTTAAAGGCTTGACCTGACATGCGGCATCCCCGACTAAAATAAGATTGGCATTCTGGGTAACACAACTTCCAAAAGGAACCACCCCGGCAAACTTCTCCAAAATTTCTCCCTCGATACCTCTTTCTTTCAAGAATTTCGTAAGGTCGTGGTAAGGATTATCGGAAATAATTCCTACGCGCACGATTTTTTCGTTTTCCGGAATAACCCAGGCAAAAAACGGGTTCTTCAGGTGTATCTGCACAAAATTTTTTTCGCAATCGTTGTATTTCATGCGAAATTGTACCCCCCGCATATATTCTATATTCTCCCTGAATCCCCCCATCTTCCTAAGGGCGGAATTTGCCCCGTCTGCCCCGATCACTATATCTGCGTAATACTCCTTTCTATCCGTCTCGACTAAATAGCCATTGCCTTCGTTTTCGACTCCCACAAACCGCGTGTTAAAATCTACCTTCAGACCCTCGCCCAAATAGCGGTCAAATTTTTCTCTATCTATAACCATGGCGACTTCTTTTCGTTTTATCTTAAAGCTTTCTCCATCAAAAAAAACCTCTGCGCCATCAATACGATTAAGCATAACGCCGTCGTGCGCTTTAAAATCAATCTTCATCTCCGAAAAAACATTGCGCCCTACCAGGCCCGCGCAATGAATGGGTCTTCCTATTCCGGAATGTTCCTCAATTACAACTACCTGCGAATCGCCGCCTTTTTCCTTAAGCAATCTTGCGGCATAACAGCCTATCGGACCTGCGCCAATAATTAAAATCCTGTTTTTCTCCATATCAAGCCTGCGCTGAATTTACTGCTTAATCAGTTCCTCTCGATCAATTGAGGTCAAATATTCACAAACCATCCTGGCCAGGTGCTCCATGGGGCCACCGCCGGTTAAGACAAGCTTATACAACTGAACTACCCGGCCCAGATGATAATCGAATTCCCTCTGTTTGTTTCGGGATAAATAGTATTGCGTCAGATAAAGGTGTATACTGACATTTTGCGGATCCAGCAGCGTTGCTTTTTTCAACTCTGCCTCTGCCTGAATATCCTGAGATAATTTTTCGTATACACTGCCTAATCTCTGATGATAAATTGCGTTTGTAGGATTTTTAACTGCCGCCTCGATATAATTCAGCCTGACCAGCTCAAAAAATCCCGGGCTTTCTTTTCCTTTGGTCAGATTGAAGTCTTCCAGCTCTAATAATCTCGCCAATTGCTCATCCTGGCTTATTTTGCTATTGATAGCTTCTGCGAAAGCAAAGTTTGTGCTGGCATCCAAAGAATTAGATCTGATGGCCTGCGCCAACATCCTGAGCGCCCGCCTGTAGAAAACTGCCTGTTCTACAGCCATACCTTTAGAGCCTAATCTTTCGGCTTTTTTCAAAAAGGCGCGGGCCTGCCTGGTAAGTGTTTGTGCCCTTAACTGCGCAAAGATGAAAATTTGATAAAAAAGAAAGACGAAGACACACAGGGAGATTAAAATTTTTGCCGTATGCGCACTAATTTGTCTATGCCAGGTTTGGGCGTACTTCATCTTTTTCTATAAACTGGGTGAAAGCGATACGAAACGCTACTCCCATAATCACAAAGAACAACAGGGCATTCGCCGGAATATGCAAATTAAAATCCAAAAAAGAATAAACCAGCATAACAAATAATGAAGCGGTCGCCGCAAAGACCATGCAAACCGCATAGGCATCACGCCGCTTCATCCACACCTTGAATAGAGAGCGAAAATATTGCATAAAAAATAGAAATAAAAAAAGGGTCCCCGCGAGTCCTACCTCTGACAACAATTGAAGATAGTCATTATGGGCATAGACGAATTGATTTTGAAACGCAGTACTCTTATACATGCCGGATACATTGACAAATGTCCCCAGGCCCGTGCCAAACACAGGAAAATCCCTCCATATCCTCATAATATCGCCCCAGGAATAACCATGCCCCAACACTACGAGGGCATCTTTTTTAAACAGGCTGGCCAGCGCACCCCAGACAACCTTGATATCCACGAAAAAAAGAAAAGAAAGAATTATGACGCTAATCCATATTGTAAGCATCCTGGTCTTTTGCCTTAAGGCAGGCCTTGTCCTGGAAAACAACCATATAAATATTAGCCCCATAATATAGACCACTATCCCGGCTCTCGACAAGCTTAAAAATAACGCTAAACTCATCATTGCGATGCAAAAACCATACAGTGTTTTTTTATTCGGTGACTTCTCATACAGAAAATAGCCCAATGCCAGCGGTATAACCATATTTATATATCCGGCAAAATTATTTCGGTTAAAAAAGGGACCGTAGGCGCCGGGTTCCAATACGCCCTGCGGGGATTGGATGTATCTTTGAATAAATGCATAAATGCTAATAGAGGTTCCCAGGGCGATAATGGAATTCAGTATTAAATTACACTGGCCTTTTGTTTCGATCTTGTTAATAATAAAGAAAAAAATCCCGAAATATACCGCGATTTTTAACAATTCCAACATGGTAGCATAAGGATATATGCTTAAGGAAAAAAAATTGTTACTCGCGCCATGCGGCATAAGATAAACATAAAGCGCGGCTGTTTTTGGGGAGATAATTTTTAAAAAACCAAGAGGCAGGGGTAATAATTGAAAAACAATCAGAGCAAAAAATAAAATAAGCGGTATAAAGAAACCTACTTTTATAAACGATATTCCTTTCTTTATTATCATTTCGATTAGCCAATACGAAATGATAAATCCTGCTGTAATCTCAATTATCGCCTGGGGGACGAGCGTGACTGCTCCGCGGGCCAAACAACTAAAGACTATGATAAAAATAAGCAGACCTGAAAGGATAATTCTTGACATCAATATTAGGCCAAGGTCTTTTTGTCTTTTTCTTCGCTATAATAATAGTGGTAATAGTAGTAGGAATCTTCTCTCTTGACATCCACATTGTTTAAAACCACCCCTAAAATTCTTGCCTTTGCCTCAGAAAGCCGCTGCCTGCCCCGTAAAATGACATCAATATTCAAGAAGCCGGAACGAATAATATCTATTACGCCATCCACTTTATTCGCTAGAATAACCGAATCGGCAACTGAAAAAGTGGGCGGAGAATCTACAATAATACGATCAAACCTCTTCTGGAGCTCTTCCAGAAACAGGCCGGTTTTACTGGAAATCAAAAGCTCCGATGGGTTAGGTGGCTTGGGGCCGCTGGGTATAACAAAAAGATTTGGGATAAAAGTGCTCTTGATAACCTCCTCGATTCCTTTCTGGCCAGCAAGATAGCTGCTTACGCCTACATCGTTGCCTACTCCCAATGAACGGGCAATGCGGGGCTTACGTAAATCTCCTTCCACAATCAGTGTTTTCTCATTGGCATGCGCAAAAACTATACTTAAGTTAATACTAACGGTAGTCTTTCCTTCCTGAGGAGAGGTACTGGTGACAAGAATGGTTTTTATAGGTTTATCTTCGGGTGAAGAGAAAATAATGGAGGTACGCACTGAACGGTATGCCTCGGTTATACGTGACCGTGGGGATTTATGCGCAATTAAATCTATCTCCTTTTCGCCTTTAGCTTCTCGGCGTGCCGAAGGCACATATCCTAAAAACGGCAGCCTGACATATAATTCAATATCTTCGGCCGTTTTTACAGTGGAATCGAGATATTCCAGAATAAACGCAAAAACAACACCCAAAAGAAGCCCCATGGTCACCCCGGCAGAAATATCGCGTTTCCGGTTGGGGGTAAAGGGACTCTTTGGCACATCAGCTAAATCCACTACGCTGATAGTAGTAGTCTCTAATTCCTTGGATACCTCTGTTTCCTTGGTTCTTCTTAATAAAGAATCGTATAAATTCTTATTCGAATCCACTTCTCTCTTCAACACATTATACTCGATCATCTTGGTATTCATTTCAAGCATCTTATTTGTTTGCTCCTCTATGCTGTTTCGCACTGCCTCTAATCTTGTCTGGAGAGAAATCATCTTGGGATGCTTGGCTTTATAGCGCCTAGATAACTCTGCAATCTCATTCTCGATCTCTATTTTTTGCTCTTTTAACTTCTCTAAAACCGCCTGGATCTGTTGTTCTACATCAGGCATAAAGAAGGCTTTTTCTTTGTTCATAAATTCATTTAAAGCAAGCTCTGAAGCCTCCAGCTTTTTCCTTAATTCGCCCAATTGCGCTTCCAACCATCCGCTGGCATATCTACTGGCTTCTGTCCTTTTCTTTATATCCTGCTGAATATATACGTGCACCAGGGCATTGGCAAATTTTGCTGCCTGAACACGATTACGGCTGATATAGCCAATATTTACTAATTGCGTCCCCGTAATGATTTCTACGCTTACCCCGGATAAAAAAGCGCGCTCAGGCTCCTTCTGTCCGACAAAAGTATTATCACCGAGTTCCGTCAAATACTCCACCACTTTCTGAGCCAGGCTACGGGAAGTTAAGATATTAAGCTGGTTCTTCAAATGCTCCCCTCTGTCCCAACCAGGCGGACCATAAACCTGAGGTAAGGGGGCTATCTCCGGTAGGCGGGATTCAATAAGTATCTTTGCTACAGCTCGAAATTGAGGAACCTTCTTCATGGTATCTATAGTTGCGCGGATGGTAAAAAATAGGAAGGCAATAAGGATTATCCAGGATCTTCTTTTGAGGATAACCAGGTAATCCTTTACGGTTACTTCTCTTAACTGTGAAGAAGGTAGCATATTGTGTAACCCTTTATTTATGAAGAAGTTTTATTAAGCTTAAATTCGTATTTTATCACTTAATTCCTAGCTTAGCAATAGATAATTAGAAATTATTCACTCGCTTCTTCTGACAATGAGAACCGGTAGTCATACGGTCTCTCATGCATCTATAGACCTTTCTAAGCCAGGGAATCCTGGCCAGGGAACTCCTGACATAAAAGATGTATTCGGCTACAAAACAGTCAAAATAGAAACGAAATGAATGCGTATCTTGCGCGGTCAAATCAAAGATTTTATTCCTACGTTTTAAAGCCACTGCTTTACCTAGGATTCTATCTTGCATTATTGGCACTGAATCACAAGATGCGCTTTTATAGCCCTTGGTATGAAACCACAGCACATCATTAATTTTCTTAACCTGCGACACATTATGACAGACCTTCTTCTTATCTTCAGACTCAAAAAGTATTATATCGCCTGGCATTATGGTATTTATAGGTACGCGCTTAACCAGTATAAAATCATCTTCGCGGATAAAGGGAAACATGCTTCTTCCACGCACAGAATACCATAATAAATCGCTATCTTGCTGCATATTACATTAAGTTACTGAGTAACAACGTGTTTAACTGCACCGGAATTCTTTTTTAAGCGCGACTTAAGAACTTCGCTTCTTCCTTCTTTACAAAACTTAATAAACAGCTTACTTAAGAAATCTCCCCAATCCGCGGAATAAAGATACCTGCAAAAAACCAAGCGCGCCAACAATCCAAATTTAACCCGGTCAGAAGATAATGTGCGCTCTTTATTAATCCACAAATTAACCAGCCTCTGCGCCATCCTGCCAGGGGCAATATCGTTGATTACCCTGCTTGGAATTTCGGTACGGAATAAACTACGCAAGATGGTTAAGGGAAAATAAAGACAGGTTTCTAGATTATAATCTTTGGCTTTTAAAATTAGCTTATCCCATTCCAGTTCTTTTTGACCGATTGTAATCAACCTATGCATATCGTAAAGATAGCGTAATTGTACCGACTCAAGCAGCGATATCGATATTACGCTCAAATATAACAGCAGGTCTTCATTGCTGGGCACCAAGATTTTCTTGCCTCCCAGGGATATATATCTTGCCTGCTGCCAGAGCGCCTGAATCTGTGCTGGCCGGGAGAAGCCGCGGATAGAAGTATGCATATCCACGATAAAATCCCACAAGCCCTGTGCTTTTTTACTCAGACAAATCTGTACGATTTGCTGATCTAGCCCGACTGGCTGCAAAAAATCTTTTTTGGGCTCAACGTATAAGAAACTATAGCCTATTCGTCCTAGTATTTCCTGCGCCTTCAAAAGGTCCTCTTTTTTTATCAGAAGATCCAAATCAACGGGGGCCAACCGAAGAGCTATATCCTGATAAAATAGCCGCGCGAAAATCGCTCCCTTTAAAGCGATAACCGCAATATCGTAGCTTTGCAAATGAGAAATTATTTTTAAAAGTTCACGCTCGCAAAAAAGATTTTTTTCTAAGTTTAGAAGATAGGCATTCTTAAATTGCTGCAGAAAATCGGGAGGTAAACCAGCGGGTTTTAAAGTAATAAGCCTACTGTAGAATAAGGAAAATATCCCTTGATTGACGACTGTTTTGTGTAACGCCTGCCAATCGTAAGAGTCGAAATTTGCAATTCCCTGCCTAAGCTCTTTACTTTCAGTTCCTTCCCTGAGAACCAAAAGTAACCATTCTGCCGCCTGCTTGGTCAAGGTCATAACGAAATGCTTTTGTGAAAATTGATTTATCTTTAGAAGAAGGATTCAGGGACCACTATCGTATCGCCATCCTGCAGGATGACGTCTTTAGATCTATCTTGGCCCTTGATGATATCGGAAATGCGTATCGGTATGGCGGTTTTTTTACCGTTTTGTTTGCGAATTACCTTTGTGGCGTCTACAGCGGCAGTAGAAGTAAATCCCCCGGCTAAACTAACGGCTTCCACCACCGTAAGGCCCTGCTTTAAATCATACATGCCTGGCCGCGCGACTTGCCCCATGATAGAAATACGGCCGAGATTTTCCTCTTCAACTATAACGGTATCGTCAGCCTTAAGCTCGACATCCCGCATAAGTCCATCAAGGATATCGCGTACGTTTACTTCGTAAGTCTGCTTTTTCCCGTCACTCCTGCGTATAATCTTTACTGATGCCAGATTGGCTGTTTCCGTAAAACCTCCGGCAAGGGCGACGGCCTGGGTTAAAGTGAGGCTTTCTTTCATGACAAAAGAGCCGGGTTTTTTAACCTGGCCCATAATGGATAACTCCCCATATTCTTCTATCATAACCACATCATTAGCTTCAAGCATGATATCGGGTGCCTCTTTATTCATGATATCGGAAATATTTACGAAAAGGATATCTCTCTTGTTATCTTTAGTGCGTATAATTTTGACGTTATCTATATCGGCTTTTTCAGAATACCCCCCAGCCAAGGCAATAGCCTGGGTCAAAGAAAGATTTTCCTTCATCTCATAAGAGCCGGGATTACGCACCTGTCCCAATAAGGAAACCTTAGCATACTCTTTAACCAGCAGGCTAACTTGAGGGCTTACCAGATAATCCTTCTCCAGCAAATCTGTGATTGTCTTTTCCAGCTCGCTCTTAGTAAATCCGGCTGCCGGGATTTTACCCAAAAGCGGATAGTTAATGGAGCCATCTTGAGAAACCCTTAAGGTTACGGATAAATCCGGCTCTTGATATACCATTACCTCCAGGACGTCATCAGGAGAAATCGTATATTCTTTTTTGCCCAAATCAGCCGCAAGAATACAAGGGGTGAAATTCAAAGTTATCAGAAAAAACAAAATCACCCCCAAGGCTATATAAGCATTTTTTTTCATCAGAATTTTATTAGAACCTCGCTGTGCTGGTAAATAAAACCGTGTTCTGGTTATAATTGATATCGCTATCGATGTTAGAATGTTTCCTTGCATGCTCCCAGCTTAAGCTTAAATCCAGCCATTGCCTAAAGGCATACTCCAGCCCAAGGCCTACAGTATAAATCGCATATTCGTTGTGCGTGCCTTGCCTCTTAGGATAATCTTTAAATACTACATTGTTTAGAAAGCTCAGGCTTAAGCGCGGATTAAAAGCCATCCGGTGCTTGCCGGTTAGAGTAAAAGCGTCTTCGGTTGAATAAGTATTGTCTCCGGCGGCATCATCGTAAACCGTATGCAGTAGAATCAAAGATAAATTTGTGCGTTTGGAAACCGCGTAAGCGAAACTTAAACCGAAATCCCTGGTTTTTGAATCGACGCCTGTTTTGGGATCTGACATAGCATAGCCTACGTTAAAGGCGCCGGTAACCTTAGGAGAAACCACGCCGGCCAATTCCAGGTTAAAGGTATCGCTCCTGGAATCAGAGGCAGGCATGCGCTCATATTTGGTACGTTCGTATTGATAATCTAACGAAAGTCGCGTTTTTCTGCCAATCAGTAAATACGGACCAATGAGGAAAGAATCCGAGGCGCTATCGTTTACTTTATAGTCGTCTTCGTAGCTGGTTTGCGCATGGGCGGCTTCGGCTAGAAAACCAATACGGTTTAGGCGTTTGCCCCACGACAAACTAAGAGTATCGGTCCAAGAACGCTGCAATTGGTCTGTTTTTATTCCAAAGCGGTCATCGGCGATGTAATTGGTAACGTAAGAATTACTTATTGAAAACGTATTACGCTTCACACCGAAATTAAACTGCGAATTCAGCGTTAAGTTTTGCACATTATCTTCGGCATGCCTTTCGAAATAATCATTAGTCATAAATACATCTAGATTTAAAGAGTTGGCGCTTTTTGTTATATAGCTCCCCCTTAAACCTGCGGTAGAAGAATATTGCAAACTTGATCTTTTCTTTCTTGACAAATCCGCATTGTCGTCAAAAGTAGCCTGCCCGGAAAAATAAGGATGAAGACGCGAAGTAATCTTTTTAAAAAAAGAGTCGATTAGACCTATACCCGGCAGCTCTTTTCTTTTAGTCAGCGCTTTTGATATCGGTGGCCTTCCTATTAATTTATCTAAAGAGCGGGGACTTTCTTCTAATTGGCTGATAGCGTCGGCAATCGCCTCCTCTCTGGAGTCAAAAGGAACCTCGCTTCCTAAGAATGGTTGAGTTTGCTCAAGTTGCTCTACGGCCATAATCATCATTGCATCGCGAAGAGTAAAATCTAACTGCTGGGCATAGCAGGCGACGGGGCAAAACAATATACCCAAAATGACGAAAAAAAATAGACTGGTATTTCTCATCATAATATTATAACAACTTTTATGAATGGGCCTTGCGCCAACCAGACTACTTTGATGATGCTGCCGGGGAAGCTTTTTTAGTTTTAATGTTGAGCTTCTGATATACAAACTTCACATTGCCGTCTATGCGTTTACGCAGCGACTCGTCCATATTCATAAACTCTATTCCCAACATATAACGGCTAGTTTTAGCAATCTTTTTCTGCCAGACCACGTGGCCAGAGGTAAGAATTGCTCCACCCATATCTGGAAAGTTAATCTCTAATTCAAGGTTGGTAGAAACAGGCAGCGACTCTTCGGTTATTAGGCAGACGCCTCCGGCTCCGATATCTTTGATGGATGCAAGTGAATATACGCAAGGGGATGGCTTATCGGTGAGAGCCCGATATTTAACCAGATGATAAACTCGTAAGCGTAAATATTTTCTTCTATCTTCGTAGCGCATGTTAGTTTGTTCTTAAGTTATCACGATATTTCCGGCGTGTCAAGAAAAAATAGCCATATGACTAAAATACCTAACCTAGCGTAATTTTAAAGACTTATGTATTACGATAAGGGGAAATCTCTCTTAATCGCTGGATGATAGGGGGCAATTGTTCGATAATGTAATCGATATCCTGCGGAGTATTGTAGCGGCTCAAGCTTAAGCGGATAGAACCCTGTATAAAAGTAAAAGGCACGCCCATCGTCCTTAAAACATGCGAAGGCAGCAAAGAGCCTGACGTACAAGCAGAACCGGAGGATGCGGCAATGCCCTTCTCATCAAGCATAAGTAAGATTGACTCCCCTTCAATAAACTCAAAACCGATATTGGTAGTATTGGGCAGCCTTTTTTCTTTATGGCCATTTATACGAACATGCGGTATCTTTTCCAAAAGAGTGCCCTCTAATCTATCGCGCAAAAGCCTTACTTTTTTTGTTTCCTCATCCATACTCTGCCTGGCCAACTGACAGGCAGCCCCTAAACCAACAATCGAAGCCACGTTTTCCGTGCCACCCCGGCGCCCCATTTCCTGGTGGCCGCCAATCATAAACGGCGAAAACTTTGTGCCTTTACGCACAAAGAGTGCCCCCACGCCTTTGGGCGCATGAAGCTTGTGTCCGGATAACGATAAAAGGTCTACAGGCAAGCTATTTAACTTGAAATGAATTTTACTTACTGCCTGCACTGCGTCAGTATGCAACGCTATCCCTCTTACCCGGGCAATTTCAGCGATTTCTTCCATGGGGAAAACCACGCCGGTCTCATTGTTGGCATACATTATGGAAATAATCGCCGTATCAGGCTCAATTGCGCTTTTTAATTCGTTTAAATCTAAAACCCCTTCATTGTCTACCCCCAAATAAGTCACTCTATATCCCACTGTTTCTGAATAATTGCAGAAATTTAAAACCGCGGGGTGCTCAACCTTACTAGTTATAATATGTTTTTTGCCCGCATATGCCCTTAAGGTACTGGCTATTGCGGTATTGTCGCTTTCCGTGCCGCAACTGGTAAAGATAATTTCTGTGGGGTCGTTTGCTCCCAATAAATCCGCAACCTGCTCTCTTGCACGCTCTATATGGTAACGTACTTTGCCGCCGAAGGTATGCATACTGGAAGGATTGCCGTATTGCTCGGCTAAAAAAGGCTGCATCGCCTGGATTACTTCCGGCGCCACAGCCGTAGTAGCGTTATTGTCGGCATAAACTAACTTCATCTATTAACCTCTTCCACGATAATATCCGGCTCAACAAATTCTCTTAATTTACTTTCTACCAGCTCTTTTAAAGTAAACCCCGTGGCCGGACACCCTAGGCAGGAACCCAGCAATTTTACAAATACGTGATTACGGTCTATGTCCACGACTTCAAGGTCTCCGCCGTCGGCTTTAAGCTTAGGGCGGATTTCTCTCTCTATGGTCTCCTGAATCAGAGAAATTCTTTCCAAATTAGTCAGCTTCCTTTTGGGTTCCTCCTTTATGTGGGTCTTGGTATTCTCTTTCTCCCAAAACTCTCTAAGCAGCTTTTCTAATTCCGGCCGGCACTTGCCGCAGCCTCCGCCTGCCTTGGTATAGTGCTTAACTTCATCCACTGTCCTTAAGTTGTTTTCTTTGATAGCGCGAATGATTCTTTTATCGGTTACGCTAAAGCACTTACAGACAATCTTCTCCTGGCCCACTAATTCTTTCTTGGCGGGTGTTCCGCGATAGTTGGCAATGGCTGCCTCCAGGGCCTCCATCCCCATCACCGAACAATGCATTTTCTCTTCGGGCAAACCTCCCAGATAATCGGCAATATCCTGATTGGTGACTCCCGCCGCCTCTTCTATGGTCATACCCTTGATCATCTCGGTAAGCGCAGAAGAAGAAGCAATCGCGCTGGCGCAACCAAAGGTCTTAAACTTTGCGTCTTGAATTTTACCGCTCTTTTTGTCAATACGCAGGGTAAGCCGTAGGGCATCACCGCAAATAATACTGCCCACCTCGCCTACCGCATCGGGATTATCAATTTCTCCGACATTGCGGGGATTTTTAAACAGCTCTTTTACTTTTTCGGAATAATCCCACATCTTAGATTGATTATGCGTGTCCGTATTCCAGATAAATCGGACAACCCTCTCTTTGTTTCGGTTGGCATTTTTTAATTTCCCAACAGCGGGTAGTATTCAATATTCTCTTGACCCCCGCAATATTTATGCGTTTCTTTTGGATTAACCCCTTAATTTGCTCCAGCCGCTCGATATCACATTGTGAATAAAATCTATTCTTGCCCATGCGGGATGGCTGTATCAATCCTTTTCTTTCCCAAATCCTTAGAGTTGCTGCGCAGACCTTAAGTAACCTTGCGGCAACCCCGATTGTATAAACCGGTTCTCTGTAGTTCTGCTTTACACTCATCGCGTTATATCAGTTATATCATATATTAATGTAGTAGTCAAATTGATTATAATAGTAATTGGTAAGTGTCTTATAAGCTGAAAGAAAAGGACGGCAAAACGCAAGTTAATCAGGCAACTAGCGCATTGCGCGATTACAGGTAGCTCGCTACCTAACAAATCGATATCCCACGAGGCGGAATACGGTATTTCAAAAATGAAGCTTTTCGAGCAGCAAAAATTCCAGACAAAGATCAGCTTTGGTCAGAAAAAAAATAGGCCCGGCTTCTTAAAAGAAACCGGGCCTAGGTTTTTTTGAGGTTATAACTTAACTACTTTCGTAGCTTGTTCTCCTTTGGGGCCCTTTTCAACCTCAAACTCAACTTCCTGCCCCTCTTCTAAGGTCTTATACCCATCACCCTGAATTGCGCTATGATGCACAAACACATCGTTGCCAGACTCGGGAGTGATAAATCCATAACCTTTCTGATTCGAGAACCATTTTACTTTGCCTCTTGCCATTACCAACTACCTCCCTTCCTTCCTCATCCCGCGACTATTGCCGGATGAGATCCCGTCTGAAAACAAAATGGTAGACGGGAAAAATTATAGCAACTCACGGCAGATATAAAAAAACCGCATCGGTTAAGCTCTTTTCGAACCTTGCGGCCTTAAGATATCTTACCATCTTTACTACAGAAGAGAGTATAACACTTTTTGCAGTTTTGTCAATTCAATTCTTTATTTTTTTCTAATAAGAATGGCTTGACTGGTAAATTATTTATTGTACAATATCTCTACTATAATTCCCCTGTAGCTCAGTTGGTAGAGCGGGTGGCTGTTAACCACCAAGTCCGAGGTTCGAGTCCTCGCGGGGGAGTGAAATTTGTTAACCCTATGTAACAAAATATGTTGCATAGGGTTTTTATTTTATCTTTATAAAATCTATTTAAAAGTTGTTTAATTTTCT
>Ga0209536_100005347_pt1 | contig 19986 bp, 16 predicted proteins | sample DeeMarSeWOR28_12_FD_187461 | JGI IMG/M metagenome (GOLD analysis project Ga0209536, IMG submission 187461) | Marine sediment microbial communities from White Oak River estuary, North Carolina - WOR-2-8_12 (SPAdes) (version 2) | ecosystem: Environmental > Aquatic > Marine > Intertidal zone >...
GTCGTGACCGCAATCTTCCATTTTCCATCTTTTGGTGACCAGATCAGTAAATCGCCCTGTACAAATTGATCCAGACTGATGCTCTGCTCATCCCTTGCTGTGTCATTTATAATGGGGTAAGCTCTTGCTTCCAGCAGCACTCCTTCAGGTATTTTTATCCGTAAATGATCCCCATCATGCACATCAAAAGATTTAAAATTGACCTTCGAGGTACCCGTATTTTCGATCTGCGCCGCCGCCTTTTCAAACCAACCGTATTGTCCATAGCCAACCTGGTCGTATACCCACAGCCGCATGCCTAATCGCTTGCATTCCTCATGAGCAAAAGACAGGGTTTCCCACCAGGCTTCGCTGAAGGATTCCGGATAACAACGCGCAGGAGATCGCTGTATTGGGCAGACAGCCTTCACACCTTTGGAGGCGAGCTCCTCTAATTCCCAGGTGATCCTTTTCTTATCCAGCGAGTCTGCCTCCCACCACCAGAGGGGTACCTCGCCCCAGTATGAGTAATCTGGTGTGACAAAATTGGCGTACAATTCCGTGTATGACAGCTCAACGCCTCCCGTTTTGGTTTTAACATCTGCACAAGAAACTGCCGTGCCAAGCAGGATCAAAATAAGGGAATAAATTTCAGGCTTTTTCATAATTCTGGTTTGTAGGCATATCTCATTGAATCATCACATATGGCTTTGGATATCAGTATTTACCGTGTTTTTTACACAGCTCAATAAACTTCAATACCCTTTCGGGCGAAACGTCCTTTTGAATGATATGTGCCGGGGAAATCATATAGCCACCGCCCTTGCCTAATATAGCTATTTTTTCGATGATATCTTTTTCCAGCTCTTCATCTGATCCATTGGGAAGAAGATCCTGCTGGTCAATGGCTCCCCAGAAAGAAAAAAGATGTCCAAAATTATCTTTCAGATCCTTTGCCTCGTGCCCCGGCACATCGGGTTGCACGGGATTGAATACTTCAAAACCCATTTCGCTGAAGTCCTTCAGAAGCGGAGCTACAGCCCCATCGCAATGCAAGATTGGAATGATATCCGGCTTGACTGCTTTAAAACGCTTATTCATCCGGGTATATACGGGCTTGAGCAGCGAACGGAAAGTTACCGGGTCCATGATCAGGCTTTGCTGCGTGCCGAAATCGTCACCATACCAGATCGCGTCCACCCCTAATTCGATCAGTCGCAATCCTATTTGGGTTTGAAATTCGGCACAGGCTTCAAATAGTGGCACTATATATTCAACCTCCATCATCATATCCAGCAACAACTTTTCCATTCCCACCAGTTGTTGGGCAAGCGAAAACACAGTGACCTCAATGTCGCCAATCACCAGGAAATCATCCTTGTATTTGTTTACAAGGGCTTCCGCATCGCGAAAACGGCCAGGCGCTTCCACATCAGGAAAAACATAGGCGTCCACATCTGCCCTGGTCTGCACATGAGCCAGGGGATAATCCTCCACCTCGACGTATATGTCGCCCTGGCGCATCAGCATCTGATATTCATTGTGCCACCGGCCCTGCTCATCTACCTCGATCTTAAAATCATCGAAGACAGATGCCCCGGTGACCACAACATCATTCCCCATGGCCACACGGAGTTCATTGGCGCTAATGCGATAAGTCACATCTTCGTAGAGGTTTTCTGTGTAATTCACCGGAATCCCCAGTGCTTTTCCAAAATGATCGCAAAGTTGCCTGCACATTTCAAACTGAACGGGAACGCGATCCGGCAAGCCCTCAATCTTGCCAAAGGCCCTTAATACTCTTTCTCTTGAATTCATCCTTTCGTGGTGTTTTATTGGTTTTATTTTAAAAGTGAGAGAACCGCTCTCTCAATGAATCTTTCATAAATACATTCACCTCCCATTGGTCTGCCAGCGGTGCATTATCCTCTGGAGAGGTCCACATATAAGGCGGCGAACCAAATTCCGGTGTGATGGTAAAAACTTTGGTGCCGATTGATCTTTGATGATGGATGACGCGCTCCCAGAGTATCAGGAAGAAATTTACCTGTTCTTTCCAGAATGGACTACGGGGATCCGGGACCTGAGGGCCTTCTTCAAATCCTACACGGGCATGAATGTGTTCGGGTCTTTTAATTGCCTCGTCCACTTCTTCCTTAAAATGTTCCAGGTAGCTTTCCGTGACACAAATCCAATGAGAAAGGTCTGAAGTAATTTTCATATTTGGTCTAAGCTTAAATAGCTCTCTGGAATTCACCGGGCCAAATCCGTTTCTTCCTCTGTGTGTCTCGTGGGCAATCCTGATGTTATTCTTAGCTCCAAATTTTTCTGCCACATCAATAACTTTGAGCTGCTGCTCGAGTGTAAAATAATCCCGGCCCGAATGTGAATTAATGAGTATCGGATTGCTTACCAGCGAGAGTTCAAGGTAGTACTCAAACGATTTACAGAAATCATCCATGCTATTCCCACTGGCCTGGTGCTGGTGACTTACCATGTCCAGGTCATATTCACCCGGCAAGCGGATAAAATCTTTGCGCTCCTCCCTGTCTTCCGGAATCCATGTATCCACACCATCGTAGCCTGCCTCTTTTACCTTAGTAAAAAAGGCTTCTGTATCCAAATGCCTCTGACCCCATTGAGGGCAAAGTATCTTTAATTGCACTGCATTTTATTTTTTGTAAATCAGCGGATTCTGAACATCGTTGTTCAATGGATCGCCAATATTCAATCGGGATACCTGCTCATCTGAAAGAATGTTTTTTATGCCATTAAAGGTGGCGCCATCCGGCATATAGGCACAGGTCATGGCACGCCTAAAGCCATTGGTCATGTTGGCGCCTGCTCCATGAATGGTCAAACCATTGTGAAAGGAGCAGCTGCCCGCCTTCATAGGGATCCCAACTGACCCGGAGCTTTTGAATTGCGGATAGAAGTCAAAGATCGCATCCATATTCTTGCCTATGCCTGGATTCTCGAAGGTTGTCTCATGGCAGGAACCTGGAATAAAATACAGGCACCCATTCTGATAGGTAGCATCATCAAGAGCAACCCAGATCGACAGGGCGCGCTGGTCGCTGAACGACCAGAAAGGGGTATCGAGATGCCATGAGGTTGGATTGGCCCAGGGTCTTTTGATCAGGGCCTGATCGTGCCAGATCCGTGTGCCATCAAAACCGCCAAGCTCTGCCACCATTTTTCCAAGCGCCTCATTGACCATCAATGACTTTACTTTTTCATTGCTCTGCCAGAGGTTCAACATCTGATCGAAAACCTTGCTGTAATAATCGCTCTCTTCGTTGATCCCATCGTCTTCTCCAACTTTGATATCACTCCCTGGGAATTTCCGACCATCTCTTTCTTCGATGGCTTCTGTCACTGCCTGCCGCCAGAAGGACAATTCCTCTCCGCCCAGGAAATCTTCGATCAGAATAAAACCATCTTGTTGGTAGGTTTGAATTTGTTGCTTTGTGAGTGTTGTTTTCATAGTTGCTTTATGTTACATTTTATTCGCGCATTGGTGTTTGAACATTGTTTTTCGCCCCCGCTTCCGTTGTATAGGGAATCGTATTCCGCTCGCCCAGGGTGTATCCCCACTTATCGAGGTAATACTGCCGAGGCTTGAAATTGTCATCGCCAATTGATCTTAATTTTTCACCTAATTGTTCTTCCAATTCCTGTTGCAAGGCAGCGGCTTCTTCTTTGCCCACCAGATTATTCTGCTGAAAGGGATCCGCCTGATTATCAAACAACATGAACGCTTCCTCAGGAGATTTGACATACGTGTATCGGCTGGTTCTGATCCCCCGGTACTCCTTTTCCGGATACATGACCGTAAAAGGGCACACATTCATAAACAAAGCAGCCCTGTCGCCCTGGATTTCCGGCTTTTCGACAATGGCGGAAAGATCTTCCCCTTCGACAATATCCGGTATTTCAATCTTGGACAACGACAGAAGCGTAGGTAAGATATCCGGGGTGTTAATGGGTGTCCGAACCTCTTTTCCCTGGTCCTGTCCGATAGCAGGGTGGCGAATTAAAAAGGGGACTCTAATGGACTCATCCCATGCTACCTGCTTTTGCTTTGGCTCAATGGCATGTGATCCCATCATCTCGCCATGGTCTGAGGTGAACACAACAATGGATTTACTGTAAAGATCCAGCTCCTTCAGTTTGGCCAGAATATCGCCTATGGCTTTGTCGGTGGCCGTGCAATGGGCATAATAGCCTTGCAATTCCTTCAAAGCGTTTTCGCGTATAGCTGTAGGTACATTCTTTCTTAGTGTTAAGTTCTTGTCTGCATACATCTGCTGATATTTCACTGGTGCTGAATTGTGTGGAAAATGCGGCGTAGCCAGGGAAATAAAAAGTAAAAAAGGCTTCTCATCTTTAGCATGCGCTTCCAGGTAATTGCCTGCGTCCCTGGCGATCGCAAAAGGGGAATAGGTTTCCCAGTACTTTATATCCGGCTGGTCATTCTCGTAATAAGGCATGTTGTTGTATTCATGCGAACACTCCAGGGCTTTCCAATAGTCAAATCCCTGTCTTCGCTCCGGCTCGACATTATTAAGCCGACCATGCCCGTCGAGGTGCCATTTCCCAAAGTACGCAGTATTATAACCAGCTGATTCATAGATCTCAGCCATGCACAATTCTTCTTCTGGCAGATACAAATCATTCAGAAACATCCCTGTGGTTGTCGGAAAGCGTCCTGTCATCAACGCTGCACGATAGGGCGTACAAACCGGAGCCACGGTAATCGCATTTCTGTATATGATTGATTCTGTAGCAAACTGATCGATGGCCGGGGTTTTGACATCTTCGTTCCCTACATATCCGAACGCTGTTGATCTCCACTGATCTGCAAGAATATAGATCACATTTGGCTTTTGAGCATAGATCGCCATAGGAAATTGTAGAATCAGCATGAAGATCATTAACCTTAGACAGCGTTTCATTGGATGCATAATTGTCATATTTTCTTTCTCTTTATATTCTTGTGCCGTGCTCATCAACTCAAAACAATATTAAATCTATCATGTTGAGTAGCTCTTTGGAGATCAGACTGATACCTACAGCACTCGGCTACTCCAAATTTTCTGTTGTTACCGAAACCTTTTCTTTCATCTCGCTTTTTTGCGGAGCGACTTCGCGAATTTCATGCAGCATGCTATTCCACATTGCTCCCATTTCCTCTACCTTATCGGGATTACTTTCCGCAAGGTTTATTGATTCCGATCGGTCTTCGTTGAGATTAAACAGCTCCCATGGCGCATCTTTGTCAGCCACAATTTTCCAGTCGCCCAGGCGCAGAGCCCGGTTTCCTTCATGGTAATACCAGACAGGGCGCTGCCAATCAGCGTCCTGGGTAAACACAGGCTTCAGCGATCGCCCCGGCAACGGCACCTCACCAAGGCTATCAGAGGTGACACCTGCCAGGTCGAGGATGGTCGGAACAACATCAATCACATGTCCGTATGTGCGTCGTAACTCACCTCGAGCGGAAATGCCTTCCGGCCAATGCGCGATCAACGGCGTGCAGCTTCCTCCTTCATGCACCCATGTCTTATGCCTTCTAAACGGCGTGTTGCACATATTCGACCAGCCGGGTCCAAGACAGAGGTAGGTGGAGGCAGACCCCGGCACAGCATTGGGGTCATGTCCATCGTCTCTGACCATGATCTCCGCGCTTGCCCCGTTATCCGAAAGAAACAGGATAAGTGTATTATCAAACGCCTCCATGGCCCTCAACTGATCGATGATCCGGCCGATCTCCTTATCCACGCGCTCTACCATGGCCGCATGGATCACCATTTTAATCTCTTGAAATTTCTGTTCTTCTGGGGTTAAACTTTCCCAAGGCACAGGACGGTTGACCTCGCCATCGCCTAGTATTTCCAGAGCGTCGGGGAAATGGTAGGGAGGCCCGATCTGTGATTCAACCTTCGATAGATCTCCTGCTACAATGTCCATTTCCTTTATTCTTTCCCATCGCCTGTTTCTCAGTTGTTTCCATCCCGAAGCATAGCGGTCTCCCACTGCTTCTATGTCTTCCGGCAAGGCATGCAGCGGAAAATGCGGGGCGGTAAAAGCTACGTATGAAAAAAATGGCATTCCGGAATAATTTGCCTCATGAGCTTTCAATTGGTCGATGGCGCGGTCCGCAATTTCGATGGTGGCGTAGTATCCCGATCCCCTTTCCACTGGAGGGAGCTCAACATCATTCACATAATGCTTGGTGGGACTAAAGAATCGACCCTGGTCCCCCAGGAAATAGGACTCGTTAAAGCCGCTCTCGACCGGCATGCCATCGATATGCCATTTCCCCGAATGGTACGATCTGTAGCCTGCCTGTTTAAGATGTGCAGGAACCAGTTGCCCCCAGGAAGGACGAACACCCCCGCCGCCTCCCAAAATTCCGGGAGCATTGTCGCGCCCCACCTGCTGGGGATAATAACCCGTCAGCAGTGCTGCGCGGGTTGGCCAGCAGCGGGCGGTATTGTGAAATTGCGTGAATCGCAGTCCGTTGGAAGCCAGCTTGTCGAGGTTGGGTGTAATAATTTCCCCTCCATAGCAACCTGGATCAGAGAATCCCATATCGTCTACCACGATCAATACTATATTGGGTGGTCGTCCCTCTTCAGCAGTACATCGAACTAATAGACACGTTACGAATCCTAAGACAATAACCCTCAGGGCAGTGTTGTAATTATTGATAAACGAGGTATTCACGTGTTCATTATTTTGGTTTTCATATTTCAGTTTTATCTGTACCGGATATCTCCGTACGTTTCCCACGGAATCGCATTAGCCTCCAACAAGGCAAGCGTTTTCAGGTGACTTAGCAGGTCGGCCGACATGCTCTTTTGAGCGTCTTCCAAATTTTCTTCTCCGTACAAATTAACCCATTCCTGTGGGTCATTCTGTAAATCATACAATTCACCACCGATAATATCTGCATCGGTGTACTGGTCGGCCCGTGCTTTCCTGTTCATCCGAAGGATCAATTTGTATCGCTGCGTGCGCCACATAAAAGCCGCTTCATCTTGTCTTTCGTGCAAAGCACAGAAGCCTGCTCCTCTGGAGCCTGCTCCCAGGAGGTCCAGGCCGGGAAGTGCCTCGGGAATGTCGATGCCCGCCGACGCCAGTATGGTCGGATAGACGTCAACCAATTCTACTGCTCGTTCATCTACGGTACCTCTTAATTCCCTCGGTAGTGCCGAACCGGAAAGAATTAAAGGAATCCTGACACTCGATTCATATAGGCAATATTTGTTGAACCGGTAAAAGCGTTCACCCAGCATTTCTCCATGGTCTGATACGTAGATGATCAATGCATTGTCCAGCAGTCCCTTTTGCTCCAAAATCTTCAATGTCCTTCCAAACATATCATCTATCCAGGTGCAGTTTGCATAATAGCGCATGGTCATCTGCTTCCACTGATCCCTTGTAGCATTTTTCCAGAATCCCTCATACATCTCCCGGCGGTTTATGCCCTCTGCGTGCGGCGAATGGTCCGCTTCCCATGGTGGCTGCTCCGGATAGGAGATCTCTCTGCCCTGATAATAACTTTCATACCCTTCCGGCACATTGTGCCCTGCATGAGGTTTGAGGAATGACAAATACAGGAAAAGGGGGCGCTCGTCGTCCCTGCCTTCTATGTACTCCAGGCAGCGATTGAAGACCCAGCCATCCCGGTGGTGCGCTTCATTTACCTTACTGGTCTCGCCAAGATATCCCAATATACCTTCCTCGCCCGGACCGTAATCCTGCGTCTCCACATCGTATTCCTTCTTGGCTTCCGGATCAATATCCACCATCATCTGTGCACCCATCTCCCTGACCTGGCCAATAAAACGGGTTTCAAATCCGCGCGTCGAACAATTGACGCCCCAGTGTGTTTTGCCGAACCCTGCAGTCTCATAACCATGATCCTGCAGCACCTGGGCCAGAGTTTTGTTCGGAAGCCGGTCATCTGGTATACCCGGTTCGTTCCTTAAAACACCCAGCTGGTTGGGGTACAGGCCCAGCATCATGGAGTTGCGGCTTGCAATGCACATCGGAGCCTGGCAAACTGCCTGCCTGAAACGTACTCCCTCTTGAGCCAGTATATCCAAATTGGGTGTATAAACATCCTTGTTCTCAACCCCAAGTGCATCCCATCGGTGTTGATCGTCCATTAGAAAGATGATGTTCGGCGGGGAGTGCTTCTGGTCTGAACTCAACCTGCAACCTATCGTACCAAGGATAGCAGCGATAACCACGCAGAAAGTAGTCATTCTTGCAGATATTAAATCTCGGCTTCTGATCAACATATCCTCACTACCTCCATATTTAGTATCTTTCCAAATTTTTCAATTTTATTGGCGAGGTGTCCCACACCAATTGCACAGTGGTGCGCCGGCCCCTGCCTTGACCAATCATCCATAAAGCGTTTGGCCCCGATAGAAAAACGGTAACGGCTGTTGGTATTCCCAATCTGAAGAATGGGCCCCTGAACAGCCTCACCTTCTGCCACCAACAGGAACAGATCCTCCTTACCTTCGACCACCGAGAGCAAGGTCACCGGACCGTTTTTCACATTCATCTGTATAGAGAGGCCTTTTCCCGGCTTGCCATGATACACCGGTAACGGTACCAGCCTAACCTGTTCTTCGGCAATGGCATAATGCGCCGGGCCATCGTGACCCAGGTAGACTACGTCGTCCTTGAAATCCATCAGGTAAAATTCGGAAAAGGATCCACCGGCGCCAAACTCCGACATAATTTTCATGGCCTGGGCGTTCTTTACTTCACACTCGCCCGCGACCGGTATATCCTTTCCGGTCAGCAGGGTATTCCCCGCGATGACCGAGGTGACGATATTTTCATACTCGTTGCCGGACTCGCCTTCGTAATAATAGGCCATGGAGCCGAGGTTGTGTTTTTTAACCAATCTATCCAGCGCAACTGAAGTCCGCGCTGCGCGATCGATTTCAGCAAGGTCACATTCTTCCGAAACGTCGAAGGCACTGCTAAACTCTTTCACCTTTTTTTGGACATCTGCCTCTGTCGCTTCATCGCGATATTTTTTCAGTTCACACATTTCCAGCAGCTCGATATGGGTACCAAAAGCAGCGGATTGCCTGGTGATATCACTGTACACATCCAGCATGCCGTTGTAGTAATGCCCCAGAATCCCCATGCGGTTGTTGCGCATTGCCGCAGCAACTGAGGCAGCTTCTGTCCAGGCTTTAATTTCTTCCCATGCTTCATCTTGCTGCAAATACCCTGTCACGAAATCAAACTTAATGCCTGAGCGATTGAATACAGAAGCAATCTCGGGAACAGAACAGGCCTGGCAATGCTCCAACCACAAGCCCGTCATTTTACCCCGGTCACCCAGGCTGTTGAATGCTTCATAATCCAGCTGTGGAACCGGTTGCAGGTTGAGGATCACCACTGGCACCTTCACTTTTTGCGCCACCGGCAAGACGGTAGACGACAAGGCATAGGTAGAAACGTACAGAAAAACAATTTCCACATCCTGCGCCTTCAAATAATCTGCTGCCTCACGAGCCTTCATCGGATTGTCGACCATTCCCGCATCGGCGACATCCACGCCAAAACCGGCTATTCTACCATTGATCTGTTCCTGGTACCCTACCAGGTTATCCAGCAATCCGTCGAATTGCGACCAGTACGTATCTAGTCCAATTCCGAAGAGGCCGACCTTAACTTTTACGTCCATTATTACACTTTTTGACTTTTTGTTACTAGTATTAGGGCAAGTTATCGTATTGCCAGATGAAATTAAATGCAGAATCTGACATATTCACACCACATTTTGACAATAAACCAGGATCGGTATTCAAGAAATATCTCCCCATCTCCGATATTGATCGCCGCTGGGGCTTTATTATCAACGACATTGGACATACCGTGATCCCCGAGAACTCCTATTATCCTTCGAAAGGTCATCCGGGTACGCATATGTTTTCGTGGGAGAGTGGAAGGATCTTAAACGAATATCATTTTGTACTGATCACAGATGGAGAGGGGGTTTTCGAAAGCACGTCTGCCGGTAACAAAAAAGTAAATAAAGGAGACGGTTTTTTGCTTTTCCCCGGGGAATGGCACCGGTATAAGCCGGTAAAGGAAACGGGGTGGACTGAAAGCTGGGTTGGTTTCTCCGGTCGGGTGGCCGATATCATGATGAATGAAGATTTTTTCGATAAAAAACATCCCGTCATTCGAAAATGCGGAAACATGCTTGTACTGAATCATTTCAGATCATTGACGCAGCTTATTTCCGAAGAGCCCTTCGGTTTCCAGCGTACGGCTTCCGGCGTATGCATGCAGCTCCTGGCCGAACTTTATAACATTCAAAAGGGCACTTTATTATCTGACCAGGCGAACTCGCTCATTTCAAATGCAAAGCACCTGATGCATAAAAAAATCGATGAAGAGATTGACTTTCATACCTTTTGCCGCAATTATGGAGTCAGTTATTCAAAATTCAGATCGGACTTTAAGCAGCAGACAGGTTTTGCACCGCTGCAGTATTTTCTGCTCATGAAAATTGAAAAAGCCAAGGATCAGCTGAAATCCACCGACCTCAAGGTAAAAGAGATCTCGAACAACCTGGGCTTCAGATCAGATCATTATTTTGGCCGGATCTTTAAGCTGAAGACCGGGGCAACGCCCCAGGAATTCAGGAGGAAAAACCGACCTATGCACTCATGATAATGCGCCCAATTTTTTACTTGTCATGTTAAACTGATGTTAGGGCTCAAGATTTACCTTTCAATCCAAAATGAAGGGTAATTAACTATCTCTCACCCTTTATCTTAAATCAATCCACTATTTGCTTAAGGTTTACATTCTAATATCTTCAAATAATAATTTTAAACCTTTTTTTGCCACTTTCTCTAATAGCTACTTTTAATATTTAAATTGAAACTGACCAAACTTTGCATTAAAAACTACAAATCAATTAAAGACCACGAGATTAAATACGCAAACATTGGATTACTTGTATTGGTGGGTCAAAATAATTCTGGTAAATCAAATATCATTAGGGCAATAGATATGATGTGTGGAGAAAATTGGTATTGAAAAGACAAGCTGAAAAATAATGAATATTATCTCAGAGATAAGAATATTATATTTTATATAAGTAATAATTGACCGTAATATTGACCGCAAAAATGGCAACAATAAATTTTTATCTTGACAGACCTGATCGATTTGAAAAGTATCCGATCTTCATTGTCTACCAGCACCAAGGGAAAAATTTAAAATATATACTAGAGAAAAGACAGTTAAAAAAGCCTGGGATTTTGATAAACAACGTATTAAAAGAAATTATTAGGGTTATACGGAGATCTATCGAAATATTGATGAAATAGAATCTCTTATACCGAAAAACAGTTCGGGATGCCAATTTTAAATCAATTGATCCAACTCCTGATTATGTCAAGAAGGAATTTTTTAAAGAAATCAATGGAGTTGAAAAACGTGAAGAAAAAAAACCGGATTTCAAAACTGAATTTCAGGCTTTCATCGATGCCTCTTCCTCGCTTAAGTCTTACAATACCATCCGATCCTACAAATCAACACTTGAGAAAATTAAAGAGTTTGAAACTAAAGTTAAATCGAAGGTCACGTTTGATTCTATTGATATCGAGTTTTACGAAAAGTTCAGAAAATATCTGATTTCGGATTTAAAACTTCTAAACAATTCGGTTGGCAAGCACATCAAAATCCTGAAAACCTTTCTCAACTACGCTGTTGAAAAAGGTGTTAATACGAACCTGACTTATAAAAAATTCAAGGTTTCTACCGAACAGGTGGATATCATATACCTGACAGATAAAGAACTCCTATAACTTCATACGTTAGAATTGGAGTCTGCCCGGCTCAGAAATGTTCGCGATATTTTTTGCCTGGCTTGTTTTACAGGATTACGATTTTAGGATTTGCATAAAATCAAATCTGAAAATATCAAGGATGGCATTCTCACAATTAAAACAGAAAAGACAAAAGATATCTTAACCATTCCCTTAAATGATTATGCCATGGAGATCATTGATCGGCATACAAAGAAAAATATAATTGTATTACCTCATGTGATCTCCAACCAGAAGATGAATGATTATCTCAAGGACCTGGGAGAATTAGCCGGGTTTGATGATTTGGTTGAACAGCACAGGTACAGTGGTAGTAAAAAGGTCACCACTAAAACTGAAAAGTATAATTTGCTTACTACTCATGCTGCAAGACGAACCTTTGTCACCGTAGCTCTTGAAAAAGGATTCCGGCCAGAAGTGGTTATGAAAATGACCGGACATAAGAATTATGCTACCTTTAACGGTACATAAAAATAACCAGCAAAGTAAAAAAGGAAGAAATGAATAGACTATGGAGCAAGAAACCCAAAAAGCAGCGTAAAAAGTCGGTAAAACAAAATTGAAATAAAAGAAATTGTTCAATGGTTTAAATAATTTTTAATTTGGGGCACTGCTGGAAGTTAATAAATCGTGAAACAAATGAATTCTTTTAAGCCTTAAATAATTAATTTTTGTAAATTAATTAGCGGCAATTTTAAGGTATAATTTGTAGGAGTACGCAAGAAAAAATTAATTCATTGACAAAGAGAGAAGTTATTAGATCGGTCCTTAATCACGAGAAACCTCCCTATGTACCTTGGTCTTTTAAATTCACCAAAGAACCGGAAGATGTCCTAAAAAAGCATTATGGAGTTGATGATCTTGATAGAGCTCTGGGCAATCATATCCTGCTATTAGGAAGTGATATTGGATTCTTTGAGGATATTGGAAATAACCGCTTTAAAGATGTCTTTGGAGTTGTCTGGGATCGTTCGATTGATAAAGATATCGGCAATCCTGAAAAACCAGTGTTAGAAAATCCATCAATGAAAGGGTATGAATTCCCAAATCCGAGAAATAGTCGTTTTTTTGAAAATATTGAGCCCTTCATTAAAATAAAGCCTGATCTATTTCGCTTGTTCCAGATTGGATTTTCGCTCTATGAACGAGCATGGTCATTGCGAGGAATGGAAAATTTACTCATGGATTTTGTAGTTAATCCCGATTTTGTCCATGAGTTATTCACCGTTATAGCCGATTATAATATTGAGCAGATAAATGAAGCCCTAACCTATGAAATTGATGGAATTTATTTTGGGGATGATTGGGGGCAACAACATGGACTGATTATGGGCTCAGATATCTGGCATGAATTTATATTCCCTCAATTAAAAAGAATGTATAAAGTGGTTAGGGATTCAGGCAAGTATGTCATGATACATTCTTGTGGCGATGTAGACGAGTTGTTCCCATCACTTATTGAAGTCGGTGTGAATTGTTTTAATCCTTTTCAACCTGAAGTCATGGATGTTTATTCATTAATGGTTCAATACAGAGGGAAGTTGTCATTCCATGGGGGTCTTTCCATGCAGAAATTACTACCTTTCGGCACTCCTGAGGAAGTGAGAATGGAATCACAAAAACTTTTGAACTTAGGGGGGAAGGGAAATTATATATTTTCACCATCACATTCCGTAGAAGGGGATACATGCCTGGAGAATATGCTGGCTTTTATTGAAGAAGCTCAAAGCCAAGTAAAGTGAATATTGGATTACAAAATGAGTATTCAAAAAATTCTATTTTAATAAACGACGAGGAACCCCTCTAACCGTAATTTTTACTGGCTTAATTTGACCACTATTTTCAAAGGTGATTTTATCAATACATACTTCCCTGTGATTCCCATTTTTCGTAGTTAATGGTCTGCGATGATAAATAATATACCATTCATCTCTTTCAGGAATATTAATCATTGAATGATGTCCCGAACCCGTAGCAATATTGGGATCTTGTTGCAATATTTTTGCCTTGCGAACAAAAGGGCCTATTGGAGAATCTCCAATAGCATATGCAACACTATAATCGGGGCCACCCCAACTACCTTCCGACCACATTAAATAATACTTTCCTTTGCGTTTAAAAACAAAAGGTCCTTCTACATAATTTTCAGGTGTAATTTCCTTATACGTTTCACCATCATCAAAAGGCACTAAACTCAATAAATCTTTGCTCAACTTCACGACATTACAATGCCTCCAACCTCCGTAATACATATATATCTGCCCATCATCATCACGAAACACAAACTGATCGATCGGTTGGGCACCATTGTGAAAGGCATTTATTAACGGTTTTCCCAGGGCATCAATAAAAGGTCCTGCCGGATTATTGGCAACTGCAACACCTATCCCTCCATATTCGTCATTGCTCTGAATATCGTTAGCAGAAAAAAACAAATAGTATTGATCATTTGCCTTAATAATTGATGGGGCCCAAAGAGAATATGCCGCCCATTCTACATCCTTTATATCCAGCACATGGGGATGCTTTGTCCATTCAACCAAATCCTTCGAAGAGAAGGCATTAAAAAATGTTTGCTTCAAATACTGTTCATTTATCGTATTTTTCTGAGCTTCCTGCTGACGGGCAGAAATCACATCTGACCGCTCAGGAGGACCAAAATCATCTGAATAGGTCGGATATATCCAATATTCATCATCAAATATAATCCCTTCAGGATCGGCATACCACCCTGGAAATAATGGATTACCAGAATAGATCATTTCTACTGAACCTGATTTCTTTTCACAAGATAAAAGCAAATAAATGATAAGTATCAAGAATATATTCAGTCTCATTTTTTGTTGATTAAATAAATTGAAACCTTTCAAGAACATGCCAAATAATTTATTGTAACAATTCCTCATTTAACAGTTAGCGCATATATTTATCTATAACCAAATAATAATAATCCTACTATATTCATTAACAATCATTACTCGTCAAAAGCAGGCACTTCCCATTTTAGCGAAGGAGAATCCCCAGCTATATATGGCCAACCATTTATCCACTTAACTTCATCCAGCATAAGTACCCGACCTTTCGGATTATTTCTGTCCACGGCATGATAAAATATCCAGTATCTTCCGCTATCGTCAGTAACAATTTCTGAATTATGTCCTGTCCCTACAAATCTTTCATTCTCATGTATTATTATTTCATGCTGGTTGTTCATCATACTTTGACCTGACCTATTTAAATAAGGACCAAAAAGATTATCAGACCGACCTACAACAGTTGTGTAGGTACTGTTTACACCTTTGCAGCAAGAACCAATGGATGCAAATAAATAATACCAATTATCTTTTTTATAGATATTTACACCTTCATAGGCGGTACCTGCAACTTGCCATTTTTCAACGCCCGGTTTCAATGAAAGTCCATTATCCGTTAATTCAATGACAAAAATACCCCTGAAACTTCCCCAAAACAGATAATGATTTCCATCCTCTTCTATGTAAAAAGGATCAATTGAGTTTTGTACACCAATTTCATTACTTCTAAATAGTTTACCCTGATCGATAAACGGACCTTCGGGTAATTCACTTGTTGCTACCCCAATGCCACACGTCCATTCACCACCCCATACCGACATGGAATAGTACAAAACATATTTTCCTTCAATATAGTTAATATCCGGAGCCCATAATCCACCATTGGCTTCAAAGATGGGGCGAGATATATCCGTGAATGCAGTGCCTACAAACTCCCAGCTAACTAAATTTTTCGATCTATGAATGGGCGTATTGCGAATATCTTCGGTGGCATAGAGATAATAATAGCCATCAAAGGATTTTATTATTGTAGGATCAGGTAAACTTCCAGCAATTATTGGATTTTGGTAAACCTTATCTTCTGATAAATCACTATTAGCCTGTTGTTCATTCTTTTCGCAGGCAACAGCGCCTTCTAAAAAAATGAATATAAATACAAGATATTTTATTTTTTTTAATCTCTTCATTTCAACACTAATTTATGCTGACAGTTATAACTTCAAAAAGGAATCCCACAACTGCAATTAATTATGCACAATATTAAAATTAAATAAGTCCTTCATATAAATAATTTATGTTTCATTCCCCATGTATTACTTTGTACTTAAAAGCTTTTCGTTTTATTTCTAATTTGATCAATGTATTTCCATAGTATCCAATTTCAGATTTATATGCATCAGAAATCTACCTTTTGTTCATATAATTTTTGATGAAGTTGCTTTAAAAAACTTTCCGGCATTTTAATGATATTTCTATCATATGTCATCAAACCATTTACCTCCACCTCTACATCTGTCGTCTGGGTATAAACTGCAGCAGATAGTCCTAATGAAATCAATGGTGTCAGATCAGAAATTAATTTTTCATAGCGGGTTTTAAGTTCATCTTCATTTGTAAAATTTCGATACCCCCAATTGTCTTTCTCCTGCCATAAATGCCCACTGACAGGAAGACCAAGCCCTCCATATTCACCCAAAACAATCACTTGCTTGGAGCCAAACAATTCGGGTCTTGGCATAACAGGATCGGGATAATTATGTTGATCGATAATATCTCCGGTAAAATGAAAATTGCCACCACTGGCTTCATTTACTAATCGTGTAGGATCTTTTCCCATCGTCCACTCCACAATTTCCTTCGTCTTGAACTGACCCCAGGCCTCATTAAATGGAACCCATACCACAATGCTTTGAAAATTGTAAAGTGCATCCATTATGGCTTCCCATTCAGTCCTGTATATCTTTTCAGAATGTTCCGAACGTTCCATATCTTTCCAATTACCAACCAAACCTGGAAAACGTCCCCACGTGGCACCCAAATCACCACTCGGCATGTCTTGCCAAACCAACATACCAATTTGATCGCAGTGATAATACCAACGTGCAGGCTCGACCTTCACATGTTTTCTAATCATGTTAAAGCCCATTTCTTTTGTCTTTACTATATCGAATTTCAAGGCTTCATCACTAGGAGCTGTATATAATCCATCAGGCCACCATCCTTGGTCGAGTGGGCCATACTGAAATACAAATTCCCCATTGAGCACCATTCTCAATATTCCATTTTTATCAAATTTTTTAGAGATTTCCCTCATTGCAAAATAACTGGTTATCTCATCAACAACTTTCCCTTTTCTCAATAAGGCAACCTTTAGATCATATAAATATGGATTTTTTGGTGACCATAACTTGGGACTTTCTATTTCAAGCACCGCTTCTGTATTATAATTTGTTGTTTTTTCAGCGATTACAGTTCCATGATCCAAAACAGATACCTGTACTTTATCATCATCGTTTGCATTAGCGATATCAGCGGATATTGTTATGGTTTTTCTCCGAATATCCGGTGTATTTCTAGTTGCACGTATGTATGTGTTTTCAACACCCTCAACCCACACCGTTTGCCATATTGCAAAAAACGGATAAAGTGAACCACCCCCAGCGGATTAAAGTGAGCATAGCTGAGCGGCTGAAAGTGAGCCACCTTCAGCGGGCCAAAGTGAGCCACTAAAAATCGATTCTATTTGTGAGTTACAGATAGTCTTTTTTTGAATAAAAAAGACTATGGCAAACCAACAGATAGAGATGAGAAAAGTAAAAAAGATATTCAAGTTATACATCGAGGGCATCAGTAAGCGAGGGATAAGTACCCGTTTGGGCCTGTCAAGAAACACTGTTACCAAATACATAGCCTTCTTTCAGCGATACAAGTTAACCGGATACGAAGTGGCTGAAATGACCGAAGAGGAGTTAGATAAACTTTTCAAAAAAGGCCGAAAGAGTAAAAGTCAGCAATTAAAGACATTAGAGCAATATTTTCCTTATTTCGATAAAGAACTTCGCAAGACCGGAGTCACCAAACAACTGCTTTGGGAAGAGTATTACACAAGACACCCGGACGGCTTTAAATCTACCCAATTCAGATATTGGTATAGGGAATGGACCAAAGAAGTCTCTCCGGTAATGCATTTCACCCATACTGCAGGAGATAAGCTATTTATAGATTTTACGGGAAAGAAACTCTCCATTGTAGATCGACACACCGGGGAAGTGAAGGATCTGGAAGTATTCGTATGTGTACTGGGAAGCAGTCAATACACCTACGTGGAAGCCTGTGAGAGTCAAAAGAAAGAAGATTTCATACGATGTATTGAAAATGCCTTATGGTATTACGGCGGTGTTCCCGGAGCATTGGTGACCGACAACCTAAGGGCTGCAGTAACAAAAAGCAGTCGCTATGAACCGCTGGTCAATGAGACTCTTGCTGATTTTGCAGAGTATTATGAAACGGCCGTACTCCCCACAAGAGCATATAAACCAAGAGATAAGGCTATTGTCGAAAATGCAGTACGGATTATTTATACCAGGGTCTTTGCCCCATTAAGACATCAAACCTTCCATAGCAGTTCGGATATCAATCATGCTATCCTGCCCTTGCTGGAAGAGCACAATAAGATGTCGTTTAGAGGCAGAGAATATTCCAGGTCTTCCTTATTCGAGGAAGTAGAAAAACAAGAGTTAAGACCATTGCCTTTAAAAAGATATGAACTTAAAGCATATGTCAATGGGACAATCCACAAGAACAGCCACACTTATCTGAATAAAGATAAACACTACTACAGCGTTCCCTATAAACATATCGGGAACAAAGTCAAAATCATATATTCCGATACCCTTGTTGAAATATATCATAAGCAAGACCGCATCGCCGTGCATACCAGAAACAGGAAAAAATACGGATATACCACTATCGCTGAACATATGCCATCCAATCACCAGTTCGTCAGTGAGTGGAGTTCTGAAAAATTCATTGTCTGGGCAGCCAATATCGGAGATGCGTGTCGGGAATATATTATCAAGATACTTGATAAAAAACAGCATCCTGAGCAATCCTATAAGTCATGTCTGGGTATCCTGCATCTGGCAAAGAAAGTCGGCAATATACGTCTGGAGAATGCCTGCAAAAGAGCACTGGACTATGGGGCTTATAATTATAATATGATCGAACGAATACTGGAAAAAGGATGGGATGCCGTAGAAGATCCTATTCAACAGGAAATTGACATGCCGCACCACAATAACATCAGAGGCGGCAACTACTATAAATAAACAATAAAACAAATGATATGAACACAAGGACATTAGAACAAATGCAACAGTTAAGGCTCCACGGTATGCACAGAGCATTCAGCTCCTGTTTATCGGCACAAAGTATCGCCTATACGAATGATGAACTCACAGCTTATTTATTACAGTCGGAATGGGACGACAGACAGAACAGAAAAATTGACCGTCTGACTAAAACAGCCAAATTTAGATATCGGGCACTCATAGAAGATATTGATTATGAACAAAGCAGGAACATTGAAAAAAACCGGATACAACGATTTGCCGCTTGTGATTTTATTAAGAATAAAGAAAATATATTGATTACCGGAAGCACCGGTGCCGGAAAGAGTTACATAGCCTCTGCTTTGGGGCATCAAGCCTGTTCTTTGGGATATAAAGTATTGTACTTCAACACTAACAAACTATTTACCCTGTTGAAGACCACAAAGGCAGACGGCTCTTATATCAAAGAAATCAACAGAATAGAAAAACAGGACTTACTTATCCTTGATGATTTTGGTCTAAAAGCCTTAGACTCAATGAACCGACACTCATTTATGGAAATAATAGAAGACAGGCATGGGAAACATAGCACAATAATCGCTTCTCAATTACCTGTAGAGGCCTGGCATCAAGCCATTGGAGAACAGACCATTGCTGATGCCATTTTGGATAGACTGGTTCATTCTGCTCACAGAATAGATATTAAAGGAGAGTCCATGAGAAAAAAACAAAAAAATAATCACTAATTTTAAACCACTAATGAATCGAAAGTTAGTACTCTATTTACCCTGCTCACTTTAATCCGCTGAAGGTGGCTCACTTTGCCCGCTGTATCCAGATGGTGATGAAGTGAAGGTGTTTAATACAAATGGAGAGATGCTTTTAAAGGCAAGGATCAGGAATAAAGTCAGGCAGGGAGTTGTTTGCCTGCCACAAGGTTATTGGCCATCTTTGCTGAAAGGGGGATCGTCA
>Ga0209536_100005348_pt1 | contig 19983 bp, 15 predicted proteins | sample DeeMarSeWOR28_12_FD_187461 | JGI IMG/M metagenome (GOLD analysis project Ga0209536, IMG submission 187461) | Marine sediment microbial communities from White Oak River estuary, North Carolina - WOR-2-8_12 (SPAdes) (version 2) | ecosystem: Environmental > Aquatic > Marine > Intertidal zone >...
TGTTCTGGATTGTGCCCTTGCCAAGATAGTGATCGATGCGAAATACCTGATGCTCACCGAAGGTCTTGGCGATCTGCTGGTGAAGGATCTCGGCGCTTTCCAGATCGGATCCGAACGGTTTTTCGATCACCACCCGACGCCAGCCCCCGGCTTCCTGATTCAGGCCGGCTGCGGCGAGCTCCCGGATCGTGGTCCCGAACTGCGCCGGCTTGAGCGCCATGTAGAAGGCAATGTTCTCGGGAAACGTTCCCTCCAGTATTGCCTTGAGCCGCTGGTAGGCAGCGCTGTCGGCCAGATCGCCCTCGAAGAAATGCAGGCGCTCACGGAAGCGCGCCAGCACCTCAGGCTGCAGGCCGTCTCTCGCCCGCGGACCCAGGTCCTCAACGACCGCGTCACGCCAGGCCTCGTCGTCCCAGCCCCTGCGTCCGACACCGACGATGCGCACGCTCTGTGGCAGGCGGCCCGCCTCGTCCAGATGATAAAGGGCCGGCAGTAACTTGACACGCGACAGATTGCCAGTCGCACCAAAAATGACAAAGGTACAGGCTTCAAGCATGGCAGTTTCCATTCATTGTGACTCCCCAAAGATCCGTTTCTGACATTCCCGGTTTCCTGCCCTCGCACTGGCCACACACGAAACGAACAGGAAGGTCGCCGCCACCTACGTTAGACCGATCCCCGGGTTCCCGCAACGTGTCGCCGGCGTGCGACCGGGTGCAGTGCGCGCGCGGTCGCTGTAAACTACAGCGACTCGCGCCGCGTGATCCAGGGATAGCGGGTTCCAACGGACGCCCCATGAAAATCCTTTTTGCCAGCAGCGAAGCACACCCACTCATCAAGACCGGCGGACTGGCTGATGTATCGGGTGCGCTGCCGGGCGCCTTGAAACACCTCGGCCACGACGTGCGGCTGATCCTGCCCGGTTACCAGCCTGTGCTCCGCCGGGCGAACGAGCTGAGACCCGTCGCGACCCTGACACTGCCCCACGTCAGGGGACCTGTGCGCCTGCTCCAGGGAAGTCTCCCCGACAGCGCCGTCGTGACCTACCTGCTCGATGCGCCCGCCTACTTCGACCGGCCGGGAAGCCCCTATCTCGCACCGGACGGCCGTGACTGGCTGGACAACGCCGAGCGATTCGCCAGCCTGGCGCGTGTCGCCGCAGCCGTCGCCATGAACCGGGCGCAACTGGATTGGCAGCCGGATCTCGTGCACTGCAATGACTGGCAGACCGCACTGGCGCCCGCCCTGCTGGCAAGCGAAGCGAACCGCCCCGCAACTGTGTTTACCGTGCACAACCTCGCCTATCAGGGATTGTTCAGCCGGGACGAATACCAGACGCTCGGACTTCCGGCAGCCTGGTGGTCGCCACATGCACTGGAGTTTTATGACAAGTTTTCCTTCATCAAGGGCGGCCTCGTCTTTGCAGACTGGATCACAGCGGTCAGTCCGACCTACGCAAGGGAGATTCTCACGCCGGAATATGGCTGTGGACTGGACGGCCTGCTCAACCATCGCGCCGATCGGCTGGTCGGCATCCTTAACGGCGTCGACTACAAGACCTGGAATCCGGGTCATGATTCCCTGATCCCGCATCCGTACAGCGCCGGGTCGCTGGCTGGCAAGGCTCGCAACAAGGCGGACCTGCAGAGGGATCTGGGTCTCGCACAGGCGCCACAGGTACCGCTGCTTGCGCATATCGGACGCCTGGTCGAACAAAAGGGTGCCGATCTGATTCTGGACGCCCTCCCGGAGCTGATGGAACGGCGCGTGCAACTGGTAATACTGGGTACCGGTGATGCAGTCCTTGAGCAGGCGCTGCAGGATGCCGCGCGTCTGTATCCGGACAGACTTGCCGTATCCATGAGCTACAATGAAGCGCTTGCGCATCGTATCGAGGCCGGTGCCGATATCTTTGTCATGCCCTCACGGTTTGAACCGTGCGGACTCAACCAGATTTACAGCCTGCGCTATGGCAGCGTACCTGTCGTCCGCCGCACCGGCGGTCTGGCGGACACCGTGACCGATACCAGCCCGGAAACGCTGCAGGCAGGCAGCGCCAGCGGATTCCTTTTTGAAACACCCAGCGCTGCGTCCCTGCTCGGTGCCATTGACCGGGCCCTGCTGCTGTATCCCCAGACGGCAGTATGGCGGCGCCTGATCGCTGCAGGCATGCGTCAGGATTTCAGCTGGGAACGCAGCGCCCGGCGTTACGTCGCATTGTACGAGCAGGCTGTGGGCAGGCCGGCGCGATGAGAGCATTTCCAGCGGACTCCCGCCCCGCGCCCGGCGCCGGGGATTTCCGGTAAGCAGCCGCCGGTAATATCAGTATAATGCGCGATTGCGCCTGCGCGGAGCCTTGCCACTCCCGCACGGACCGGCCTCTTTTCAGTGTATGCCACTATGATTGAACAACCCCGCGACAAGGAACTTCGCTCCCACGTACGCCTGTTCGGCAACCTGCTTGGCAACGTGCTTCGTAATCAGGAGGACGGCAAGGTGCTGGCTGCCGTTGAAGCGCTGCGCAAGGGACACATACGCCTGCGCAGGGAAGACAACCCGCGCCTGCGCGCGCAGCTGGCGCGCATGATCGACCGGCTGGACCCCGACATCCTGTCGCATGTGATCCGGGCATTCAATGTCTATTTCAGTCTCGTCAATATCGCCGAGCAGGCCTTTCAGCATCGTCAGAGGCGACGCAGCGTCAGTGCGGGAGGCCCTCTTTGGGAGGGTTCCTTCGATCACACCCTGCGCGGTTTCCGCGACCAGGAACTCGGCTACCAGCAGTTGCAGGAGCTGCTGGACCAGACCCGCTACATCCCCGTATTCACAGCCCATCCGACCGAATCCCGAAGACGCACAGTGATGCAGGCACTGCGGCGCATTTTCGTCAGCAGCGAAAGGCTCGCTCAGGGACGACTCAGCAAGGAACAGCGGGGCGAGATTATCCAGGAGCTGCAAAATGAGATTCAGCTTCTCTGGAAGACCGACGAAGTACGAGCCCATCGGCCGCGAGTTGAGGATGAAATCAGAAACGGCCTGTTCTACTTCCGTGGCAGCCTGTTCGAAGCGGTACCCAAGACTTACCGGCATCTCGAAAAGGCGGTGCGCCGAATCTGCGGAGACCACCAGGCCGAGCTGCCGGTGCGCATCCCGAGCATGCTGCGCTTCGGCTCCTGGATCGGCGGCGACCGGGATGGCAACCCCTACGTCAAACCCGAAACGACACAACTCGCCCTGCGGCTGCACATGCGCGAGGCAATCAGCCTGTATATTCGCGAAGTCGAAAAACTGAGTCAGCTCCTGACTCATTCGATCAGGCTGTGCAACCCCTCCGAAACCTTCCTCGACAGCCTTGCAGCCGACAATCGGCACTATCGAGACGCGTTCGGAGACCGGCGAGATCGCTACCACAACGAGCCTTATCGGCGCAAGCTGCACGTTATGACCTACCGGCTGCAGCAGAACCTGGATGCGGTCAACGCCCGTCTGGATTCGGGTAACGGACCGGGCGAGGCGGCATGCAATGTCCATGGCTATGCCAACGAACGCGCCTTGCTGGATGATCTCTATCTCATCCGCTATTCACTGATGCACCATGGCGACGCCATGATCGCCAATGCCGAATTGCAGGACCTGATCCGGCTGGTGGAGACATTCGGCTTCTACCTGATGCAGCTGGATATTCGACAGGAGTCGACACGTCATACCGAGGCCGTTGCTGAACTCTGCCGCCTGCTGCCCGATGCGCCTGATTATTTGTCACTGGACGAAAGCCAGCGGGTGCAACTGCTTGGCACCGCCCTCGCGTCGGGGACCGCTCCCCCGCTGAGCGATATGAACGACCTGAGCGAGCCAACTCGCGAGACCCTGGCGGTGTTCGACGTGATGAACCAGATGCGTAGCGAGGTGAGTCCGGAGGCCTTCGGTAACTATGTCATCTCGATGACCCATACGGCAAGCCACGTGCTGGAAGTCATGTTCCTTGCCTGGCTGGTAGGCCTCGCGGGTCGCAAAGGCGACGAATGGTTCTGTGAAGTGCGCATCAGCCCTTTGTTCGAGACCATCGAAGACCTGATGCACGTCGAGCAGGTGCTGACCAGTCTGTTGAGTCACGAGGTCTATCGAAATCTGCTGCTGGCATCCGGCAATCAACAGGAGGTGATGCTCGGCTACTCCGATTCCTGCAAAGACGGGGGCATACTGGCCTCCACCTGGAACCTGTATGAGGCGCAGACCAAGATCATCGCGATCACCTCAAAGCTCGGCGTGCGCTGCCGGCTGTTTCACGGTCGTGGCGGCACCATTGGGCGCGGGGGCGGGCCCACCCATGAAGCCATTCTCGCCCAACCTCCGGGCACGGTCCACGGTGAGATCAAATTTACTGAGCAGGGCGAAGTCCTGTCGTACAAATACGGCAATACCGAAACGGCGATCTACGAGCTGACCATGGGCATTACCGGGCTGCTCAAGGCGAGTCAGTCGCTGGTACAGCCATCGACACGGGAACGCCGTGATTATCTCGGGATCATGGATGAACTGGCCCGCCTTGGCGAGAACACCTACCGCCAGCTCATCGATCAGACCGAGGGCCTGCTGGATTATTTCTATGAGGTCTGCCCGGTCGATGAAATCGGACTGCTCAATATCGGCTCACGCCCGAGTCACCGCGCGCGCGGCAACCGATCCAAGGATTCGATTCGCGCCATTCCCTGGGTATTTGGCTGGGCGCAGTCGCGGCATACACTGCCGGCGTGGTACGGCATCGGCAGCGCCCTGGAAACCTGGCGCGACAGGAATCCGGCAAGACTTGCCACCTTGCAGCAAATGTATCGCGACTGGCCCTTCTTCCATGCCCTGCTGAGCAATACCCAGATGGCCTTGTTCAAGGCGCAGATGGACATTGCCCGCCAATACACAACCCTGGCACAGGACGAAGCGTCCGCCGCCGCCATCTATCAGCAGATTCGGGATGAATTCCAGCGGACGCTTACGCAGGTCCTCAACGTTGCCAACATCGAGGTACTGCTGCAGGAGACACCCTCACTGCATCTGTCTCTCAAGCGCCGAGACCCCTATCTCGATCCGCTCAATGATATTCAGATCAAGTTACTCAAGCGCTTTCGAAATGAGGATCTCGCTGAAGATGAGCGTCTTCGCTGGCGCGATCCCTTACTGCGCTCGATCAATGCGATTGCAAGCGGTATGCGGAACACCGGCTAGCCCGAATTCTCACCGGGATCCCGGATGCTGACGCAGGGCACCTGGTCCGCCCCGGGAGGCGCACCTGGGGGGAGACGGGGCGGTACTGTCGTTGACGGAGAGGCGCGTTGCTGCCGTCGGGTCGCGTCTACGCAACCTGGACGGGAATGGCGTTACCGACACGGGTGATGCGGTTGTACTCGTCGAGGTACACCAGGGTGGGCTTGAAGCGCGCCGCCTCCTGCTCATCGAGCGTCACATAGGCACAGATTATCAGGCGGTCGCCAGGCTGCGCCTTGTGCGCGGCGGCACCATTGACCGAGATGATCCCCGAGGCCCTTTCCGCACGAATTGCGTAGGTGTTGAAACGCTCCCCGTTAGCCATATTGTAGATCTCGATCCGCTCATACTCGCGGATGCCGGCAGCAGCGAGGAGATCCGCATCGATCGCGCAGGAACCCTCGTACTCGAGCTCAGAGTGCGTGACCCGGGCTTGATGCAGTTTGGCTTTCAGGAATGTGAGCAGCATGGGGAACCGGTCTAATCACCAACATAGGTTGTCATTATCAACGATTTGGACCCCCCATGCAATCCGGCAATGGGCCCATAACTAGATAAATTCAATGGATATATTGTCGATGAGACGCGCCCGATCACCCAGCCAGGCCGCAGCCAGAACCACGAGTTTCCTGTCGCGGGCATCTGGCCTGGCAAGATCCGCCCGGCGACGGACACTCACGTAGTCCGGTCTGAAGCCGGCAGCCGCCAGACGCCGCATCGCGTCAGCCTCCAGGGGCTGGAACTCCCCGCTCTGTCCCCGCAAGCGCTCAGCAAGGTCACACAGTATCGCGTAAAGGCGCGGCGCGACCGCACGTTCCTCGGGCCGCAGATACGCGTTACGCGAGCTCATGGCGAGGCCATCCGTCTCACGCACGGTGGGTACACCGACAACCTCGATGGGCCAGTCCAGCTCTGTCACCATGCGGCGGATTATGACCAGTTGCTGGAAATCCTTTTCGCCAAATACCGCGACATCCGGTTGCACGAGGTTGAAGAGTTTTGCAACCACGGTAGCGACACCGACAAAAAAACCGGGGCGGAATTCACCGCAGAGTATCTCACTGATGTCGGGAACCTCGACGCGCGTCGTGCGGCGTGAATCCAGCGGGTACATCGTGGCAGGCGCGGGAGCAAACAAGAGGTCTGTTCCATGCGCTCGAAGCACAGCCGTATCTGCCTCGAGGGTACGCGGGTAGGTGTCGAAATCCTCGGCGGGACCAAACTGCAAGGGGTTTACGAAAATACTGGCCACCACCCGGTCTGAAATCTCGCGCGCCTTCTCAACCAGCCCAAGGTGGCCGGCATGCAGATTGCCCATGGTCGGCACAAACGCCACGCGCTGCCGCTGACGCCGCCAGTCTGCAATCAGGGTACGTAGTTCGGGGATCGATCCGGTGACGCGCATACGGGTAACATCATCTGCAGGGCGACAACGTCAGGGCCTTCTGTACCTGGCAACGCCCTGCCTTGACCACCGACAGGCTGCCGGTGCCGCAGAGTTGCCGCTGCCAGCCGCGCTGGTTGCCCGCCATGCCTCATGGAGCAGAATTGCCCGGATGTTTTAGTCTATATTACGCCCGTCATGCGGTTAAAGTAATGCCGCCCGGTTCTGATGCGCCGCACCTCATCGAGCAACGCCGCGTAATCATCCTGGTGATTGACCAGATCAATACCGGCGGCATTCACAATCAGCAGAGGCGATGCCTCGTAGCTGTGGAAGAACCTGGCGTAGGCATCGCACAGGCGCTGCAGATAGGCTGCGTTGATTCGCTGCTCGTAGGCATTGCCACGTCGAGCGATACGCCGCAGCAACACATCCACGGGCGCCTGAAGATAGATCACCAGGTCCGGGATGCGGACATCCGGCACCGTGTGCTCATAGACCTGTTGATACAGCTGCAGTTCCTGCTCGTCGAGGGTGAGTTCGGCGAACAGGCGGTCCTTTTCCATGAGAAAGTCGGATATCCAGACCGGCTGAAACATATCCGCCTGGCTCAAGGCCTCCATCTGTCGGGCACGCTGGAGCAGAAAAAACAGCTGGGTTGGCAGCGCAGCCCGGCGCCGATTCCGGTAAAACCCCTTCAGAAACGGATTTTCATCCGCCCCCTCAAGCAGCAATTCGCTGCCAAAGCTCTCCGCCAGTCGCCGCGCCAGGGTTGTCTTGCCAACACCTATCGGGCCTTCGACGACGATGTAGCCAACATCCCTTTGCTGCATGCGCCGCTACCGCTGCTGCCCAATCTTATCGGCGCGATCGAGCCGCGTCACCGTACGCGGCGAGCAGCCCGCGAGCAACGCAGGCAGTGATGCAAGTCCGGGCACGTCAATATCCGGCGCAATCTCATACAAGGGATAGAGTACGAAGGGGCGCTCCCGAATACCCGGATGCGGCACGGTGAGCTGCGCATCGTGGCATTGCTGCATCCCGTAGAGCAGCAGGTCCAGATCGAGAGTGCGCGGTCCCCAGCGCGCGCCACTGCGCACCCGCCCCTGCCGTGTCTCGATGGCCTGCAAGGCGTGCAGGAGGGCGTGCGGTCCCAGCCTGGTATCGAGCGCCGCGACCGCATTGATATAATCGGGCTGATCGCGCGGCCCCATCGGCTCACTCTGATAAAGCCCCGAGCAGGCGACGAACCAAGTGTCGCGCAGCCCGGCCAGTGCCGTCAGGGCCCGTTCTACCTGCGCAACGGGATCATCGAGATTACTTCCCAGTCCGATGAATGCGCGCACGACAGCACCGCTCATGGCGTGTCCTCATGGCGTTTCGCGCCTGCCCTGCCACGCCGCCGGCGTCCTCTCGACTTTCTCTTGCCGGGCGTTGTCGCCGCGAGCCGTTGCTCCTGGACTTCCGGCGTCTCCTGCTGAAACTCCGTCCACCAGCGACACAGCTCTTCATCCACCTCTCCCGCCTCACCACGCAGCAGCAGGAAATCATAGGCCGCCCGAAACCGGGGATGAGTCAGAAGGCGCAGCGGTCGCCTGCCGGTACGCTGCTCGAGGCGAGGCTGCAACATCCAGATCTCGCGCATCGGCAGACTGAAGCGGCGTGGTAAGCCCGTATACGCGGCCTGCTCGCTGACAAGCTCACCGGCGAGCGCCTGCATCAGCGGCTCGCCACCGGACGAACCATCAGCCGCACGCAGGCGGTGCCGCAACGGTGCCCATAGCAGCGCAGCGAACAGGAACGCAGGTGTCACCGGTTTGCCCTCGGCAATGCGGGTATCCGTGTTCGCCAGGGCGCGGGTCAACAGCACCTGCGGAAAACCATCGGGCTCCTCCGCCAGGGCCGCTTCGGTGAAGGGAAAAAGCTTGTCAAACACATGATAGTGGCGCAGCAGCTCAAAGGTTGCCAGCGCTTCACCACCCATGAACAGCTTGAGGACTTCCTCGTAGAGGCGCGCCGAAGAAATATCGCTGAGCAGCTCGGCCAGCGGCGCGATGAGCCTGGCCGTTTCTTCCTCAATCTGAAAACCGAGTTTGGCTGCGAACCGCAGCGCGCGCAGCATGCGCACCGGATCCTCCCGATAACGCGCGCCCGGCTCACCGATCAGTCTCAGCACACCCGAGCGCAGATCGCGCATACCACCGACATAGTCAAGCACGACATCGGCGCCGACATCGTAGTACAAGGCGTTCACGGTAAAATCACGCCGCCATGCATCCTCTTCGATCGGACCATAGACGTTGTCCCGCAGAATGCGCCCCTCATCCGAGGTCACATCGCCCTGTGTTTCACCGTTCTGGTAATGTCCCCTGAAGGTCGCCACCTCGATGACCTCCCGACCAAAGCGCACGTGCGCCAGGCGGAACCGGCGCCCGATCAGGCGGCAGCGTCGAAACACGCGCCGCACCTCTTCCGGAAGTGCACTCGTCGCGATATCGAAATCCTTCGGCTCCCGCCCCAGCAACAGGTCGCGCACCCCACCGCCGACCAGACACGTCTGGTAGCCGGCTTCCTGCAAACCATGCAACACTTTGAGTGCGCCTGGACTGATCGAGCTCGGCGAGATCTTGTGTTCGGACCGGGGGATTGTCTCGGGTGAAGAACCTAGGGCTGGCACGTCGGGATGGGCATTCTGTAAATTGGCTACTGTATCGGCTTGAGCAATCATGCGGTGGGCGTATAATACCACCCCTTCCGGACGTCCGGTAATGAAGTATACGCTCCCTTCGTCTAGTGGCCTAGGACACCGGCCTCTCACGCCGGTAACAGGGGTTCGAGTCCCCTAGGGAGCGCCAATCGATTGCCTGCAAGCCTGTGTCTGCGATCCGTGACAGCCGTTCATGGAACCGCCTGACCTACGCTACTGATTAACCCCGGACGACCCAGCGCATTCCGCGGCGGCGCGGGGGGAATGAGTCCAAACGCTTGAACGATGCCTTACCGGCCGGATCCTGATTTGCCTCGCGCTGGACTGTTTCGGCGCCTGGCGGCGATGTTCTATGACAGCCTGCTGGTGGCTGCGGTTCTGATGGGGGTCACAGGTGCTGTTATGGCAGCCCATGGCGGAGCCATCGACTCCCATCATTTGCTCTTCCGGGGACTTCTTGTCCTGGTGGTGTTTGTCTACTTTGGCGGCTTCTGGGTGCATGGCGGTCAGACACTCGGTCTGCGCACCTGGCGCCTCCAGGTGCAGCGCCTCGACGGCGGCCCGATCAGCTGGCCACAGGCGCTGCTGCGCTTCGCGATGGCAATCCCTTCAGTGTTACTCGGTGGCGCGGGATTGCTCTGGATTCTGGCTGACAGGCACAACATGGCCTGGCATGACCGCCTGTCGAAATCCGTGATCGTGCAACTTCCCAAGCATTCCCGCAACAGGTTCTGACGCAAGACTTCAGCCACAGCTCAGCGGTACCGGCAAGCACACCCGAATGGCTCGCGCAGCGATGTCCTAACGCAGACTGCGGAAGAAAAACAGACTCACCGCAAACACCATTAGCGGTGCCGCCAATGCACTTATCGCAGGGTCGAATCCGTACACCTGCCCCACATGACTCAAGGTCCGCTCGGCCAGGAAGTAACCGATACCGACAAGCACACCGACCAACAGGCGTTGCCCCGTACGAGCGCTTCGCAAGGGCCCGAAAACAAAGGGGATCGCCAGCAGCACCATAACAAGTGTGGAGAGCGGCATACCCAGCCGCCTCCAGAATGCCAACTGGTAGGGAGAGGCATCCAGATTATTCGCTTTCAGGTAGCGAATGTAGCGATACAGATCGCGGACTGAGAGATTGTCGGCGCTAGTCAGCACAAGATTGATCAGTTCGGGATTCATTACTGACGTCACCACCATCCGGGGTGATGTCTCCATCGTATACTGATCGTCAAGGAACTCGCTGCGCGACACGTCGTCGAGTATCCATTCATCACCGGACAGCTGTGCCGCTTCGGCCTCGAGGAGCGTTGTCAGCCGCAGCCTGTCATCCAGGGTGTACACGCTGATCCCTGCAAAACGGCCATCGGGCAGAATCTGGCGCAGATTGATGAAGCGGTTACCGTCTCGTGCCCAGAAGCCATGACGACTCTTGAAGCTGACCTGGTCTGACTGGGCAAAGTTGCGTTTTTCCTGGGCAAGCTGATCGGTGTAGGGAGTGATCCATTCACCCGCAACAGCCACTACGACCAGCATCAGGGCGCCCGCCTGCAGCGCCGAACGGACGATACGCAGTATCGACACGCCTGCGGCGCGCATGCCGGTCAGCTCGCTGTGGCCGGCCAGTGTCCCCAGACCCAGGAGGGTCCCGAGCAATGCGGCCATGGCAAAGACATCGATGGCGCTGCCCGGGAGGCTCAGCGCAATGTAAGCGAACACATTCAGCAGGCTGTAGCTGCCCTTGCCAATGTCCTGAACCTCATTAATGAAGACGAAAAGAACATCAACGGCGAGCAGGACAAGCAGCGCCAGGAGTGTTGCATGAATCAGCGATCTCCCAATATAGCGATCGATCAGTGTCATCGCCGCTCCGCCACAGGACTGCGAAGTGCAAGGCGCTGCAACCTGAACAACACCAGCCCCAACAAGACCGGGATCAGGTGCACCCACCAGAGCCCCAGCGCAGTTATTAGCTTGTCACGCTCTATCCAGACCTGGGTGGTGCGGAGCAGGTTGAAATAGACCATATAGATGAGCACTGCAGTCAGCAGTCGCGCATACCGCCCCTCCCGGGGTGACGTATGACTCAGCGGAACAGCCAGGAATACCAGCACCACAACCGACAGCGGCAAAGACAAGCGCCATTGCAGCTCGGCCCTGTCCTTTGTGTCCGCGGAAGACCAGAGCCGCCGGAGCGGGATCGCATCCTGCTTGGATTCCGGTTTGACCGCAGCCATTTCGGTGATACGCAAACCGTGCCGCGCAAACTGCATGACGCGAAAATCCGGCTCACCGGGGCGTCCCTGGTAACGGACCCCGTCTTGCAGAACGAGCAAGCTCTCGCCACTCACAGCGTCCGACTGCGGATAGGCATGCCGGGCTGTCATCACCGTCAGCTGCCCATCGCTCAGCGACTGGACAAAAACCTTTTCCAGCTGCCCACCGGCGGCAGAGACACCTTGAGCATAGAACACCAGCCGCCCGCGCCTGGCTTCGATGAAGCGCCCGGCCACCACGCCCCCGAGCTCGCTCGCCGACTCTGCCCTGGCCTGAAGTTCATAAGCGGTTCGCGCCGTATACGGCGCGACCAGCAACGAGGCCAGCGCCAGAACCATCCCGACAAGGACCGCCAGGGACAACAGCGGCCGGTAGAGCTCACGCGGCCCTGTGCCACAGGCCGCCAGCACCGTCATCTCATTGTCCCGATACCATCGCCCCAGAGTCAGAAGTACGCCGAGAAAAAGCGCGAAGGGTGTCAGTGTGACGAGATAATTGACCGACTTGAGGCCGAGCAGAGAAAACACCACTGCCCCCGGGATGTCGCCGGCAGCCGCCTCGCCGAGATAGCGGGCCAGGCGGTTTGCCACCACGACCGCCCACAAGACCAGGGTGACGGCCAGCCAGTTCTGGATCACTTCCCGGAGCAGGTAACGGTCGATAACGGGGATCATGTTGGTATATCTGGATGATGGTCGAGCGGAATGCGCAGGGCCATGTCTTGAGGTAGACTACCGCGCAGGTTACCGTACACCATAAGACGAAGACGCCGCAATCAGGCTCACTATCGTGACAGGAGTGTATACATGCATTTCACCGTTAAGCGTGTCAGCCCCGTAAAGCACCCCAGCGCCTGTATCATTCTCGGCGTCTTTGAGTCCCGGCGGCTCTCAGCAACCGCCAAGCTGGTTGACACGACTTCCAGTGGCTACCTCACCTCGCTTTTGCGGAGTGGCGACATGGACGGCAAGCTCGAGCAGACACTGCTTCTGCACAATGTGGCGGGGGTACGCGCCGAGCGGCTGCTGCTCGTTGGCTGCGGCAAGCAAAGTGAATTCGATCCGATCAAGCTGCGCAAGGTGTCGGCAGCGGCAGCAAAGGTTCTGAATGAGGGAGGCGCTACCGAGGCGGTGAGTTTTCTCGCTGACCTGCCCGTCAAGGAACAGGATGCGTACTGGAAAACCCGCCATATCGTCGAAGCAACCGAGGAGGCTGTCTACCAGTTCACTCAGCTGAAGACCGATCCCTCGCTGGCGCGTCGACCGCTAAAGAAATTCACACTGGCATTGACCGAAGCTGACGAACTGCCCCAGGCACAGCGTGGGCTCAACGACGCCGTTGCTGTAGCGGGTGGTGTCCGAATCGCAAAGGAGCTGGGCAACCTGCCCGGTAATATCTGCACCCCGACCTATCTTGCCCAACAGGCACGCAACCTGGCCAGGCTTTCCAAAAAGATCAAGGTCACCGTGTTCGGGGCAAGCCAGATGGAGAAACTCGGCATGGGTGCCCTGCTCTCCGTGGCACGCGGAAGCCGGCAGCCGGCCAAGCTGATTTCAATCGACTACCAGGGCGGCGCCAGGAATGATCGGCCGGTGGTTCTGGTGGGCAAAGGCGTTACCTTCGATTCCGGGGGCATATCGATCAAGCCCGGAGCTGCCATGGATGAGATGAAATTTGACATGTGCGGCGCTGCCAGCGTGATCGGCACACTCAACGCCTGCGCACAACTGAAACTGCCGCTCAATGTGGTCGGCATTATTCCCACCACCGAAAATCTGCCCGACGGGCAGGCCAGCAAACCCGGGGACATCGTCACCAGCATGTCAGGCCAGACCATCGAGATCCTCAACACCGACGCCGAAGGCCGCCTGATCCTCTGTGATGCGCTTACCTACGGCGAAAAGTTTCATCCCGACGTGGTGATCGACATTGCGACACTCACCGGCGCCTGTGTCATTGCCCTCGGCAACCATGCCGCCGGTCTGCTCGGAAATGATGAGGCGTTGTTGCAGGAGCTGCTCGCTGCAGGCCAGGCCGCCAACGACCGCGCCTGGCAACTGCCGCTCTGGGATGACTACCAGCCGCAGCTGGACAGTAACTTTGCGGACATGGCAAATATTGGCGGTCGTGAAGGCGGCACTATCACCGCCGCCTGTTTCCTGTCACGTTTCACAGAAGACTACCGCTGGGCGCATCTCGATATCGCCGGTGTCGCGTGGAAGACCGGCAAGGAGAAAGGCGCCACGGGAAGGCCGGTGGCGCTGCTCACCCAGTATCTGCTGAATCGTTGCCGGGAGACATGATGAACGACCCGAGCGAAGCTCAAGGGCACAAGTGGCTGGCGACTAGCGCTACCGGTTGCGGCCAGCTTGCCGCACCGGCGACCTGAGTCAGACAGCAGGCGGCAATGGCTGCGAAACAGCTGTAATTTACGGTTAATCACTCGATCCGTGACCCGTATCGATTTCTATATCCTGCCTGACCAGGATCCCGCGCAGCGATCCGTGCTGGCCTGCCGGCTGGCCGAGAAGGCATACACACAAGGGCTGGCCACGTACATCCACACGGCCTCGGACCAGGAGTGCCGCGTGCTTGACGATCTGCTGTGGACCTTCCGGGAGGGGAGCTTTCTGCCCCACTGCGTGCACGCCGATGCCGAAGGCGAGCCGCCGCCAATCCTGGTGGGTCACGACGTGGAGCCGGAAACACACACCGATCTGTTGATCAACCTCGCGCAGGCGGTCCCCCTGTTCTTTGGCCGGTTTCAGCGTGTCGCCGAGATCGTGGACCGGCAGGACGAGCTTCTCGAACAGGCTCGCCAGCGTTACCTTTTCTACAAGGAACGGGGTTACGAACTGCATTCCCATCACCTAAAAGGCTGAAGTTGTGCCTGCCGCACGGCGCGACCCTTGGGGTATAATCGCGGGCATTTTACACGGCGATGCAGTGCCGCTTACCCGCATATTGGCAGCATTCAGGAAATCCCATGGACAAGACCTATAACCCGCAGCTTATCGAACAAAGCTGGTACCAAACCTGGGAAGAAAAGGGCTATTTCAGGCCCCAGGGCAAGGGCGACCCTTATTGCATCATGATTCCGCCGCCGAACGTCACGGGCTCACTGCATATGGGCCACGCGTTCCAGGACGCTATCATGGACGCCCTGATCCGCTTCCACCGCATGTTGGGCGACAACACGCTGTGGCAGGCCGGTACAGACCACGCGGGCATTGCCACGCAGATGGTGGTGGAGCGACAGATCAATGCCGAGGGCAAGACCCGTCATGACCTGGGACGCGATGACTTCATAAAACGCGTGTGGGAATGGAAGGCCACGTCAGGCGGAACCATTACCCGCCAGTTGCGACGTATGGGAACCTCGCTCGACTGGTCCCGCGAGCGCTTCACCCTGGACGCCGGACTGTCACAGGCGGTCACAGAGGTTTTCGTGCGCCTGTTCGAGGAAGGCCTGATCTACCGTGGCAAACGGCTTGTCAACTGGGATCCAGTGCTGCACACCGCGGTGTCCGATCTCGAGGTCCTTGCCACCGAGGAAAAGGGACACCTCTGGCACATGCGTTACCCGCTGACAAACGGTACCGGATATCTGGTGGTCGCCACGACGCGCCCCGAAACCATGCTGGGTGACGCCGCCGTTGCCGTCCATCCTGGCGATGAGCGCTACAAACACCTGCTCGGTGAATTCGTGGAACTGCCCCTGACCGAGCGCCGTATACCCATTATCGCCGATGATTACGTCGATCCCGAGTTCGGTACCGGCTGCGTGAAGATCACCCCGGCCCACGACTTCAATGACTATGGTGTCTGGCAGAGACATCGCCCGATGAGCGCCATACAGGCACTGCCCCACGAGGGTCTGATCAATATATTTACCGTGGACGCGGCGATCCGCGACAACGAAGCCGAAGAGGGCCAACTGATCCCCTCACGCTACACGGGGATGGATCGCTATGCGGCGCGCAAATGCATCGTCGCCGATCTCGAGGCGCAGGGTCTCCTGGAAAAGATCGAGGATCATACGCTGATGGTCCCGCGGGGGGACCGCTCCGGTACCGTTATAGAGCCCTTCCTGACCGACCAGTGGTACGTGAAGGTGGGACCGCTCGCCGCCCCTGCCATTGAGGCCGTGGAAAAGGGTGACATCCGCTTCGTGCCGGATAACTGGAAAAACACCTACTTTGAATGGATGCGCAATATCGAAGACTGGTGCATATCCCGACAGATCTGGTGGGGGCATCGCATTCCGGCCTGGTACGACAAGGAGGCTAACATTTATGTCGGGCGCTCAGAGGCGGAGATCCGTCACCGCCACGGCCTGGCTGACGACGCCCCACTCACCCGGGACGAAGACGTACTCGACACCTGGTTCTCCTCAGCCCTGTGGCCGTTTTCAACCCTCGGCTGGCCGGAAGAAACGCAGGAACTCAAGAGCTTCTACCCCACCAGCGTGCTGGTCACCGGCTTCGATATTATCTTCTTCTGGACCGCCCGCATGATCATGATGGGCCTGAAGTTCATGGGCAGGGTCCCCTTCCACGACGTCTATATCCACGGCCTGGTGCGCGACTCGCATGGCCAGAAGATGTCCAAGTCGAAGGGCAACGTGCTCGATCCGATCGACCTCATCGACGGCATCGGCCTGGATGCGTTGGTGGAAAAGCGCACCAGCGGCATGATGCAGCCTCATCTGGCGGAACAGATTGCCAGGCAGACACGCAAAGACTTCCCTGACGGCATCCCGGCACTGGGAACCGACGCCCTGCGCTTCACCTTCGCCGCGCTGGCATCCACTGGCCGCGACATCAATTTCGACCTGGGCCGCATCGAAGGCTACCGCAACTTCTGCAACAAACTCTGGAACGCCGCTCGCTACGTCTTGATGAACACGGAAGGGAAAGATTGCGGCCAACAGGGTGCCGACACTGAATTGAATGCGGCGGATCGCTGGATTCTGTCCCGGCTCCAGGCGCTTGAGCAGACCGTCACGGACGCAATCCATTGCTACCGGTTTGACCATGCTGCCCAGGCAATCTACGAGTTCGTCTGGAACGAATACTGCGACTGGTACCTGGAACTTTCCAAACCGGTACTGACAGATCCGCGCAGCAGTAACCCGGCACGACGTGGCACGCGGCAGACGCTGGTTCAGGTGTTGGAGGCGGTATTACGGCTTGCGCATCCGATTATTCCCTTTATCACTGAAGAGATATGGCAGCGGGTAGCACCCCTCGCCGGCGTTGCCGGCGAGACCATCATGCTCCAGCCTTATCCGGAGGCCGATCTGTCCCGGGTTGATGCGGACGCCTGCCTGGAAATGGAGTGGGTCATGAACGTGATCCTCGGCGTGCGTCAGATCCGCAGCGGCATGAACATCGATCCGCGCAAAACATTGCCGGTACTGATCCAGAACGGGTCGGCGACAGATCGCATCCGGCTCGATGCCAACCGGCACTATCTCGAGAATGTCGGAAAGATTGCATCCGTTACCTGGCTGGATGCCGACGCTTCGGCCCCCGAATCGGCGACTGTGCTGGTAGGCGACATGAAACTGCTGATCCCCATGGCCGGACTGATCGACAAGGATGCCGAGCTGAAACGCCTGGCGAGGGAAATCGAGAGGCGTGCCGGGGAACTCGATCGCTGCGAAGCCAAGCTCACTAATGCCGGCTTTGTGGACAAGGCACCGGAACCCGTTGTACAGAAAGAGCGCGAGCGCGCAGCGGAACTTCAGTCAGCGCTGAAAAACCTGCGCGCGCAACAGGCACGAATTGCCGCACTCTGAGCCCGGCTTTGAGCAGAGTGTCTCAGGAAACGGCGCAAGGCAGCCGCACCGCCTCATCGCCGAGACAGACCGGAACAAGAAGGGCTACGCACCCGCCGACTTCAGCACCAGCCTGACAACCAACCAGACCGTGACCACAAACGCAATCGTTACGACAAGCCCCACAAGGACATAGGCCCAGGGTCTGCCCTTGGTAAAATCCCGCTCATGGGTGCGGCTGCTCTGAACACCGAACATGCTGGCCAGCACGCTGGTGAAGACCTTGAGCAGGGACACTGACCGCTGTTCCGGTGGCCGGGAAGCATTCATCGCCCACTTCTCCAATGCTTGGGGCGGCCTATTTTAGCTGTCTGCTTCACCATGGCAAATTCCTTTCCGGGGGCATGTCCCGCATCCGTGCCGCCAATCACTCCGACCTGGCTGGCCCATTAGCTTAAGTTCCTGTTTTTCACGCCGATACGACACGCACGGTGAGCTCGGCCCGGGGCATCCGTCAGTGGCAGGCCAGTGGAGTGGGTACTCACTGAGGGGCAGGCAAAGCAGCGGTCCCCATTGCGCAGAGACGCAAAAGATTTTTCAAGGCACAGCAGAGGGTTATGCTTCGAGGATGTGCGATGCCGACGGTTCTGATAATTGACGACCAATTCACCAGCAGACAGATACTCGCCGAACTTGTGCATTCCATCGGCGGAGACGTCCAGGTTGAGGCGTTCGAGAAACCGACTGACGCGCTGCACTGGCTGAACTGGCATTCCGCCGATCTGATTCTCACCGACTACAAGATGCCTGACATGGATGGCATCGAATTCATTCGTCGCTGCCGCTCCCTGGAATCCTGCCAGAACGTGCCGCTCGTCATGGTCACCTCGATCGAGGACCGGGAGGTCCGCTATACCGCACTCGAGGTCGGCGCCACCGACTTCCTGACAAAACCTGTGGATCACTACGAATGCCGCGCGCGCTGCGCAAATCTGCTGTGCCTCCACCAGCAGCACATGATCATCCAGGATCGCGCCCACTGGCTGGAAAAGCGCGTCAATGACGCCATCGGTGCCATCCGTGTCCGCGAACAGGAGACTTTGCTGCGCCTCGCAAAGGCCGGTGAGTACCGTGACGAGGAAACCGGAAACCACGTCATCCGCATGGCCAAATTCGCCCGGCTCATCGGCGAGCATATGGGACTGTCACGCGATGAGTGTGACGTCATTGAACTCGCCGCGCCGATGCATGACATCGGAAAGATTGGCATTCCGGACCAGATCCTGCTGAAACCCGGCCGGCTCACCACCGAGGAATTCGCGGTCATGAAGCGGCACACGGACATCGGCCACGATATCCTCAAGAACAGCCCGTCCGAGTACCTGCAACTCGGCGCGGTGATCGCCTACGCTCATCACGAAAAATTCGATGGAACAGGCTATCCACAGGGGCTCCGCGCGGAAGACATTCCCCTTGCGGCCCGCATCGTCGCGGTAGCCGATGTGTTCGATGCACTCTGTTCGGAACGCCCCTATAAACGGCCCTGGTCACGACACGAGGCGCTGCGGTATCTGCAGGAGCAGAGCGGCCGACACTTCGATCCCATGTGCTTTGAGGCCTTCCATGCACAGCTCGACAAGATTCTGAGGGTTCAGGATCTGCTGCGGGACGAACCTGTGCGAAAGACCGCGCACCCTGCCATGGAGTAGTTGCTGCCCGACAGGACGCTCTGCTCCATCAGTCGCTCTCACCGCCATGTCCGCCATTTCACCAACCGCTCCCTTGCGAAAGCTTGCCGCTGCCTTCCGCAATACCGCTCGTTCCAACGCCGAAATCGAACAGCAAAAGCGCAATGAACGTGAGCAGGCCGTCATCCGCGTCGTAATCCTGTCCGTTCTGTTCGCCTATTTTCTGGCGGCTGACATCGTGGAACCGCAACCCAGCCGTGCCGTCGAGCAGTTGATGTTTGCCACCGGTGCGTTCCTCGTTTTCTCGCTGCTGGTACTGGGGTCTTTTCGCCTCGTGCAGGGGGTCTCGGTTACCCGCCGCATGCTCACCATGATCATTGACCTGGGGATGAACTCGTACGGTCTTTATGTCGGCGGGGACATGGCCACGCCATGCTTCCCGATCTATCTGTGGCTGATCGCGGGATATGGCGTGCGTTATGGTCAGGCCTACCTGATCAGCGCGACCATACTGGGTACGCTCGGTTTCAGCTTTGTGGTTTTCCAGAATGAATACTGGATCGAACAGCGTACCGCCGGAATCGGGCTGCTGGTTGGACTCGTCATACTGCCGATTTTCGTATCGTCGCTGGTACGCCGTCTGGCCCAGGCCAAGGCAGCCGCGGAAGAGGCCAACCAGGCCAAAAGCCAGTTCCTCGCCAACATGAGCCATGAGATTAGAACTCCCCTGAACGGTGTTATTGGCATGAGTGAGCTGCTCCTCGATACACCGCTAAACCGTGAGCAACGCGAGTTCGCACGCACCGTTCATGCATCGGCTCGCACCCTCCTCTCGCTGATCGAAAATATCCTCGATATTTCCAAGATTGAAGCCGGCAAGTTC
>Ga0209536_100005349_pt1 | contig 19982 bp, 12 predicted proteins | sample DeeMarSeWOR28_12_FD_187461 | JGI IMG/M metagenome (GOLD analysis project Ga0209536, IMG submission 187461) | Marine sediment microbial communities from White Oak River estuary, North Carolina - WOR-2-8_12 (SPAdes) (version 2) | ecosystem: Environmental > Aquatic > Marine > Intertidal zone >...
GTCCCCTACAGGCTGCTGGCGACGCGGACGCGGTACGGGTGGTAGGGCAGGACCTCGACGACGTCACCGCCGGCGAGGCGCTCCTGCAGCTGGCGCCACCATTCGGCCTCCAGGATCTCGCTGTGCTTGTCCAGGAAGACCTTCTTTAGATGCTCGTCGAAGCCGAGGAAGTTGATGAAGGTCTCCGGGAAGATGTCGTTGTCCGCGACATAGAACCAGCTCTCGGCGCGCATCTCGTCCTCGTAGCTGTCCGCCTCCGGCAGGTCGCGGAAGCGGCAGTCGGTGACGCGGCACAGTTCGTCGTAATCGTAGAAGATCACACGGCCCTGGCGGGTGACTCCGAAGTTCTTGAGCAGCAGGTCGCCGGCGAAGATGTTGGTGTAGGCAAGGTCGCGGATGCACTGGCCGTATTCGATCACCGCCATCTCCGCCTGGTCCCGCGGCGCGCTGCGAACGAACAGGTTGAGCGGCGTCATCCGGCGCTCGATGTAGACGTGGCCGACGATGATGTTCTCGCCTTCGACCTGCACCGTGTTGGCGCACTCGCCCAGCAGCTCGTCGAGCACCTCCTGGTCGAAGCGCGCCTGCGGGAAGCGCACCCGCTTGAACTCCTGGGCGTCGACGAGACGTCCGGCGCGGTCGTGCTTGAACACCAGGTCGTACTTGGCCATGACCTCCTCGCGCAGCACGTTCTTGACGGCCGGGAAGCGGTCGCGGATCACCTTGAACACGACGTCGAAGGAGCTGATCGTGAAGCAGGCCATGACGAGTCCCTTCTCGCCCGGCGCCATCACGAAGCGGTCGTCGGTCTCGTCGAGGTGGCGGAAGATCTCGCGAAACCGCTCGGTCTTGCCCTGCTTGGCGCGCCCGAGAACGATGAACAGCTCGGAGACGGGCTTGCGCGGCAGCATCGACTTCAGGAACAACACCGCCTCGCCCACCCGCTCGAGGTCGACGTGGAAATAGGACCGCGTGAAGCTGAACAGGACCGAGACGTCCGCTTCCTTGAGCATGACGGCGTCGACGAGCACGCCGCGCTGGCCGTTGCGGAACGCGATCGCGAGCGGCAGGGTGTAGCCCTCGCCGTGGATCTTGCCTACCACGTAGGCGCGGGTCATCTGGTAGAACACCGGGCGGATCACCTCGATCCCGGTGATGGGCCGGCGTTCCCCGGTGCGCTCCAGGTGCATGCGGATGTCGGTCAGCACGTGCTCGACGCTGCCCTCGAAGTCGCGCCAGGGCGTGCGGAACCGGAAGTCGGACAGCAGCTGCTCCACCAGCAGCTCGATCGAGCCGCGGTTCGAATAGGTGTTGGTGACGACCTTCGACGTGATGCCCCGCAGCGGGTCGAGGTCGAGCGCGAAGAACTCGATGCCGGCGTTGACTCCAACGGTCCCGAACAGCCGGCGGGTGATCGAGCTGAAAAACGTCTTGAGGAACTCGGGATCCGGCAGCCTCTCGATGAAGGCCTCGTACCACTCCTTGATCGCCTGCCACAGAGCCACGTCCTGCTGTCGCTCGCCGAGCGTCTCGCGCAGCTCGTCGATAGCGCGGTTGACGCACTCGGTGTAGAGATCGAGCCGCTCGACGACGTCCTGCTGGACGCCGGACCAGTCACGGTTCTCGAAGCGCTCCGGGGCCCTCCGCGTGATGGCGCGGAATTCCTGGTTGTAGTATGCGAACTCGTCGACGATGACCCTGGCGCATCGCTGCGCCAGGGTCGTGTCGGGATTCGTCAGCTCCGTGGCGGACAAGCGGCCGCGCGCCGTCAGCCCATCTTGCGGATCAGCGCGTCGCCGAACTCGCTGCACTTGACCTCGGTTGCGCCGTCCATCAGGCGCGCGAAGTCGTAGGTGACGACTTTCTCCTCGATCGTCTTGTCCATCGCGTTGATCACGAGGTCGGCCGCCTCGGTCCAGCCCATGTAGCGCAGCATCATCTCGCCTGACAGGACGACCGAGCTGGGGTTCACCTTGTCGAGGTTGGCGTACTTCGGCGCCGTGCCGTGGGTCGCCTCGAACACGGCATGCCCGGTCATGTAGTTGACGTTTCCGCCCGGCGCGATGCCGATGCCGCCCACCTGGGCTGCGAGCGCGTCGGAGAGATAGTCGCCGTTGAGATTCATGGTCGCGATGACGTCGAACTCGTCGGGGCGGGTCAGCACCTGCTGCAGCGTGATGTCGGCGATCGCATCCTTGACGAGGATGCGTCCCGAGTCGAGCGCAGCCTGCTGCTCCTCGTTGGCAGCCTTGCCGCCCTTGGCCGCCCGTGTCCGCTCCCACTGGTCCCAGGTGTAGGTCGCGTCGGGGAACTCGCGTTCGGCGAGCGCGTAGCCCCAGTTGCGGAAGGCGCCCTCCGTGAACTTCATGATGTTGCCCTTGTGCACGAACGTGACGCTCTTGCGCCCGTTGGCGATGGCGTACTGGATCGCCGCCCGCACGAGCCGCTCCGTGCCCTCGCGCGAGACCGGCTTGATGCCGATGCCGGAACTGTCCGGGAAACGGATCTTGCCGTACTGTCTCGGGAACGCCTCCCGGAACATCTCCAGGAACTTTCTGTTGTCCGGCGAGCCCGCCTCGAACTCGATACCGGCGTAGATGTCCTCCGTGTTCTCGCGGAAGATGACCATGTCCACCTTCTCGGGCGCACGCACCGGCGAGGGGACGCCCTTGAACCACCGCACCGGCCGCAGACAGACGTAGAGGTCGAGCAGCTGGCGCAGCGCCACGTTCAGGGACCGGATGCCTCCGCCGATCGGCGTGGTGAGCGGACCCTTGATCGACACGAGGTACTCGCGGCAAGCGGCGACCGTCTCGTCGGGCAGCCAGGTGTTCATCAGGTTGTTGGCTTTCTCCCCGGCATAGACCTCCATCCAGGAGATCTTCCGGCGCCCCCCGTAGGCCTTCTCGACCGCGGCATCGAGCACGCGCACGCTGGCGCGCCAGATGTCCGGGCCCGTGCCGTCGCCCTCGATGAACGGCACGATGGGGTTGTCGGGCACCACGAGCTTGCCGCCCTGGGTGCTGATCTTCTCGCCCGTCTCGGGGGGCGTGATCTTCACGGTGGTCATCGGTGTCGCAGCTCCTAAGGGGCCCGGATGTCGTTGTTCGCTTGGGAGGATTTCCGGGCGTGCCAAAAGCATGAATTTTAGCACAGCCTCCTGCGCAGCCCGCCGGGTCGGACCCGGCCTCGTCGTGTGACCCGGTCGAGGCCCCGCGAGGACGGGTTTGACCCGTGCCGGCCCTAGGCGTAGCGTTACCAGGCTTGCTGACTTGCTGACAGGCTCGACGAGGCATGACGCTGCTAAAGGCACTCCGACACAGGCAGGTCCGGATCGCGCGGGCGGTCACGGTGCTGTTCGCTGCGTCGTGGCTGGGTCTCGCGGTGCAGCCCTGTGCCGCCGGCGCCGCAGCTCCGGAGACGCTCGCTTCGGGCCATGGCGCCATGGGGCACGGGCCGGCGCCTTCGCCTGAGTCCACCGCAGAACACGATTGCCCGCATTGCCCTCCGGCGCCGGCCTCCGGACACGATTGCAGCAAGGGGGTGGCGCTCGACTGCGACGCCGTCAGCGTCCCGATCCTGCCGGCCAAGGATCCGGGTGACACTGCCTGGCCGAATGTCCTGCACGGCGCCGGGCCGGTGTACCAGGTCGACTGGACCACGGACCGGCAAGGCGGCTGGTCCGCCGATCCGGCAACCTGGCGCCCTCCCGACCGGCCCCTGCAGCAGCGATTCTGCACCTACCTGAAATAGCTCCTCCCGTCCGGTTCGTCCGTCAGACGTTCCTGCAGGAGGAGGCATGCTTGCGTTCATCGACCGTGGGGCGGGTCCGACAGCCCCGATCGTTGCCGTACTGGTCGCCGGCTGGTCGCTCGCCGCGCTCGCCGAGCCCCTGACGCTCGCGGACGCGCAGCGGCTTGCCATTGAGCGCGATGCGGGACGCGAGGCCCTCGCGAGCGAGGCAGAGGCGCTGCGCGACATGGCCATCGCGTCGGGGCAGCTTCCGGACCCGCAGGGTCGCGTGGGCGCCGTCAACCTGCCTACCGACAGCTTTGCGCTGGACCAGGAGCCCATGACCATGCTCGAGGTCGGGGTCATGCAGCGCTTCCCCGCCGGGGACAGCCGCGCCCTCTCCCGGCACCTGCTAGAGCAACGCGCGGCAGTCACCGAGGCCGACACCCTGGACCGGACGTCGGCCACACGGCTGACGGTTGCGCGACTCTGGCACGAGCTCGACTACCAGGAGAACGTCCTCGGATTGCTCGACCGGGAACGCGACTGGGTGGATACGCTGCTGACAGGGATCGGTGCAGCGTATGCGGCCGGCGAGGGGGGGCAGGGAATGCTGCTCGATGCGCGGCTCGCGGCGCTCGACGTCGAGGAGCGGCGCATCGGGACCGAGCGGGACCGCGAGGCAGCACAGGCGGAGCTCGCACGCTGGATCGGGTCGGTCGCCTACGGCGAGCGTGTTGCGGTCGATGTCGACAGTCCCAGACTGCCGCCCCTGGCTGCGCTGAGGGAACGACTGGACCAGCATCCGCGGCTGCTCGTGCTCGAGCGTGAGCGCGATACGGCGGCAACGGAAGTCGAGCTGTCGGGCGAGCGCTACAAGCCCGAGTTCGGCTTCGACCTGTCCTACGGTTTCCGGCAGGGAAGATCCGAAGACGGCTCTGGGTGGCCGGACATGCTGACGGCGATGATCACCTTCGACGTGCCGCTGTTCACGCGTGACCGACAGGACAGGGAGTCATCCGCTGCCCGTGCCCGGGCTCGCGCGGCCGACGCCCGTCGGACCGACGCGCTGCGTGCCCTGCAGGCGCAGCTCGAGGCTGCGCACGCGCGCGCGACGCGCCTCCAGACGCTCATCGACCTGTACGAGCAGCGAATCCGCGGTCTCGCCGAGGTGTCCGCGAAGTCCGCCTTGTCCGGCTATCGGGAGAGCGAGGGCCGGCTCGCGGACGTGGTGGAGGCAGAGAGACGTGTCATCGACGTGCAGGAGCGGCTGGCCCGGCTGCGCAGGGACCATGCTCAGGCGCTGGCGGAGATCGCCTACCTCACCGGAGACGCCTCATGAACGCGAAGACCCTGATGGCCGCCGTGCTGATCGGAGCGACGTCTGCGCTCGCGGCCTGCGGCCAGGCTCCGGCGCCCGCCGAGACGCCGCTCGAGCACGCCGCGAAGCACCTAGACCGCGGCTACGTCTGCCCGATGCATCCGGACGTGACGTCGGACGAGCCGGGCACCTGCCCGATCTGTGGCATGGAGCTAGTGCCCGTTGAGACTGCTCCGGCGGCGACGACCGATGGCGACGCGGGGCGGGAGCCGCTCTACTATCGCCATCCCCACGATCCGACCATCACCTCCCCGGTGCCTCGCAAGGACGAGATGGGCATGGACTTCGTGCCGGTTTACGGCGACGCGGCCGGGGATGAGGCGGGTGTCGTCCGGCTCTCGGCGGCCATGACACAGAATCTCGGCGTCCGGACCGCTGCGGCGAGGAAGGGCCGGGTGGAACGACCCGTGGAGACGGTCGGCACGGTAGAGTTCGACGATCGCGGTCGCGTCGAAGTCCGCGTGCGTGCGGAAGGCTACGTGGAAAGCCTTGGCGTGCGCGCCGAAGGCGAGCAGGTCCGTCGCGGCCAGCAGCTGTTCGCGGTCTTCTCGCCGCGGCTTGCGGCGGCACAGCGCGAGTACCTGCATGCCCTGGAGCTCGGCGACAAGGCGCTGATCGAAGCGTCCGAGTCCCGCCTGCAGGCACTGGGGCTCGGCGAGCCCGCGATCCGCGAGCTTACCGGCAGCCGCAAGGCGTCGGCGCGCGTGACCTACTACGCGCCTGTCGGCGGTGTCGTCACGACCCTGGGCGTGCGGGATGGCGGCCTGGCCGAGCCGGGCATGAGCGCGATGACGCTGGTTCCGGTCGACCGGCTGTGGGTCGTTGCCGAGGTACCGGAGTCGCAGGCCGCCCGCGTCGCTGCCGGCCAGCCCGCCCGGCTTTCCTTCGAGGCGCTGCCCGGCGAGCGCTTCGAGGCCAAGGTGATCGAGGTGCTGCCCCGGCTGCGGACCGAGACCCGCACCCTGCAGGCACGCCTCGAGGTTCACAATCCCGGTGGGCGACTGGCTGCCGGCATGCTGGCCGACGTGGTGATCGAGACCGAGCATGACCAGGAGGCCGTGCTGATTCCCACCGAGGCGCTGATCCGCACGGGCCGCTCGGAGCGCGTGGTGGTCGCGCTCGGCGAGGGCCGCTTCACTTCCCGCGACGTCATCGCCGGGCGCGAAAGCGGGCGCGAGATCGAGGTACGCGCGGGGCTTTCGCCCGGCGAGGTCGTGGTCGTCTCCGGGCAGTTCATGATCGACTCGGAGTCCCAGGTCCGCCAGAGCCTCAGGCGGCTCGACGAGCCGGCGTCCGAGGGTCCCGCCATGCCGGCGCCCGAGCAAGCAGGTCGAGTCAATGGTGGCGCGCCTGCCGGGGCGGGGCACGCGCATCACGATGACGGGCAAGAGCCGGGGCAGGGCACATGATCGAAGCCGTCATCCGCGCCTCGCTCGCGAATCGGGCGTTCGTGCTGCTCCTTGCCTTGCTGCTCGCCGTGGCCGGGCTCTGGGCCTTGAGCCGCACTCCGGTCGACGCGATCCCCGATCTCTCGGACGTGCAGGTCATCGTGCGCACGCCCTTCCCGGGACAGTCGCCCCGGGTCGTGGAGGACCAGGTGACGTATCCGCTCACGACGGCACTGCTGTCGGTGCCGGGTGCAACCACGGTCCGCGGATACTCGTTCTTTGGCGACTCCTACGTCTACGTGCTGTTCGAGGACGGCACCGACCTCTACTGGGCGCGCTCGCGGGTGCTCGAGTACCTCAGCCAGGCGGCACCGAGACTGCCCGCAGGCGTGCAGCCGGCGCTGGGGCCGGACGCGACCGGCGTCGGCTGGATCTACCAGTACGCGCTCGTCGACCGCAGCGGTCGCCACGACCTCGCCCAGTTGCGCTCGCTGCAGGACTGGTTCCTCAAGTACGAGCTCCAGGCGGTGCCGGGGGTGGCCGAGGTGGCGACGGTCGGCGGCATGGTCCGCCAGTACCAGGTCGTGGTCGACCCGGTGCGCCTGCGCGGCCAGGGTCTGACGATCGCCGACCTGCGCCGCTCGATCGAGCGCGGTAACGCCGAGACCGGCGGTTCCGTCGTCGAGCTCGCCGAGGCGGAATACATGGTGCGCGCCTCGGGCTACATCCAGGGCGTCGAGGACCTGCGGCAGCTGCCCCTCGAGGTATCCGGCCGGGTGCCGGTACTGCTCGGGGACGTGGCCGACGTGCGCGTCGGGCCCGAGATGCGCCGCGGCATTGCCGAGCTCGACGGCGAGGGCGAGGTCGCCGGCGGCATCATCGTCATGCGCAGCGGCGGCAACGCCCAGGAGACGATAGAGCAGGTCCGCGCCAGGCTCGACGAGCTCCGCGAGGGACTGCCGGAAGGCGTGGAGATCGTCGAGACCTACGACCGCTCGGCGCTGATCGAGCGGGCGGTGAGCAACTTGAGCGGCAAGCTGATCGAGGAGATGATCGTTGTTGCGCTCGTCTGCGCGATCTTCCTGTTCCACTTCCGGTCGAGCCTGGTGGTCATCGTCACGTTGCCGCTCGGCATCCTGGCCTCGTTGTTGATCATGTCGTTCCAGGGCCTCAATGCCAACATCATGTCGCTGGGCGGCATCGCCGTCGCGATCGGCGCGATGGTCGATGCCGGGATCGTCATGGTCGAGAACGTGCACAAGAAGCTCGAGCACGCCGGGGACGCAGCCCGCGATCGCGCGCGACTCGTGCTCGAGGCCTGCAGCGAGGTCGGGCCGGCGCTGTTCTTCTCGCTGATGGTCGTCGCGATGTCCTTCCTGCCTGTATTCGCCCTCGAGGCGCAGGAAGGCAAGTTGTTCGAGCCGCTGGCGTTCACCAAGACCTGGGCGATGGTGGCATCGGCGCTGCTGTCGATTACGCTCGTCCCGGTGCTGATCACGCTGCTCATCCGGGGCCGCGTGCGCGCCGAATCGGACAATCCGGTGAACCGGCTGGCCATCGCCGGCTACCGGCCGCTGATCGGGTCGGCCTTGCGGCACCCGCGCCTGATCGTGGCGGCGTCGTTGCTGCTCGTGCTCGGCACGATCTGGCCCTTCCTGCGCCTCGGCACCGAGTTCATGCCGGAGCTCGACGAGGGGGACCTTTTGTACATGCCCACGACCCTGCCCGGCGTCTCGGCCGACACGGTGCGCGCGCTGCTCCAGCAGACCGACCGGCTGATCAAGTCGGTGCCGGAGGTCGAACGCGTCTTCGGCAAGGCCGGCCGGGCGGACACGGCGACGGATCCGGCCCCCTTCGAGATGCTCGAGACCACCATCATGCTGAAGCCGCGGGACGAGTGGCGACCCGGGATGACGCCCCAGAGGCTGCGCGAGGAGCTCGACAGGGTGGTGCAGGTGCCGGGACTTGCGAATGTCTGGATACCGCCGATCAAGACCCGCATCGACATGCTCGCCACCGGCATCAAGACGCCGGTCGGCATCAAGGTCAGCGGTCCGGACCTCGCCGTGATCGAGCAGGTCGGGCTCGACATCGAGCGCGCGCTGCAGGATCTCCCGGGAACCGCGTCGGTGTACGCCGAGCGCTCGGCCACCGGGCGCTACATCGACGTCGACATCCGCCGTGCCGATGCCGCGCGCTACGGGCTCAACATCGCGGACGTGCAGGAAGTGATCGGCCTCGCGGTCGGCGGCATGACCCTGACCTACTCGGTGGAGGGGCTGGAGCGATACCCGGTGAACCTCCGCTACCCTCAGGACTGGCGCAACTCGCTCGAGCGCCTGCGGCAGCTGCCCATCGTGGCGCCGGGCGGGGAGCAGCTGACGCTGTCCGACGTGGCGACCGTCCGCATCACCGACGGGCCGGCGATGATCCGCAGCGAGAACTCGCGTCCCTCCGGCTGGGTGTACGTCGACATCCGCAGGCGCGACCTCGGCTCCTACGTCGAGGCCGCGAAGCGGCGCGTGACCGAGCAGGTCGCGCTGCCGCCGGGCTACAGCCTGCGCTGGTCCGGCCAGTACGCGTACTGGGAACGCGCGGCCGAGAAGCTGCGCGTCGTCGGCCCTTTCACGATCGCCATCATCGTCCTGCTGCTGTACATGAACTTCAGGCGTTTCGGCGACGTCGCGATGATCCTCGGATCGCTGCCGTTCGCCCTGATCGGCGGCGTGTGGCTGCTCTACCTGCTCGGCTACGAGCTGAGCATCGCCGTGGCGGTCGGCTTCGTCGCGCTCGCCGGCGTGGCCGCCGAGACCGGCGTCGTGATGCTGCTCTACCTGAACCAGGCCTGGCGGCGCCGGCTGGAGCGCGTCGCCGCGGACGGCCGGGCCCTGACCGAGTCGGACGTACGGGAGAGCATCGTCGAGGGTGCCCTGCTGCGGCTTCGACCCAAGCTCATGACCGTGCTCACCATCGTGACCGGCCTTCTGCCTATCATGTGGGGCTCGGGCACGGGCTCCGAGGTGATGCGCCGCATCGCGGCGCCGATGGTGGGCGGGATGGTCAGCGCGATGCTGCTGACCCTGATCGTCATTCCATCCGTGTTCCTGTTGTGGAAGGGACATCAGGTTCGCCGGGGGCGGCCGGCGGCCGAACTGCTGCGAGTGCAGTAGGAGGACCGACATGCAGCACACCTGCCCGATGCATCCGGAAGTGCTCCGGGACGAGCCCGGCAACTGCCCGATCTGCGGGATGACGCTCGAGGCGGTGGCGGCGAGTACCTCGCACTGGACCTGCCCGATGCACCCGGAGATCGAGGAGCGCGGCCCGGGCCACTGCGCGGACTGTGGATGTGCGCTCGAGCCCGTGATGGCGACCGAGGAAGTCGCCGAGAACCCGGAGCTCGTGGATTTCCGCCGGCGGCTGCGACTTGCCTTGCCGCTGACCCTCGGAGTGCTGGCGTTGGCGATGGGACCGATGCTCGTGCCGGCGATGGCGCCACTCGAGTCGGCGACGTGGGCGCGCTGGGCGCAGTGGCTACTGGCGACGCCGGTCGTCTTCTGGTCCGGCCTGCCGTTCCTCGAGCGCGGGCTCGCCTCGTTGCGGCACCGCCTCAACATGTTCACGCTCATCGCGCTCGGCGTGTCGGCGGCCTACCTGTTCAGCCTCGCGGCGTTGCTGGTTCCCGCCGCTTTCCCGGATTCGGCGCGCAACGAGATGGGCATCGTGCCGCTCTATTTCGAAGCCGCAGCGGTGATCGTCACGCTGGTGCTCGCCGGCCAGATCCTCGAGCTCGGGGCGCGGGCCCGGACGGGCGCGGCACTGCGCGCGCTGCTCGACCTGGCACCTGCCGTGGCGGTCCGCGTGGCGGAGGACGGCACGGAGGAGGAAGTCCCGCTCGAGGAAGTGCGCAAGCAGGACAAGCTGCGCGTGCGTCCGGGCGCGGGCGTGCCCGTGGACGGGGTCGTGCTGGATGGCACGAGCAGCGTCGACGAATCCATGGTCACCGGCGAGTCGGTGCCGGTGCCGAAGGGCCCCGGCGACAAGCTGATCGGCGGCACGGTCAACGCGAGCGGCGCCCTGCTGATGTGGGCGGAGGGCATCGGGCCCGACAGCACGCTTGCCCGCATCGTCGGCATGGTGGCCGAGGCTCAGCGGAGCCGCGCACCCATCCACGCGCTGGCCGATCGCGTCTCGGCGTGGTTCGTTCCTGCGGTCGTGCTCGCCGCCGTCGTCGCCGCTATCAGCTGGTGGTGGGTCGGCCCCGAGCCGAGGATCGCTCACGCACTGGTGGCCGGCGTCACGGTGCTCATCATCGCCTGTCCCTGCGCGCTCGGCCTCGCCACCCCGATGTCGATGACGGTCGCCATGGGCCGGGGTGCGCAGTCGGGCGTGCTGTTCCGCGAGGCGCGGGCACTCGAGTCGCTGGCCGGGCTCGACGTTCTGGTCTGCGACAAGACCGGCACGCTGACGGAAGGCCGTCCGGTCGTCGAGTCCATCCACGTGTCCGACGGCCTGGTTGAGGACGACGTGCTGAAGAAGGCCGCTGGCGTCGCCCAGCAGAGTGACCACCCGCTGGCGCGGGCCGTCGTTACCGCGGCACGGGCTCAAAAGATACGCCCGCCGCTCGCGCGTGACGTGAACTCGGTGCCGGGGGCCGGGACCGAAGGTCAGGTAGGGGCCGCGCGCGTGCGGCTCGGCAGCGCGGAGTTCGTCGAGGCGGGCGGAGCCTTCGCAGACGCCGCTGCGGCCGCACAGGACTCGGGCGCCAGCCTGGTGTTCGTGTCGGTCGACGGTCGCGTCGCCGGCCTCATCACGGCACGCGACCCGCTGCGGCCCGGCATGCGCGAGGCGCTCGAGGAGCTCCGGGCACTCGGCCTGCGCGTCGCCATGCTGACTGGCGACACGGAGCGCGCTGCCCGGTACGCGGCCGGCGAACTCGGCATCGACGACGTCGTTGCCGGCGTCAAGCCGGACGGCAAGGCGGATGCCATCCGCACGCTGCAGGCCGGGGGCCAGCGGGTCGCCATGGCCGGCGACGGGGTCAACGACGCGCCGGCGCTGGCGCAGGCGGACGTGGGCATCGCCATGGGACACGGCACGGACGTGGCCAAGCAGACGGCGGGCATCACGCTCGTCAAGGGCGACCTGGCCGCGATTGCGCGGGCGCGCCGCCTGAGCGTCGCGACGATGCGCAACGTGCGGCAGAACCTGTGGCTCGCGTTCGGCTACAACACGCTCGGCGTGCCGCTCGCCGCGGGCGTGCTGTACCCGGTCCTAGGATGGACGCTGACGCCGGCCTTCGCAGCCGCCGCGATGTCCTTGAGTTCGGTGACGGTGATCACGAATGCGCTGCGCCTGCGGCGAACGGAGCTGTGACGCAGCTCTCAACTGTTCGAGTGTCACAGGACCATCACGAATCCGCAACGGGACTGGAACGCAAGAGCCGCATCCTAGCCTCGTCCGATAAAGGACATCGGGGGCAGTCCCCGGAGGACGCGGGATGCAAGCCGCAAGGGCCCGCCAGGTCTTCGACCGGTTCGATGCCGCCGAGTACAAGCTCTGCCTGCGACTGAACCGGGGTGCCGACGTACGTTCCGTACGCAACGTGTTCGCGGTCGCGAGTCGCCTTGGCGACGGCCTGTTCTGGTACGTGCTGATGCTCATGCTGCCGCTGCTGTACGGGCAGGAAGGCATCGTCCCGGCCATCCAGATGGGAATCACGAGCCTGTTCGGCGTCGGGCTCTACAAGCTGCTCAAGCACCGGCTCGTGCGCGAGCGCCCCTACATCTCGCTGGCGGGCATCCACGCGGCCATACCGCCACTCGACCGGTACAGCTTCCCGTCCGGGCATACGCTGCACGCCGTCTGCTTCACGATCCTCGCCACGAGCCACTTTCCCGAGCTCGGCTGGGTGCTCTGGCCCTTCGCTGCGATGGTCGCGGCGTCACGCCCGGTGCTCGGCCTCCACTACCCCACGGACGTCGCTGCAGGTGGCGGGCTCGGCGCCGCGCTCGCCAGCCTCTCGCTCGCGATCGTCTGACCTACCTGAGCACTTCGCGCCATCGTTCATAGCAAGCGGGACTTCGTGCGCGTCCACGGAAGGACGCGCACGGAGCCACCCGTGACCTGCACGCGCGGGCGCTATGCGCGCCGTCCTGCCAGGGACTTGCCACGCGTCGTGGCCGGGATCCGGCGCGGCGTCCGCTCGATTCGCTCCACGTCATTCGCTCGGTCTCGCGGACACCCGCGCCACCGCGGCCGCGAGGCGGGAACGCCCGGTAGTGCCTTGCACGCGCGCCAGCTTGCTCGGGGGCGTCCCCCGCTCGCGCCGGGTCGATCTTCGTCGCTCGCCGGGGGGACACCCGCCTCGCGTCTGGCACGCCTGCGGGGGTCGCGCCGGCACGCCGGGCACAAACGAACTTCGCGCATACCGGCCCGTCATCGCCTTGACCGCGTCGTGAGGGCTGTCACCGGGCGATACGATGACGCCCCGACTGTATAGAATCGCGGCGGGAGGATCCTCATGGCCCGAACGCTCAAGAGCACGCCGCGTCGCGACGGATTCCGCATGCCGGCGGAGTTCGAGCCGCACGCGGGCACGTGGATGCTCTGGCCGGAGCGACCGGACAACTGGCGCCTAGGGGCCAAGCCGGCGCAGGAGGCCTTCGTTGCCGTGGCGAGCGCCATCGCGGCCAGTGAGCCGGTCAGCGTCGGGGTGTCGGCGGCCCAGTACGAGAACGCGCGCCGGCGGTTGCCCGCACACGTGCGTGTCGTCGAGATCTCCAGCAACGATGCCTGGGTGCGCGACACCGGGCCGACCGGCGTCGTCGATGCCAGTGGCCGCGTCCGGGGCGTGGACTGGGTGTTCAACGCCTGGGGCGGTCTGGACGGCGGCCTGTACTTCCCCTGGGACGAAGACGACCGGATCGCCCGCAAGATCCTCGAGATCGAGGGCATCGACCGCTATCGTGCGCCGTTCGTACTCGAGGGCGGTGCCATCCACGTGGACGGGCAGGGCACGGCCATCACGACGGAGGAGTGCCTGCTCAATCCCAACCGGAATCCGGGGATGACCCGCGAGGAGATCGAGCGCTGCCTCAGGGACTACCTCGGCATCGAGACGGTCGTCTGGCTCGGCCGCGGCGTGTTCAACGACGAGACCGACGGCCACGTCGACAATCTCTGCTGCTTCGTCCGGCCCGGTGAGGTGGCGCTCACCTGGTGCGACGATCCTGCGGACCCGCAGCACGAGATCAGCCAGGCTGCGCTCAGCCGCTTCCGGCAGGCGCGTGATGCGCGCGGGCGCCGGCTCAAGGTGCACAGGCTGCCGCAGCCCGGACCGCTTCACGTCACGGCGGAAGAGGCCGCCGGCGTGGACATCCGCGAAGGATCGCGTCCACGTCGCGCAGGCGACCGGATGGCGGGATCCTATGTCAACTTCTACATCGCCAACCGACGGGTGATTGCGCCGCTGCTCGATCCCGCGACGGACGCGCGCGCGCTGCGCATCCTGCGACGGCTGTTCCCACGACGCGAGGTCGTCGGCGTACCGGCGCGCGAGATCCTGCTCGGCGGCGGCAACATCCACTGCATCACGCAGCAGGTGCCACGGGGTGTCGGGTTGCGGATCGCGGCGGGTGCCGGCCGTCGGCGACGGGTTGCCTGAGGAAGGGACCGTGCAACACCGTATAGCGGGTATGGATCGTTCCGAGTAGACTGCCGGGACTCGAATTCCCGCCTTGATGTGCACGTTCGTCACCGGAGTGTCCATGAGCACAGTGCTGAAGCATCGCTTCCTGGCCGGCGTGGTCGCAGCCGTGGCGTTGGGCGCGGGTTCACCGCCTGCGCAGGCCGAGGACGTCGCCTTGGCCGACCAGAAGTTCCAGTTCTCCCTGGGCACATTCATCAACCAGTCGAAGCTGACCATCCGGGTTGACGGGGACACGGATCTCGGTACCACCATCAACTGGTCAGACACGTTCGGCGACCAGGAGGCGTCGCGGGTGCGCCTGGACGGCTACTGGCGCTTCAAGCAGCGCCACCACCTGCGTGTCATGTACACCGACTACGGAAAGTCAAGTACCCGGACGCTCGAGACCGACATCGACTGGAACGGCGAGCTGATTCCGGTCAATGCCTCGGCGACGGGCACGCTCGGCTTCGAGATCATCGAACTCGCCTACGAGTACGACTTTGCCCGCTCGCCCGACCGGGACCTCGTGCTGAGCGCAGGAATCCACTACACGACTTTCGGCGCCACGCTCCTCGCGACGGTGGAGAGCCCTGTGGGCGGAGGCAGCGAGTCGCGTGGCAGCAAAGCCTCCGTCGACGCACCCCTGCCCGTGTTCGGCGCGCGGGGCATGTGGCGCTTGGGCCGGAATTTTTACCTCGACGTGCAGGTGCAGTACTTCGCGCTGGCCATCGACCAGTACGACGGCAGCCTGATCAACTATCGTGGCGCGGTCATCTGGCAGCCGAAGAAGTGGATCGGCATCGGCGCCGGCTACGATTCCTTCAACGTCGACGTCAAAGTGGACGGCGACAACCTGAAGGGGCAGCTCGACTGGACCTACAAGGGACCGCAGGTCTTCTTCAATTTCGCGTTCTAGGAGCGACCGAGTGGGGTCCGCGCCGGCGCGGTACGGCGCGGCTCCGCGCGGGCGGGCGGCCCGCCGCACGGCGATTGGTCATCGGCGCGTCAGCAGGATTACCCCGACGACCATGAGTACGGCGCCCGCGATGCGCGGCAGGTCGATGCTGCGCTCGGGGAAACCGAGTACGCCGAAGTGGTCGAGCGTCATCGAGCAGATCATCTGCCCGGTGACCACGAGGGCGACGAAGGCCGCTCCGCCGATCAGCGGTCCCACGACGGCGGAGGCGGCCACGTAGGACGCACCGCCGAGGCCGGCGAGCCACACCCACCAGGGAATGCCGCCGAGCTCCGTCGTCGACGGCCAGGGCGCGCGCGTGGCGAAGGCCGCGGCTGCCAAGGCGACGCTGCCGACCAGAAAGTTGATCAGCGCCGCGACGACTGCGCTGCCGACATAGCTGCGCATCATGGCGTTCAGGCCGACCTGCAAGGCGAGCAGGGCGCCGATCATTGCGGTCACGGCATAGGCGGTCACGTGCATTCGGGGATCCTCGAGCGGCTGGCGTAGCGCCGCCTCAATCGCGGCGCCAGGTGAACTCCAGGAACGCCGCCCGCGGGCGTCCCGGGAAGTAACGATAGCTGCCGAAGGCGAAGTCCGCACGGTCCGCATAAGCCGCGTCGAGCAGGTTGGTGACGCGCAGCGTGACGGAGAGGCCCGGGGCAGCCACGAGCGCGACCCGCAGGTTCAGCAGTTCGTGGCCCGGATACCGGGCGGTGCTGGCAGCGTCCGCCCAGTAGGAGCCGACGGACTGCCACTCGAGCTCGGTCCGAAGGCGCGCTCCCGCCCAGGCCAGGCGCAGCGAGTGCAGCCGCCGCGGTGCCGTGTCGACGTCGTCGCCGCTCGTAACCTGCTCGCCGCCACCGAGCAGCCCGGAGGAGGCGTAGGTGTGCCGCGCGAGGGTGCCGGACCCGGAGAGACGCCAGCCCGCGAGGAACTCCCAGTCGAAGCCGTACTCGAGCCCACGGTGCCGCGTGGCCCCGTTACCGACGTTGAATCCGGCCGAATCGCGCAGGATGACGTTCTCCTTGTCCATCCAGAAGGCGGCCAGCTCGAGCGACAGTCTGTCCGCGAGGTGACGTACGCCCACCTCGACGCCGTCGATGCGCTCGGAATCGAGGTCGGCCACGTCCTGGCCACGCTGCAGCCGGTAGAGCTCAGTCGCTTCCGGCGGGCGGAAGCCACGGGTGACGGAGGCCCAGGCAGCGCTGTCGTCCCGGATCCGCCAGCTCAGGCCCACCCGTGGCCCGAGATTGGAGAAGGAGTCGGTCCGGTCGGCCGGGCGGTTGTACAGACAGCCTCCGCCGGGGCAGGGCACTCCGTTCTCGTCGGTGTTGCCGTCGAGAATGCGGTTGTCGTAGTCGTATCGCAGCCACTCGTAGCGCAGGCCGGCCGTAAGCGACAGGTGCCCGGCGAGCCGCTGCTCCCACTGCAGGTAGGGTGCCAGCAGCGAGGAGTCCACGACGTAGTCGTAGTGCTTTCCCGCCGGCCGGATGGCGTTCGCCGCCGGGGGGCCGTCCGTCGTCGGGCCGTCCTGCTCCTGCTGAAGGAATCCCGAGGCCAGCTCCGCATCCACGCCGGCGAGCAGCGTCCCGCCGGCCGTCGGCGAGAAGCTCCTCGAGAGCAGGAAACCGACGCTGTCCTGGCCGTTGCGCTCGAGCGGCTGCCCGAGCAGGAAGTGCTGCAGGAAGGTCATGCGCGAGCTGCGCAGCACGGCCCGCGCATCGAGCCGCTGCCCGTCCGCGAGGGGCCGGGAGTAGTGCGCGGCGGCACGAAGGCTCCAGGCGTCGCGGAAAGCCTCGGGGTTCGGGTTCGAGCGCGCGACCGCGGAGTCCTTGTAGGCGTTCTCGCCGACGATGAAACCCGCGGTCTCCTGCTCCAGGTTGCTGCCGTTGAGGCGTAGCGTCAGCGTGCCCGCGCCCGCTGGCAGCGCGAGGCTCGAGGCGAGCTTCTGCTCGTCGAAACCCGAGTCCTCGCGCCAGCCGTCGTCCCGCGTGAGGTGCGCCGCGAGGCCGGCCGCGGCGGCGCCGAGCGGACCCGAGGCGGCGAGCTTTCCGCGGAGGTACCCGAAGGAGCCGCCCTCGATGCCGAGCTGCAGCGGCGGGAGGTCCCCCGGGCCGGGATTCAGCACGTTGACGATTCCATGCACCGCGTTCGATCCGTACAGGGCGCTGCCGGGACCGCGCAATACCTCGATCGACGCGGCCTGCTCGACGTTCGCCTCGAACAGTTGGTTGACGTTGCAGAAGCCGACCGGTCGCAGCGGGACACCATCCTCGAGGAACAGGAATGCACCGCAGGAGCCCGGGCCGGTCAGCACGGGCGAGCGCAGTGCCGTCAGCGACTCCTGGCCGCTGCCGCGCTGCAGGTAGGCGCCCGGCACCCGGTTGATGATCTCCGCATGATGCGTCGCGCCCACCGCGGCGATCTCCGCTCCTTCGAGGCGCGTGGCGCTGCCGGCGTAGTCGAGCATCCGCGCCTCGGTGCGCGTCGCCGTCACGATCACTTCCTCGAGCTTCGGACGGTCCGCGTGCGCGGTGGCCGGCAGGCAGGATGCGAGCAGCAGGATCGCGATACGTCGTGTCATCGCTCGTTTCGCCGGCGGACGGGATGGGCAGTCGCCGGTTCCTGCCGCCACGGAAACGCGCGGAACCGGTCTGCTTCCCCGCGATTATGGTGGAGGGGGCTGGCGAGGCCAATGGCCGGCGGCCGGGAGAGCGCGTGCTAGGATGAGTCGCCCTTCGGCGATGCCATGAATACCCGGGTGCGTCTGCTATCAGCGATGCTCGCCTGCTGGCTGGCGGGTCAGTCGGTCGCGGCCCCTGCGACGGACGATGCAGCCGTGCAGCGACCGCGCGTCGGCCTGGTACTCTCCGGCGGCGGTGCGCGCGGGCTGGCGCACGTCGGCGTGCTGCGGGTGCTCGAGGAATTGCGTGTGCCCGTGGATGCGATCGCGGGGACCAGCATGGGCGCGGTCGTCGGTGGTCTCTACGCGTCGGGCATGTCGGTGGACGAGATCGAGGCCTTGGTCAGTACCCTCGATTGGCGCGAGGCCTTTCAGGACAAGCCGTCGCGCCAGGACCTCGACTACCGGCGCAAGCAGGAGGAACGCCGCTTCCTCGTGCGCCTCCCGGTCGGCTTCGACGGCGAAGGGTTTCGCCTGCCGAGGGGTCTCGTGCAGGGCCAGAAGCTGACACAGGTCCTGCGGCGCGAGACGCTGCCGGTCATCGACATCCACGACTTCGACCGCCTGCCCATCCCTTTCCGCGCGGTCGCGACCGACATCGAGACCGGCGAGATGATCGTGTTGGCGGAGGGCGACCTCACCGAAGCGCTGCGTGCCAGCATGTCGGCTCCCGGCGTTTTTGCGCCGGCGGAGCTGGGGGGACGCCTGCTCGTCGACGGAGGGCTGGTCAACAACCTTCCCGTCGACGTGGCGCATGCCATGGGCGCGGAGGTCGTGATCGCCGTCGATGTCGGCTTCGAGCCCCGCCCACGCGAGGAGCTCGACTCCGCGATTGCGATGTCGAACCAGATGCTGACGGTGATGATAAGCAGGGAGACGGCCCGCCAGCGCGCGCTGCTCGGCGACCGGGATGTCCTGCTCGAGCCCGAGCTCGGTTCGCTGTCGTCGATCGAGTTCCACCGACTTCCGCAGTTCCTGCGCCGCGGCGAGGAGGCTGCCCGTACACAGTCGTTGCGGCTCTCGGAGCTGTCCGTGGACGACAGCGCCTGGCGCGACTTTCTGGCCAGGCGCCGCCTGCGGTATCGCCCGCCGCCCGTCGTCGATTTCGTGCGCGCAAGCCCCGGGTCGACGGATCACGCCGCCCGGATCGACGCGGCCCTCGGCCCGCTCGTGGGCAAGCCGCTCGCGCCCCGCGGCGCGGCGCGCGGCGTGAGCCGGCTCTATGGCGAGGGTCTCTTCGAGACGGTCGACTACACGGTCGTGGAGGAGGAGGGCCTGACCGGGCTCGAGGTCTCCGCGACCCGCAAGAGCTGGGGGCCGAACTTCGTGCGCTTCGGCCTCGAGTTGCAGGACGATCTCGAGGGCGGCAACAGTTTCAATGCCGGCGTGCGGTTCCTGTTCACCGAGGTCAACCGCTACGGCGCCGAATGGCAGACGGACCTTCAGGTCGGGGTGGAGCCCGGCGTCTTCAGCGAGTTCTACCAGCCGCTCGGGCCGGCATCGCCGTGGTTCATGGCGCCCCGCGCCAGCTTCGGTCGCCGCAACGTGGACCTCGTGTCGGATGGCAGGAGGCTTGCCCAGTACCGCATCTCGAACGCGGAACTCGGCCTCGATTTCGGTCGCGAGCTCGGCAACTGGGGCGAGTTGCGCGCAGGGATCCTGCGGGCCCGCGGCAAGAGCGAGCTGCGCGTGGGTGACTCCGCAGGCGGGCTGCCCCCGCGCACCGACTTCGATCGAGGTGAGCTCTCGGCGCGCTTCGGGCTCGACCGGCTCGACAGTGTGTACTTTCCCCGGCATGGCGAGCTGTTCACGCTCGAGTGGAGCGGCGGGCGCGAGGGCCTCGGGGCCGACTACGACTCCGACCGGCTGTTCGCGGACTGGCTGCTGGCCCGTTCCCGCGGCAAAAGCTCCTACGTGCTCTGGCTGACCGGGGGAACCACCCTGAGCGGGCCGGACGACGCCGTGCAGGATCTATATACCCTGGGCGGCCTGTTCAACCTGTCCGGGCTTGCTCCCGACTCGCGGGCCGGCCCGCACTTCGCCATCGGCCGGGCGATCTACTACCGACGCATCGGTCGCGGCGGCCAGGGCTTCCTCAACGTGCCGACCTACGCCGGCCTGTCGCTCGAGCTCGGCAACGTGTGGGA